>Ga0157370_10007862_pt1 | contig 11557 bp, 9 predicted proteins | sample C35metaG_FD_113463 | JGI IMG/M metagenome (GOLD analysis project Ga0157370, IMG submission 113463) | Corn rhizosphere microbial communities from Kellogg Biological Station, Michigan, USA - C3-5 metaG | ecosystem: Host-associated > Plants > Roots > Rhizosphere > Soil | place: USA: Michigan... | reverse complement strand
GTGCCGAAGAATTTACGGCGCACTTCATCTAAACCTTCTAAACTAAATTTAAGGTTATCCCATGGCGATGCATTGCTGATCATATACCAGCGGGTAGCATCGGCACTGTAAGTTTCTATTGTGCTAAATGGATCAACAGCATTACCCAAACGTTTCGACATTTTGTTACCGTTTTTATCCAGTACCAATCCGTTCGAAACTACGTTTTTGAAAGCCACACCCGGGTTACCAACTTTTTCATTTACTGCTTTAATCTCATCACTGGCTTCGCTTAGCATTACCGCAATGGCATGCAGAGTAAAGAACCAGCCGCGGGTTTGGTCAACGCCTTCAGCAATAAAATCGGCTGCATAAGCGTTTTCAAACTCTTCTTTATTTTCGAAAGGGAAGTGCCATTGTGCATAAGGCATGGCACCGCTGTCAAACCAAACATCGATTAGGTCGGTTTCGCGGGTCATTTTTTCACCTTTTGATGAAGTTAAGATCACATCATCCACATATGGGCGGTGCATATCTTTCAGTTCAAAACCTGCCGGCATAAAGCCTGCCTCAATCGATTTCGCAATTTCTGCGTTTAGTTCTGCAATAGAACCAATACATTTTTCTTCCAATCCATCAGCAGTACGCCAGATTGGTAGTGGTGTTCCCCAATAACGTGAGCGCGATAAGTTCCAGTCAACCAGGTTTTCTAACCAGTTACCAAAACGGCCTGTTCCTGTCGATTCAGGTTTCCAGTTGATGCCCTTGTTCAGTTGCACCATTTTATCTTTAACCGCAGTAGTTTTGATAAACCAGCTATCCAGCGGATAATATAAAACAGGTTTGTCAGTTCTCCAGCAGTGTGGATAGGTGTGCACGTATTTTTCTACCTTAAAGGCTTTGTTTTCTTCTTTTAACTGGATAGCGATTTCTACGTCAACTGATTTTTCAGGAGCTTCGCCATCTTTGTAATATTCGTTTTTAACATACTTGCCACCGTAGTTTCCACCCAGTGAAGCAATAAATTTACCCTGTAAATCTACCAATGGAACCGCGTTTCCTTTTTCGTCCAATACGAGCATTGGTGGCACTTCTGGTGTAGCCAGTTTGGCGACCCGGGCATCATCTGCACCAAAAGTAGGTGCCGTGTGTACAATACCGGTACCATCTTCGGTGGTAACAAAATCTCCTGAAATTACCCTGAAGGCATTTTCTGGATTTTGGTATGGCAGTGCATAAGGCAATAACTGTTCGTATTTAATGCCTACTAAATCTGCCCCCACCAATTCAGCTAATATGGTATATGGAATCTTTTTGTCTTCAGCTTTGTAGTTTGCAAAAGCTTCGTCGCTTTCAGCCAAAAAGTATTTTCCGGCAAATTGTTTACCTACCAGGGCTTTGGCCAATACCACTTGAATAGGCTCAAAAGTATACTGGTTAAATGTTTTAACCAATACATAATCAATCTTAGGTCCTACAGTTAAAGCGGTGTTGCTTGGTAAAGTCCATGGAGTAGTCGTCCAGGCTAAAAAGTGAACCGTACCAAAGCCTTTTAAAGCTTCGGGTAAAGTAGATTCGATGGTTTTAAACTGCGCCACAATTGTGGTGTCGCTAACATCTTTATAAGTACCTGGCTGGTTTAACTCGTGCGAGCTTAAACCAGTACCCGCTGCTGGCGAATACGGCTGAACGGTATAACCTTTATATAAAAATCCTTTGTTGTAAAGTTGTTTTAATATCCACCAAAGGGTTTCAATGTATTCGTTTTCGTAGGTGATATACGGATTTTCAAGATCAACCCAATAGCCCATTTTTTCGGTCAGGTCGTTCCAAACATCCGTATAACGCATTACTTCGGTACGGCAAGCCTCGTTGTATTCATCTACGCTGATTTTCTTGCCGATATCCTCTTTAGTAATACCCAGTTTTTTCTCTACAGCCAGCTCAATAGGCAAGCCATGCGTATCCCAGCCACCTTTGCGTTTTACCTGGTAGCCTTTTAATGTTTTGTAACGGCAAAAAATATCCTTAATCGCTCGCGCCATTACGTGGTGAATCCCCGGCATGCCATTGGCAGAAGGCGGGCCTTCGTAAAAAGTAAACGGATTAGATTTTGGACGGGATGAAATGCTTTTTTCAAAGATATTTTCCTTTTTCCAGAAATCCAGTATTTCTTGCCCTATTTTGGCAAGTTCCAATTGTTTAAATTCGCTATACATCAATCAAGTACCTCAAAAAATTAAAGGTTGCAAAGTTAACAGAATTGACCGGATTTTGGTAGTTTTGATGTAAATACTTTTAATGTGAAATTATTTAATATCGGGCTTGCAATGATGGTGGTGGCCGTAATTGCTTTGCCAATTGTTGCGGTGGTAAACCCTTTAAACCGCGATTTTGTGCTTTATACATTTTATTTCTGCGGCCTGCTCGAACTAATTGGATTAATCTTTGTTTTAATACATATCATAAAACTTAAAAAAAGATAATTCATGATCAAGCTCTTAAAGTTACAGAAAGCCGTTTGGGTACTTGTTTTGGGCATACTAACCTACATTACCTATAAAATTTTAGAAACTTATGAGGTAAGTGGCAGCCGTTATGTACAAATGCTGGCGGGGGTTTTGGTTATGATTGGCGCTTTGTGGATGTTATACCCCATTCTTTTTGCCAAAAAGGATAATGATGGCAATGCTGAAATTATTACTGATCCGAATGTTGAAGTGCCTGAAGATGAAGAAGAGGATAAGCTGGTAAAAGAATAAGCTTTTTGCCAACACATTTTCCTTTCTTAACTACCTGATGTGATTTAAAAAACATTAGAAAATCAAAGTCGGTGTTTCATTTTAGCGTTCGCCCTGCTGTTCATTACAAGTCCTCGTTGCACTGCGGGCTTTTCACTACCATCAGGTTTAATTCACTTAAACCTGTACAATAAACCCAATGCAGTACATTTCAACAGCTACAAAAACTTTTTTTAAAAAAAACTGAAAGCAGCGTAGGGGTAAAATCCCTTTGAGTTGTATTAGCTCTAAAAACAGAGACAATATGATTCCAGCATTAGTAATTTGGCTGTGTAAGAAATACATTCTGCCAAGGTTAAACAAAAAAAACAGTTCAAGTGCTGTTCCCCGGCTTTCTAAACATGCTGTTTTGGTGGTGGTGTTACTGGTATTAAATTTTACTGCATTTGCCAGTAAACTAACCCAGGTTTATCACATTAAGCACAATGGTGAAATTATTGGTAAACTTTCTTTCAGTCAAAACATTGAGGGCGAAAATACATATCTTAAAATCACTTCGCAGATAAGTACCCGTTTCGTATTCAAAATCGATGTGCAGACAGAAGACCTGGCTCACTTTAAAAACGGCAGGTTAATCTCATCAGATGTAAGCCGTCTGGTTAATGGCAAAGCAAAAGAGCGTAAAAAGACCATTTTCCAGAACGATGCTTATCAGCTGCAGACGGGCAATAAATTCAACAGTTTAAACCAGCCTATTGGTTATAACATGATGCTGCTTTATACCACCGAACCTGTTTCTATCAATCAAGTTTATTCGGATAATTTTCAGTGCTTTTTACCTGTAAAAAAACAGGCGGCACATCAATACCGGGTTAATTTGCCCGATGGGAACTATAATGATTATTACTTTGAAAACGGGGTTTGCAAGCTGGTGGTGGTTAATCATTCACTATACACCATAAAAATGGAGCTGGTTTAATATGGAAGCAATTAATCATAAATACCTTAGGGTGCTGGTAACTGGCGCTTCGGGTTTCATTGGCCGTAAACTCTGCCTGAATCTTGCCGAAACAGGTTACGATGTGGTTGCCCTTTGCCGCGATACCGAACACCCTTATCTGATTAGCCATCGCAATATCCATTTTATAAAAGGCAATATTTTAGATATTAAAAGTTTAGAAAAAGCCATGAAAGGTTGTGCCCAGGTTTACCATACCGCTGCAATGGCTAAGATGTGGTGTAAAAACGAAACCGATTTTTACGATGTAAATGTAACCGGCACTGCTAATGTTTTAAGTTGCGCCCTTAAAATGGGAGTAGACCGTGTGGTGCATACCTCTACCTGTGGTGTTTGGGGACCAACGCTTAACCTGCCGGTTTCCGAAAACGATCCGCGGGCCGTAGGTTTTCCCATTAGCTACGAACGTACCAAATACCTGGCCGAGCTGGAGGTGAAAGCGTTTGTACAAAAAGGACTTGATGTAGTTATTGTAAATCCTTCAAGGGTATATGGTGATGGGCCGATAACCGACAGCAACACGGTTAGTAAAATTGTTACCGGCTATATAGGTGGTACATGGCATTTTATCCCTGGCGATGGAAAAGCGATTGCCAATTATGCTTTTGTTGATGATGTGGTTGACGGGCATATTGCCGCCATGCGGCATGGCCGAAATGGTGAAAGGTATATTCTGGGCGGTGAAGATGTTTCTTTTAACGGCTTTTTTAATACGCTGAAACAGATTACCGGAAAAAAAAGAAACCTGTATAAAATACCGGTAAGCATCATTAAAGCATATAGCATGCTCGAATTTTTAAAAACCAGACTTTTTAACTTAACGCCATTTTTTCTTCCTGAATTTGCCGATCGCTTAAAATGTAACCAGCAATATTGCAGCAATAAAGCCATTGCTGAATTAAACTATCGCATTACACCCTTTGCGGTGGGATTGGGGAAAACGGTTAGCCATTTTCAGCACAATTAACCACAGATGAAAAGGATTAACGCAGATCATTTGGAATTTAAATCTGTGTTAATCCGTGCAATCGTGACTAAAATAGACGGAAGAGAACGACTAGAAATTAGAAAATAAAAATGAAACAATTAACAGCATTGATTACGGGGGCAAGCGAAGGTTTAGGGAAATCTTTTGCCATTGAGTGGGCACGGCGGGAACTTAACCTGGTGTTGGTTGCTTTGCCAAATAGCGGGCTTGAATATCTGGCCAACTATCTGCGGGTTAATTTTAACTGCAAGGTGTATTGTATCGAAATAGACCTGACCGAAAATACTTCGGCCAGCCAGATATTTGAAAGATTGAATGCAGATGGTATTGAAGTGAATGTTTTAATCAACAATGCAGGTTTGGGTAACTGGTCGTGGTTTGAAGATAAGAATACCGATTTTTATCGCACACAGATTGATCTTAATATAACCAATACCGTTTTATTAACCCGATTGTTTTTAAACCATATCAATAAGGCTGCTGAAAGCTATATTTTAAATGTAGGAAGTTTAGGAGGCCATTTTATTGTACCTAAAAAACAGGTTTACGGGGCAACCAAATCATTTATCGGTTATTTTACGCGCTGTCTGCAGCTCGAGCTCAGCGGTACCAATGTGCACATCAGTTTGCTTAGTCCCGGGGGCATTAATACCAAGCCCGAATTGCTGGTGATGAACCATACATTAAAAGGTTTTGCCAAAGCCACTATCTTAGAAGCCGATTATGTGGCGAAAACAGCAATTGAGGGCATGCTTAGAGGAAAAAAGGAAATAATCCCTGGTTTTGCCAACCGCTTTTTGGTAGTGCTGGATAAAATTATCCCCGGCTTTTTAAAAGAAATTATAATAAGGCGTAAATTGAGGTCAGTTTTAACCGCATAAATTTAGATATGAAACCTGTATGGTTTTTAAAAACTTGCAGGTTTAACTTTATGGAAAATAACGGTACTCATCTTCTCGGATTAATTAAAAGCGGCGATAAGCAAGCTTTCGACGAAGTGTTTTTAATGCATTTCAAAAGCCTGCATGCATATGCTTTTACAATAGTTAAAGAACGTGATGATGCCGAAGAGATTGTGCAGAATGTGTTCGTACGTATCTGGACCCGCCGTGAGCAGCTTAAAGCAGATGGGTTTTTGAAATCATTTCTGTATAGGTCTGTACACAACGAAAGTTTAAATTATCTCAAACATCAGAAAGTGAGATCTAATTTCAATGTACATTATGCCGACAGTGTAAAAAACGATATCGGGAATTTACATACCGAAATTACAGTAACCGAACTGGAGAGAAATATCCATTCGGCAATTAACGATCTGCCCGAGAAATGCCGTAATGTATTTCAGTTGAGCAGGTTCGACCAGATGAAATATCAGGAAATAGCCAAGGCCCTTAATATTTCGGTTAAAACCGTAGAAAACCAAATGGGTAAGGCCTTAAAGATTTTACGCCACCGCGTAGTCGATTTTCTGATTCTCATTTTTATACTTTTAAAATAGGCTTATGGATATAAATTTTACACCTATAAATGAAGATTTGCTGGCAAAATACCTGCTTGGTGAGGCTACTGTGCTCGAAAGTGAGCAGGTAGAACGATGGGCTAAGTCGGCTCCCGAAAACTTTAAACAATTAACCGATTTCAGGACGATCCTGGAAAAAAGCAAGTTGCAGATTGATTCAGGAATTAATGAACAGGATGCATTAACGCGGTTAAACCTTCGCTTAGAAAAGGAAGCTAAAGCCAAAATGTGGGGCTATAAGACTCTTTTGCCTTGGGTTGCTGTCGTCGCTGTTATTTTTGCTGCAGGCCTGTTTGGTTATAAAAATCTGGTGGCGAATAAAATTGATGTGGCGAGCAGTACCACAACTTTAACCCAGGTGCTGCCCGATGGTTCTACAGTAATCCTGAATAAGCAATCTGAATTGTCGTTTGTGGGTGGTTTTTTCAATAAAACCAGGCAGGTAAAGCTTAAAGGAGAAGCCTTTTTTAAAGTGAGTGCCAATAAGGCAAAGCCTTTTATTATTGATGTTAACCAGGTTAGGGTAACAGTTGTAGGTACAGCCTTTAACATAAAAAGCAGCATGAACGGAACAGTTGTAATTGTAGAAAGCGGTATTGTAAAAGTAAATAACCAACGGGATAGTGTGCGCTTAACTGCGGGAGAGAAGGTTGAAGTTACTCAAAATCAAACTAAATTATTTAAAAACGAAAACCAGGGTAAACTCTATAATTACTATTACACAGGCGAGTTGATTTGCGATAGAACCCCTCTCGGCGAACTGGTGCCGGTGCTTAACGAAAAGTTTAAAGCCAATATCGTAATTGTTAATCCGGCCATCCAAACATTGCCGATTAGTACCACCTTTAAAGACGAGCAGTTAAACGAAATTTTAGACATAGTGGCCCAAACTTTAAAAATTAAGGTCGAATATGGTCAGGGAATCATTAAACTGAAATAAGCAATGCGGATAATGAAGCTGATTTGTTTTTTGTTGCTGTTTTTCCGTTTTTCAAGCCAGGCACAGTCGCTTTTAGCCAGGAATATTTCGCTCAATATTGAAAGGGAAAAACTGGGTAAGGTGCTGAGCATGATTGAAGAGCAGGGAGCGTTCCGCTTTTCTTACAACAGTAATATATTGCCAACTGATAGCCTGGTTAGTATTCATGATAATAGTTTAAATATTTCCGAGGCGCTTGATAAAATCTTAAACCACCGTTTTGAATACCGGCAGTCAGGAAATTTTATCATTATCAGGTATGCGCCTTTGGAGCTGGTTTTACTGGTTAACGAATCGATAGGCAACGCCGATTTATATACCATTACCGGGCAGATTGTAGATAAGCAATTGCGAAAACCAATAGCCGATGCGAGTATTTATGAAAAGAACCTACTGGTTTCCGAAATTTCGGATGGTAACGGGTATTTTTCTATGCGCTTAAAAAACATTACCCAGCCCATATCTTTAACGGTTAGTAAAGAAAATTATAAATCGACTGTTACACATTTTTTGGCAGAGGTAAATGTAATTCACAAAAAAGATCAGGTTAGCGAGCGTTTTATCAGTGGTAATCTGGATCAGGTAGAAAAAACATGGCTGGGTAATGCCCTGGTTACCACCGGACAAAAAATCCAGTCGATTAATATTGGCGGTTTTATTTCTAAAGCACCGTTTCAGTTTGCTTTACTTCCGGGCTTAAACTCTCACGGTTCGTTAAGTGGGCAGGTGGTAAACAAGTTTTCTTTCAACGCCATTGGTGCCTACAGCGCAGGTGTAGATGGTGGAGAAATTGGCTTAATTTTCAACATTGATAAAAGCAATGTACAATATTTTCAGTTTGCCGGTGCCTTCAATCTGGTTGGGGGCAATGTTCGAGGAGCCCAGACTGGTGGTCTTTTTAATCAGGTAATTGGTGAGGTTAAGGCAGCGCAAATTGCCCTGGGTTATAATTATGTAGGTAAAAGTTTTGAAGGTTTACAGGTTGGTGGCATTTACAATCACATTGGCCAGGATTTTAGCGGCATGCAGGTGTCGGTAGGGTTAAACACTATTGGCAAAAGGTTAAGTGGTTTTCAGGTAGGGGCGTTAAACCTAGTTGCAGAAAAACAAGAGGGAATGCAGGTTGGAGTAGCCGGTAACCTGGTTAATGGCGCATCGAGAGGAGTGCAGGTTGCGGGTATTGCCAATTTAAATCGCGAATCGGATGGGTTAAACGTGGCTGTGCTTGGTAACTATACCGCAAGTGTTGCCAGAGGATTGCAAACCGGTGTAATTAATTATGCCGGCAAATTAAAAGGTGCGCAACTGGGGATTATAAATATTTCAGCGCAGAACGATGGTTATTCAATTGGTTTGATTAATGTTGCCCTAAATGGTTATCATAAATTTAGCCTGGGTACCAACGAAAGCACAACCTACAATGTGGCTTATAAAGGTGGCAGCAAACGCCTGTATAACATACTTTTGTTCGGGATGAACAACCAATCTGGTAAAAAAATGTATACCGGAGGGTTGGGCTTTGGAAAAGAAATCGGCCTTTTCAGCAAAGTATCGTTAAATCCCGAAATGAGCAGCCAATATGTTTACCAGGGCAGCTGGGATTATCTTAACCTGCTCAATAAATTCGAATTGCCGATTAATATCCGCTTAAATAAATGGCTGGCTATACAAGGTGGACCAGCGGTAAATGTGTATTATACCAAACAAAATAATGCCATCGGTAACTTTAGTTTACTGCAACAGAAACATCACGATTTTTCTTTTAACAATCAACGCTATACCGGTTGGATTGGCTGGAATGTTGGGCTGGTGATTTTGTAACTATAGCATATAGCGCTGGGTTTAAACCCAACGCTATATGCTATATTAATTAATGATCAAATTCACTCGCATTCTTTGCGCTTTCTTCGTCAGAAATAAGCTTTCTAACTTTCTTTTTATCCAGCCATAATACCAGGGCAGGCAATAACGTGAGGTTAAAAATCAAGGCTACCAGTAAAGTGATCGATAGGAGTAAACCTAATACTACCGTTCCGCCGAAAGTAGAAGCAGTGAAAATGCCAAAACCAAAGAATAAGATTAAAGCAATATGCGTCATACTTACCCCTGTTTCGGTAATCGTATCCGTAATTACTTTAGGTACGCTGAAATTGGTCAGGTTTAATTCTTGCTGGTACCGGGTAAGGAAGTAAATGGTTTGATCGGAAGCTAACCCGAAGGCAATGGTGAAAATTAAAATGGTAGAGGGTTTTAGCGAAATGCCGAAATAGCCCATAATCCCAGCCGTAATAATTAAAGGCACAATATTGGGCAACAATGAAATAAACATGATGCCCAAACTCTTAAACTGCGCCAGCCTCAGCAGCGAGATTAACACAATAGCAAGGGCGATACTTTCTACCAAATGCCTCAACATATAGTCGGTACCTTTAGAAAAAATGATGCTTGAACCGGTAAGTTCTACATCAAATTTGGTCGGAGGTAAAATGCTGTCTATCCGTGGTTTTAGTTCGGTCATAATTGCATCCAAACGTTTAGAGCCTACATCAGCCATTTGGAAACTGATTCTGGTGCTTTGGTTGCCTTTGCTGATGAAATTAGTTAACAAGCTCGCATTCCCTTTCCCTCCGTTAGCGATATAAGCCAGAATGAAATTCTTCTCCAGATTATCAGGTAAACGGAAAAAAGTAGAATCGTTATTGTAAAATGCCTGCGTAGCGTATTTTAAGCCCATATTTACAGAAATAGAACGCGAAAACTCCGGATAAGCAGAAATCATTTTCTCCAGTTTTTCTATTCTTTTTAGGTTGGTTAAGTTGAAAACACCGTTCTTTTTCTTGGTGTCTATGCTAACTTCTAAAGGTAAAATCCCTTCAAAGTTTTTCTCAAAAAACTTTAAATCAGTTAAAATCTCTGAGTTTTTGGGTAAATCGTCGACCACGTAACCATTGACATTGATTTTCATAACGCCGATAAAAGCAATAATCGAAATGATAATGGTTCCGATATAAATTAAACTGCTTTTTTGCTGTACCAGCACATCTGTTTTTACCAGTAATTTATGCAAAAAACCTTCTTCAACATGGTTTTGCGCTTTCAGTTTCGGTGCAGGCAGGTAACTGAAAATAATTGGGATTAAGCACAGGCACATTAACCAGGTAACCATTACATTAATAGAAGCTACACTACCAAACTGCATCAATAACTCACTGCCGGTAAAATACAGTACGCCAAAACCAATGGCTGCGGTAATGTTGGCAATTAAAGTAGTAATGGCAATCCGCTCGATGGTTATGCTTAATGCTATTTGTTTATCGCCGTGTTTTCTCAGTTCGTTCTGGTACTTGTTTAACAATAAAATACTGTTTGGAATACCAATAATTACAATAAGTGGTGGGATAAGTCCGGTTAAAATGGTTAGTTCGTAACCGAATAATACCAGGGTGCCAATGCTCCAGATTACCCCCATTACCACTACTAAGATCGGGAAGAAAACAGCATAAAATTTCTTGAAGAAGAACAATAAGATAAGTGCCGAAACTAAAATCGATAAGCCGAGAAACAATACAAATTCGTTGCTTACCAGTTTACTCACCGCAGTGCGGATGTAAGGTAAGCCCGAAATGTGAACCTGTATTTTGGTTTTGGCCTGAAAAGCTTTTGCTTTGGCCTCAATTTCTTTTAAAATTGGGTTACGCGCTGCTGTGTTTAGTATTTTAGTGTCGAAAGTAATGGCCATTAGAGTGGCATTCTGACGGTTATAAACCAGACCTTCAAAAAACGGGTTACTGTAAATGGCATTTTTAATCGAATCCATCTCAGCGTCGGTTTTAACTAAGCCACCTGGTAGCGGTTTTAGAACAAATTTCTGGTTTACGGTATCTTTTTCCAACTGGAAAATCCTACCTGATGATAATACCTGCTTGATTCCTTTTAATTTCTGGATGCTGTTAGAGAGTTCTACCCACTCGTTGTAAACTTCTTTTTTAAAGATATCGGGCGATTGTATCCCCACAACCATCACACTGCCATCCTCGCCGAAGGTTTTTTTGAAGGCATTATATTTAATAAATGCACTGTCGGTTACGGGTAATATTTTACTTCCTGTGTAAGATAGTTTTACGTTTTTGGCCTGATAGGCCATGAAAATGGTTCCGAGAACAAAAAATACGATGATTGCGATACGGTTCTGAAGAATAAATCTCGATAACTTAACCCACATGTGCAGCTTTTTTTAATGATAATATTAACGGCAAAACTAATCTTATTTGTAAAACGTGATTACTTTTTGCACAATTAAATTTGCACAAATAACATACTTTTGAAAAAAATG
>Ga0157370_10007861_pt1 | contig 11557 bp, 10 predicted proteins | sample C35metaG_FD_113463 | JGI IMG/M metagenome (GOLD analysis project Ga0157370, IMG submission 113463) | Corn rhizosphere microbial communities from Kellogg Biological Station, Michigan, USA - C3-5 metaG | ecosystem: Host-associated > Plants > Roots > Rhizosphere > Soil | place: USA: Michigan... | reverse complement strand
GCCAGGGGCGCCTCGAAGGCGGCGACGGCGGCCGCGGAGCCACCGCCGGAACCACCGGGAATGCGGTCCAGGTCCCACGGGTTGCGGGTGGGGCCGTAGGCGGAATGCTCCGTGGAGGAGCCCATGGCAAATTCGTCAAGGTTGGTCTTGCCCAGGATGGGCATGCGGGCGGCGCGGAGCTTCTTCACCACGGTGGCGTCATACGGGCTCATCCAGCCCTCGAGGATCTTGGAGCCGGCCGTGGTGGGCTGGCCCTTCGTCACGATGAGGTCCTTCACGGCGATCGGCACGCCGGCCAGTTCGTGGAGTTCCTCGCCGGCGGCGCGCCGCGCGTCGACGTCGGCCGCAACGGCCAGCGCCTCCTCGGCATTGACGTGCAGGAACGCGTTGACGCCACGGTCGCCGCCGTCGACGGCCGCAATGCGGTCCAGGTGGGCCTGGACCAGCTGCACGGAAGTGATTTCACCCGCGGCCAGCTTGGCTGCCATGTCGGCGGCGCTGAAACGGATCAGGTCAGTTGCACTCATGGATTAGCTCTCCTCCAAAATGGCGGGGACCTTGAAGCGGCCGTCCTGGGCGTCGGGGGCGCCGGAAAGGGCCTCTTCAGCGGTGAGCACATGGCCCACCACGTCCTCGCGCATCACATTGGTCAGCGGGATCGGGTGGGACGTGGCGGGAATGTCGTCCCCGGCAGCCTCGCTGACGCTTTTCACCGAATCCACGATCACTGCCAGTTCATTGGCCATGCGGTCCAGTTCGTCGTCACTCATCTCGATGTGAGCCAGTTGCGCCAAGTGCGCCACGTCCTCACGGTTGATCGCAGCCATGGATCTCCCCTGCAGAAAAAGAAAAATTGTGTCCCCACCAGCTTAGTCGCCCGTGGGCGGGGATAAATCCGGCTAGAGCTCCATCCGGTAGACGCGCAGCATCTTCCCGTTTTCCGGGATGGGCCAGTCGCGCTCCGGGACGCGGGTGAAGCCAAGCTTGCGGTAGAGCGCATGGGCGCCGTGCCAGTCATCCCCCGTGGTCAGGCTCACGGCGCGGATCCCCTCGGTGTGCCTGGCCCGCTCCAGGATGGCCCCCACCATCGCCGCCCCCGCCCCGCTGCGCTGCACCTTCGGGTCCACCACCAGCAGCCGGAATTCCAGCTCCCCGGGAAGCGCGATGTCCGCCCATTCGTCCCCGTTGACGGCCAGCGTGGCGGAACCAACCACCACGCCGTCGCGCTCGGCCACAATCACCGGAGCCACGGCCGCCCGCTCCGCCACGCGCAGAATCTTTTGCACGTACGGGTGGTCAACGCTGTCAAAGTACCCCGCACCCAGGTAGGCGTCGGCGGTGATGCGGGCAACGGCGTCGTAGTCTTCAGCGGTGGCGGGGCGGACGGAAACATTCATGCGGTCTTGGTTCTCCTAGGGAAGTACGACGGCGGGACTCGCCTTCCCCATTTTCCCGCACCCGGGTGCCGCGCCGGAAATTTGCGGTCCCGGCCGGCTTGCCAGGCGTTGCCGTCCGTACTGTGCGAGCTGTGCGGCAGGGAGGGCCGCCTGTAGCCATGGTCAATGTGGGAGAATCCCCGTCATGAACACCATCACCCTGACGGGCCAGCTCATCTGCCAAGACGAGGGCGAGCTTGCCATCGTTGCAAAGCAGCTGCCCCGGCACATTGAAGCCACCCGTGCAGAACCCGGGTGTATCTCCTTCGAGGTGACCCAGACGGAGGATCCGCTGGTGTGGGACGTCTCAGAGTGCTTTCAGGACGTGCTGTCCTTTGAGTTTCACCAGGCGCGGGTCAAGGCAAGCGAGTGGGGTCGGGCGACGGTAGGCATCGAGCGAAGCTATTCCGTGTCGGGCCTGTAACCCCGCTGTCCCGTCTCACGACAGTCGGCCCAAAACCTCGAGTCCAGCCGGAAAGTCCGCGACGTCCTGCTGGAGCTGGCGCATCCATCTGTCGTCGATGGTCGTCACGGCCCTGCTCCCGCTGCGCGTCCGTCGAGTAGATTCTGCACGGTGGCATTCGCGTTCTCGGCCAACCCCGCCGCAGCCTGGGCAACAGGCTCCTCCCTGGCAGAGACGGCTTGAACCTGTTCGAGCGTGTCGTCCACGATGCTTTTAGCGCCGCGGAGGCCCCACGAGCTGAGCTCGCTGACGAGATCATCCCTGGTGACGGCCGCGTGCAGGTACTTCTTGTTCACAGCGAGGGCCAGCTGCCCGTCCAGCCCCTCGCGAAGACCGTGAGGTACAAAGTCGTACGCCGGCGCCAACGCAATGTGCCCATCGGCATGATGTAGGAGACCCAAGTTCTTCGCGTGCATGTCGAGGTTTGAAATGGCGACGCCGAGGGTTGTGATGACGGCAAGCTGGCGCATATCGCCCGCCTCACCATGGGTTCGCAGCACGTCAGCGATGCGCTTAAGATTCACGATGCCGCCGTACATCTGGTACTTCTGGTTCCCGCCCGCCCCGAGGACCTGGTTGAAGTCTTCTTGGTGACCCCTCCCACCGAGAACTGCGAGATCGCGGTCGAACCGTTGGATTACGAGCGCGTCCGTTCCGCCAAAGTTTGCAAGCTGCGTGTCAAAGCTGGAAACGCCAAGCGCACGGGTGAACCGCGCCCCGTACTCTTCGTCGAATATTTCCGTGGGCCGGCTTGACACCACCGGCTTCACGATGTGCGTTGAAGGGAAGCCGCCGAAGACTTGGTGCCACCCGCCGTCCAGTTGGGCAAGAACGATCTTCGGCTGCACGCCGGCGAGCGACGTCTTGCCCTGGATGCCGGAGTTCGCGAGCGGGTTCACGGCGCGCTCAGTAAGCAGAACGTGCACGTCCTCTTCCGACACGGGTCGAGCTTCTGGGGTCTGAGGCTCCGTAGGATCGTCAGCGTCCCAGATCTGAAGCGCGCCGGCGATGTCGCGCCCGAACCGGCCCAGGAATGCCAGGGTGTCGCGCCTGCGCAACCCGGCCATCGCCAGCATGAACTCAAGCTGGTCACCTTCCGGGAGGAGCTCCTCGAAGAAGTTTCGCCGCCGCGCCACGTGCGCCCTGTTTGGCCGGGCGACCAATGGCACAGCGACGGATAGAGCCCGGCTACCCACCCCGAAATGATCGATGGCGGCACGCGCCGGCGTGAAGTCGAATGTGCGCTCGTCACCGTTCAGTTCTCCAATGAACTGCCCACACAGGTCAACGTGAAGCCTCATCGCGGTCCTCCACTCTCAGCGCTGCGAAGCAGGTCAGCACTGTCGTCCCACTCAGCAGTGATGGTCACACCGCATTCGCCCAAGAGCTTGAAAAGCCTTTCCGCGTAGAGGGTGTAGCTCTCGGACTCCAGATTGCTGATGGCGCTCTGGGTGACGCCGGTTCGAGCGGAAAGCTCCCTCTGGGACATCCCGGCCGCCAGCCTCGCCTGCTGCAAAGCCATCCCCAGATCAGCCGGTGAATGGATCTTCGCTATTTGTTTCGACACGTTGAGCCTCCCCAGCGACACGGGCGATGCCGTGATACGAATATTCGAATCATAGCCGCTGATATGGTTTTTCGCATCAATTCGCGCGAGAGCTGGACGGGGAGCAGGACGAGGGTCAGTGTTTCGAAAGCGATCATTGCTACGCTCCAGAACACCTCAACCAAAACAAGCGCGCGCAACCTGGCGCGAGGCAGATCATCTACCGAGGTTGAGCATGAAATCGCGTGGGCCGCCGAGCCAGCGCCCGTTGGCAGCCCAGAGGCAGTCAGCCGCCTGCCCAGGCGGCCACCGCCGAACCGTAGCCGCGTGCCTCCACGGATGTCCGGGCGGGCACGCCATCCACCACCACGGCCTGCGGCAGGCGTTGACCCGGTCCCCAGCCGGTGCTTTCAGCCTCGCACGCAAAGCTTTCAGCTGCCGGCAGGTCCGAAGCGTCCAGGGATGGCCCGGTCCGCATCAACTCCACGGCCGTCCGGGCCAGGGACAGCCGGGCGATGCGCACCCTGCCGTCCAGGCGCTCCCGCCACGCATCAATGGCCGCGGCGGCCGTCAAGTATCCGGTGGCGTGGTCCAGCGCCTGGACGGGAAGCGGGAAGGGCAGGTCCCGGCCAAAGTGTTCCATGCCGGCATGAGCGATCCCGCAGCTCATCTGCACCAGCGAGTCGAAGCCGCGGCGCTGCGCCCACGGGCCCGTCCAGCCGTACGCGTCGAGGGCAACGTTGACCAGTGCCGGGTGCCGTCCGGCCAGCACTGCGTCGGAGAGCCCCAGCCGGTCCAGTGCGTCGGGGCGGTAGCCGTGGATGAAAATGTCGGCGCCCGCCAGCAGCTCCTCCAGACGGGCCAGGCCCGACGGCGACTTCACATCCAGGCGGGCGCAATGCTTCCCCAGTGTCATTTCCGGCTCCAGGCCGGGCTCGATCCAGTCCGGCGGGTCGATCCGCAGGACGTCGGCCCCGTACAGCGCCAGGAAGCGGGTGGCCACCGGGCCCGCAATGACGCGGGTCAGGTCCAACACGCGGACTCCCGCCAGGGGCCGGGCGGGGGTCACTGCAGGCCGCCGGCCAATCCCGCCGGGCCCGCCATTCCCGGACCCGCCGTCCCCGGACCCGCGCGCCGCGGAGGGGGCGGAACCGCGATGGCGGGTGCCGGCGTCGTGCCTGCCAAACGGCGGCACACGGCGTTCCGGTCCCCAGTGCACCAGCGGCTCCGCGGCGATCGCCGCCCCCTGGGGATGGGCCAGCCACTGCTGCCGGGAATGCATGACGGCGGCGCACCCGTTGGCGGCCGCAATGGCATCCTCCAGCTCCACGCCGGACCGCGACGCCACAGCCCGGGCCACGTGTTCCCGCCCGGCACCGGCGGGCAGTCCCAGGACGGCGAGCGCCGCGGCCCGGTGGTGCGGGGCGTTGGTGTGGAGGCGGATCCAGCCGTCGGCGGTGGGGTAGTCGCCGGCGATGGAGTCCCAGACAGGCGGCAGTTCCCAGCCGTCGGGCCGGAAGGACAGCCCAAACCAGGCGGAGGCCACGGCCCGGTCCACAGCCACGACAGGCGTGAGGCTGCCCAGCCGGCCGCACAGCTGTGCCACGGCGGTTCCGGCGGCAGCCATGGAGGCAACCGCCAGCCCCGTGACGTCAAAGGCGGACGGCAGTGAGCCGGTCCCCGTCAGCTGCACCCTGCTGTCCGTGGCGAAGTTTCCGTTGCCGACCGTGAGGTTCATGGCAACAGGCTACGCCGTGGCGCGGGTCCCGGGAACGGCCCCCGCAATCCGTAGCATGGAAGCATGGCTGACGTGACTGCCCCGACCGATTTCACCACGGCTCCCGAGGCCTCCACCACCGCAGGAAAGGTCCGCGGCAGCTGGCGCCCATGCCCGGGCGCAACGGCTGAACAGGCAAAATTCACGCACTCGGCCGCCTTTCTGGGCATCCCCTTTGCGGAGGCGCCCGTCGGCGATCTCCGCTTTGCCGCACCTTTCCCGCACGCACCCTGGGACGGCGTGCGCAGCGCCGAGGAGCACGGCCCCACCCCCCAGCGCCCCGGCCCGCCGGAACCCAGCCTCATCCCGGAGCCCTCAGTGCCGGGCGGGTCCACCTTGAACGTGGACGTCTTTACGCCGGCCCCGTCCACGGCCGCCGCCCTGCCCGTCATGGTCTACATCCACGGCGGCGGCTACACGGCCGGCTCCCCCGCCAGCCCCTGGTACGACGGCGCCGCGTTCAACCGCGACGGCGTGGTCACCGTAAACCTCTCCTACCGGCTGGGCTTTGACGGCTTCGGCAGGATCGACGGCGCCCCCGACAACCGTGCCGTGCTGGACTGGCTGCTTGCGCTGGAATGGGTGCAGGAGAACATCGCCGCGTTCGGCGGGGACCCTTCGAGGGTGACGATTGCCGGGCAGTCTGCGGGCGGCGGCGCGGTGCTGACATTGTTGGGCATGCCCCGGGCCCAGCCGTTGTTCGCACAGGCCTGGTGCATCTCCGGGGCCTTGGGCGACGTCCCGGCCGGGAGGGCGCAGGGGCTGGCCGAACGCCTGGCCGGGCTGGCCGGCGTCGAGCCTTCCCTGGCGGGGTTTGCCTCGGTGCCGGAGGAACGGCTGCTGGAACTGCAGCCCAAGGCGCAGGAATCGCCGGGCGGCCGTGACGGCGTGTTCGGCATGCTCCGGCGCGTGGTTTCCGGCGGGCTGTCGCTGGGTCCCATGGTCGACGGCGAACTCATCACCGCGTCCACGCCCAGCTCCCTCCTGGCCGGGGTCGGGGCGGACAAGCCGCTGGTCCTGGGCACGGCCGACGACGAATTCGCCATGGCCCTGGACGCCGTGCGGACCAAGCTTCGCCTAGTTCCCTCGCGCCTGCTGCTGGGCCAGGCAGGGCTGGAGCGGGGGCGGCGCAGCGCCTACCTCTCCGCCAACCGGGACCTGGCGCGGCTCGGCTCCGCGGCCGTGCTGGGCCGGTACATCAGCGACGCCGTCTTCCGTAGCACCGCCTTGAAGGTTGCCGAGGCGCGGGCGGGGGCCGGATCCGTGGGCACGTGGCTGTACCGCTTTTCCTGGCGCTCGCCCGTATTTGGCCGCGCCGTGCACTGCCTGGACGTGCCGTTCTTCTTTGACTGCCTTGGCGCGGGGCGCGTTGACGCACTGGCCGGAGGCAATCCCCCGCAGGCGCTGGCGGATGACGTCCACGCGGCCGCCGTCGCCTTCGTCTCGGGAGGGGATCCGGGCTCCATTTCGGGCCTTGGTGCCACGGGCTGGCCGCGCTACTCCGAGGCCCGCGGCACAAAGGTCTTCGACACGCCGTCGTCAGTGGTGGAAGACGGCTACGCTTCCGTGCGGCCGCTGCTGGACTGATCCAGGGGCTGCCGCTGGGCGGGCGCCGGCGTGCGCCGCCACCGGGTGATCGCTGCCAGCCGGCCCTGGCTGATGGCGATGCCTGCCACCACGACGACGGCGCCCACGGGCTGGTTCCAGCTCACGGGCTCGGCCAGGATGGCCACGCCCAGGCTGACGCCGACAAGGGGCGTCAGGTAGGTCACGGTGGACGCATTGGCGGCGCCCCACGCGGCCACCAGGTTGGTGTTCCAGACGTATGCCAAGCCGGTGCCGGCCATGCCCAGGATGAGAATGCTGGCCACCACGCGCGGCGTCAGGTGGACGGGCGCCATGGCAATCCACGGAGTCAGGATCAGCATCATGACGGCACCCAGCCCCACCTGAACCGTGGCGAGGGACAGCGAGGGCAGGCCACGCGGCGAGACGAAGCGGCGGAGGTAGACGAAGCCCAGCCCGTAGCAGGCCGTGGCCGCCAGGCAGGCTGCCTGTGCGGCGAGCGAGCCGCCGCCCGCCCCGCGCCAGGGGCCCAGGACAATAAGGACTCCGAGGAACCCGGCCAGCAGTCCCAGCAACCTCACCTTGCTGGGCCGCTCCTGCGGCAGCGCCACGAGTGCCACCAGCGTGGTCATGAGGGGCGTGGTGGCGTTGTAGATGCTGGCCAGTCCCGAACCGATGGTCTGCTCGGCCCAGGCGTACAGGAGAAAGGGTGCCACGCACAGCAGCACGGCGACGACGGCGAGGTGGGCCCACACCACGGGCCCGGCGGGCAGCTTTTGTCGCCTCACTAGGGAAATGGCCGCCAGTGCCACGGCGCCCGAGCCCAGCCGGCCCAGCACCACCTGCGCCGGCGACAGCCCCTCAAGGCCAATCGCGATGAACAGGAAGCTGGCACCCCAGACCACGGCCAGTGTGACAAATTGGGCCAGCGGCCACTTGTTGGCGGAACTCTTGTTCGACATTCGCATCTTTCGTTACAACAGCCATTGGCCGCCCTTGGATTCAGCGCACCTCCGGAATCGGGGCACCACTGTGCAGACGTTTGCCGAGGACAAAGTGTGAGATCGCCGTTGTGGCTGTCAGGGCCGGGTGTACCGGGGGCCTTCTGGGTTCCGCGTCTTCAAGGCCTGGTGATGTTCGTGCCGCTTCGGTCTGTCATTGTTTCCCACCAGCCGGGACATTGCACACCAGCTGCCACACATACCCGTCAGGATCGGTGACCGTGCCGATGTACTGCCTGCGCCCGCTGGCGTGGTCAACCAGTTGCGGCTCCACCACCGTGCCCCCGGCGGACCGGGCCGTCTCCAGCAGCCGGTCCACCTCGCCCGTGGACCCGATGGCGCAGCTGAGCACACCGTCGCTGCGGCCGGCAGCCGAACCAGGCACCAGCCCCGTGTTCCGGGCAAAATCCTCCGGCTGGGCCAGGAACAACGTCAGCCCGGGCAGTTCCAGGCACACCAGGCCCAGCATCAGCCGGGCGTCCGCCATGCCCAGCCCGTCCCGGTAAAAGGCCAGCGAGCGGGCCGCATCCGCCACCACCCGCGACAGCACCACACCGTCAGTTTCCATCGTCGCAATCCTTTCATCCATGGTGCCGGTCAGTCCGACGGCGCGAAGTTGCCTTCCAGCCCCGGAACGCAGGCGCCGGTCCACACGGACAGCGCCTCGTCGCGCGAGGGAAGCCCGTTGATGGCCGGGCTGAGTTCCGGCCGGTGCACCCAGGCCCCCGCCTCCTCGGCAATTAGCGCGGCCGCCGCGAAATCATGTTCAAAAAGCCCGTATTCCAGGTACGCATCGACCCCGCCCTCGGCCACGGCGCACAGCTCCAGGGCCGCGGAGCCCAGCCGGCGGAAATCGCCGAAGTTGTCCATGCGCCCGTTCAGCTCGGACACCAGGCGGCGCCGCACCACGGGATCGTAGGTCAGTGCCGTTGACAGCAGCGTGCCGCCCCGGGCTTCCAGCGGCCCCCGCAGCCGGCGCACATCCTGGGCGCCGTCGGCCCGGGTTTCATCCAGCCACGCGCCGCCGCCGCTGGAGGCAAAATACGTCCGCCGCAGGGCGGGTGCGTTGACCACGCCGGCCAGCCAGCCGCCGTCGGGCCCCATCACGGCCACCGAGGTGCAGTGGTAGGCGATGTTGCGGATGAAGTTCATGGTCCCGTCCAGCGGATCGATGCTCCACCGGTAGCCTGACGGTTCCGCGGGCAGGGCCGGTGCCAGCTCCTCCCCCGTGATGACGTCGTGGGGGCGGGCGTCGGTGATGACGGAGCGCACGGCCCTCTCGGCGGCGAGGTCGAAGGCGGTGACCCAATCGGCGTCGGAGGACTTTTCCGTGGCCCCAAATCCCTCCGGGTCGCGCGCTGCCAGCACGGCAGCCCCGGCCGCAGCCGCACGCAGCGCCACTTCCAACAGTTCATCAACGGATACGGAATGGGGTGTCATGGCTGTCCTTCGCTGGGTCCAGGCGTGAAGCGTTCCACGAATCTTGGGGTTTCTCCACGCGGCACGTTTCCGCCTCCACTCTACGGCGTGCCGGGCTGCACGGCCGGAATGTCACCGGCAAAAAATTTGTCGGATGTAAGGCCGGGCTCCACGGCACGGCTCCCCTCAACCCGAACCGCTCGGCGCCGGCACCGGCACCGTCCGCACAAAATAGGATGCGCCGCGCTGTTTTGGACGCACGGCGACACAAAGTGGGCCCGGCAGAGGAATGTAGGGAACTTCGTAGACATCGGATGTTATGCATGCCAAAATGTTTTCGAGTTGCGCAACTCAAGTCTCTTGCGGGTTTGCGCCGTCAAACATCCGATCAATGTAGCTCAGGAGTTGTTCATGGCTTTCCCCCAACCCGACCGTCGCCAGATCCTCAAGCTGGGCGGCGCCCTGGCACTAACACCCCTCCTCACCCAGTTCCTGGCCCGGTCCGCCTCGGCCACGCCGACAGCAGTCCCGACAGAAGTCCCGGCCGCCGTGCTGGCACCCCATCCGGCCCTGTCCAAACACGCACTGTGGTACCAGCTTCCTGCCACCGACTGGCAGTCCGGGGCCCTGCCCATCGGCAACGGCCGGCTCGGCGCCATGTTTTTCGGCGACCCGTCCAGGGACAGGATCCAGTTCAACGAGCAGAGCCTGTGGGGCGGGCTGAACAACTACGACAACGCCCTGGCCGGGCTCGACGACGAAGCCTACGACACCTCCGTGACAGGTTTCGGCTCCTACCGCACCTTCGGCGACGTGGTGGTCACCTTCGCCGAACAGCCCGTGGTCACGGCGCCCGGCGGCCCCTACAATAACTCCTCCTCCGAAACATTCACTGCGACGATTGACGGGAACCCGGCCACCAAGTGGTGCATCGACGGCCCGCCGGCCACGGTGACCTGGCAGGTCAGGCTGCCCTCCGCCGTCGCGGTTTCCAAGTACACCCTCACCAGCGCCAACGACGTCCCTGCGCGCGATCCCCAGCAGTGGACCCTCTCCGGCTCCAACGACGGCACGCAGTGGACCGCCCTGGACAGCCGCACCTTGCCCGCGCCGTTCGAGAGCCGCTTCCTGGCCAAAGACTTCGCCGCCGCCAACACGGCAGCGTACAGCTGGTACAAGTTCGACTTCACCCCGAAGGCCGGCGTCAGCCACTTCCAGATCGCGGAGATCGCCCTGGGCGGCGTCAGCTTCGGCGGCCAGTCCGCGCTCTACCTCTCCTCCCCCTCCGGACAGGCCGACGGCGACGGCAACGGCGCCGACATCATGCGCACGCTTGACGGAAGCACCGCGACGGCGTGGGTGGCACCCCAGCCGGCTGCCGGCGTCGTCTGGCAGGCAGACCTTGGCACGGGCCGCGTGCTGACTTCCTACTCGCTGACCTCGGCCGCGGACACCCCTGCCGAAGATCCCACGGCGTGGACGCTGGAAGGCTCCACGGACCGCCTGTCCTGGACGGCCCTGGACAGCCGGCAGCCCGGGGCGCCCTTTGCCTCGCGCGGCCAAACCCTGGCATTCACCCTCGCGGGGACCAAGGCGTACAGCTCCTACCGGCTCACCCTCCGCGGGGCTGCCGGTGCCGCCAATCTGCGCCTGTCGGGCGTGGGGCTGGCCGGCCCCGGCTTCGATTCCGGCACCGCTTCCGCCGTTGCCGAGTACAGGCGCGCCCTGGACCCGACCATCGGCGTCCATGTCACCCAGTTCGGCACCGCCGGGAACCGCGTGCTGCGCGAGGCGTTCGCCAGCCGCGCCGCTGACATCATCGTGTTCCGCTACGAAACCGAGCGGCCCGGCGGCCTCTCGGGCACCATTTCCCTGACCTCTGGCCAGGATGGCGTGGCCACCACGGCCAGCGCCGCTGCAGCCACGCTGGCCTATTCCGGCACCATGGCCAACCAGCTCAAGCACGCGGCCACCCTGCAGCTCGTGGACACGGACGGCACCCTGACGGCCGACGGCGCGTCCCTGCACATCGCCGGCGCTCACACCATGACACTGCTGCTGGACGCCCGCACCAATTACAAGCTCGACGCCGCCGCGGGCTGGCGAGGTGCCGACCCCGGGCCCGGCATCACCAAGGCTCTCGCTGCGGCCGCCGCCCGCCCCTACGCGGACCTACGTTCCGAGCACCAGGCGGACGTGGCCGCACTCATGTCCCGCGTCTCCGTCAACTGGGGGACGACGCCGGACACCGCCGCCAAGGCCCCCACCGACCTGCGCCTGTTGGCCTACGGCGGCGGGGGCGAGGACCCTTCGCTGGAACAAACCATGTTCACGTACGGCCGCTACCTG
>Ga0157370_10007859_pt1 | contig 11557 bp, 8 predicted proteins | sample C35metaG_FD_113463 | JGI IMG/M metagenome (GOLD analysis project Ga0157370, IMG submission 113463) | Corn rhizosphere microbial communities from Kellogg Biological Station, Michigan, USA - C3-5 metaG | ecosystem: Host-associated > Plants > Roots > Rhizosphere > Soil | place: USA: Michigan... | reverse complement strand
ATCAGGTTAAGGATAAGAACTCAGGGAAAATTTTATGGGAACTGAAAGAAACCAATGAAAAAGGACTGTTGGTAAGGGCTAAATTGGGAGCAGCGGAAATTAATAATGAATATGATGGTAACGGATTTTTGACAAATGTTAATCATTCGTCGCCCATAAAGCCAGATATTTTTAAAGCTTCATACAATTTTGATGCAATTAAAAACGAGCTTAAAAGCAGAAAATCAGTATTACCTTTCGAAACAGAATATTTTGTTTATGATGATAACAATCGTCTGGTCAACTGGACAGATCCTATTTCAGGAGATATACCTTCTACCAATAGAAATATTTATGATGCAAAAGGCAGAATACTGGTAAATGACCAGGTGGGAACCATTAAGTATGAAAATTCCGACAAGATTTATCAAGCTACAGGAATGACTCTAAATAATGACGGGATGCAGAATTATGATCAGGATCTGGTGCAGACTGTACTTTATAATGAGAATAATGATCCTGTATATATTTCAGGGGAAAAGGGTTCGGTGGCATTCCAGTATGGATTGACTGGCATGAGACAAAGGGCAACCTATAAAGGGACATTTGACCCTGAATCAGATGGAGAATTCACCAAATTGTACAGTGAAGAAGGGAGCTTTGAAGTAGTAAAGAACAATATAAATGGGAAAGAAAAGCACATCATTTATATTGAGGGTAATCCATATGAAAGTAATATTGTATTTTTGAAGAACTTTGATGAGAATAGCGGTTCTTTTAAATTTTTGCATAAAGACTATCTGGGAAGCATTTTAGCGATAAGCGATGAAGCGGGCAATATGCTTGAACAAAGGCATTTCGATGCGTGGGGTAACCTGACCCATCTTCGTTTTGGAAAAAGTAAACTGGCTGTTGGCAAAGCCAGTATTGATGTCCTTATAAATGTTTCCGGAGGGTTATTGATAGACAGAGGCTATACAGGTCATGAGCATTATACAGAAGTGGGTATCATCCACATGAACGGAAGACTCTACGACCCGCTTCTAAGAAGATTTTTAAATGCAGATGAAAATATCCAGGATCCATTCAATACCCAAATCTACAACAGGTACGGGTATGCGATGAATAATCCCCTTATATATAATGACCCAAATGGGGAGTTTGTATGGATTGCTGTAGGAGCTGTTATTGGTGGCTACTTAACTGGGGTAAAAGCCAATGGCTCATGGAATCCTGTACAATGGAATTGGGGAGCCACCTGGGGAAAAATTGCGATGGGAGCTGCTGTTGGAGCATTTACCGGAGGTGTTGGAGCTGCCGTTGGTTCTGCATCCCTTGCTGCCGCAGCAACCTATGGAATACAAGGCGGTCTTTTAGGAGGTGCTATAGCAGGAGCTTCAGGAGGTGCTGTTGCAGGAGCTATTAATGGTTTTGCCACTGCCGTAATGTTTGGGGAAGATGTAATAGAAGGAACGGTAATGGGCGGCTTATCCGGTGCTGCTATAGGAGGTGCTGTAGGAGCAGTATCTGGAGCTATAGGCCAACTGGCAAAAAATGCAAGGGCTGCTGAAATAGGTGCTCCTAAGGGTACAATCCTTAAAGATGCTCCAATAGAAGTAGGAAGAACACAATGGACTCTAAACAATACACCAAAAACTACTACTGTAGGGGTAACAGCGCCAAAACCACAAACGGCTAAACTTGTAATTGGAGAGGTTAACGGTGGATATGCTGATGAAGTTACTGGATACCAGCTTGCTAATGAGGGAGCAACGAAGATACCTATATATAAGGAAACTCCTAAGTTTAGCTACCAAGGTGAAAGCAATTTTACTAAGACATTTGCTACAAAATCTACAGAGGTTGTTCATGGAAACTCATTGAAAAGCCTTAGACCAACGTGGGGGTATAAATTGTATCGTCAAGATGGTACTTTCCTAAAAAATGGGATTACATCTAAGGAGAATCCTTTAAAGAGATATACACAAAAATTTATGCAAGATAAATATATGGAACCTATCAAGAAATTCGAAAATAGGAAAGCTGCATGGGATTGGGAATTTAATGAGAATCAAATTAACAAAGGACCTTGGAATAAAAATAATCATTAATATAGAAACATGGAAGAGAATACAAATATATTAGGTTGCTTTATGAAAATTGGATTTGATCCTAACCTAAAAGAAAATGAATTTACAGCAATATCGGAAGCATTTAGACCATACATTTGGGGAGAAAAAGGCATTAGTAAAGAGCTGAAAAAACTTCACTGGAAGGATTATGGCAATGATTTAGAATTAGCTCTATTTCAATTTCATGTAAAGCCTTATGTAACAGAGCTTCAATATATAAAAGAAATAGAATCCTATCGCAAGAATGAAAAAGCTATAGGCATTCCTATCATCGTAAATGATGAAAATTTTTTTAATAAAACAGAAGAAGGTAGGTATGAGTTTTTAAAACAATCTATTTTGCAGAAAATGGAGTTGCTTACTGAAGTTGTGAAGAAGCGAAAGTTGGATACCAATGTGGATTTATTAAAATCTGATCTGGAAAAAGTATTGCAAGAATTCTGTACCAACTAATAATTTTTTAAATGAAGCTGTCCGGATTTTTCGGATAGCTTCTTTAAACCTAAAAATACTTTAAAAAGCTTTTACAAAATATTTTCAACACCAGAATATTATAAACAGAGATTATATAAAAATATACCTCCTGTTTTTCAGAAAATAACAAAATTTAACACATATGATTTTTCCAAAAGCAAAAAAAATAGCCCAAAACCTTGGCTGGTACAAAACAGATGATGGTGTATTTGGACTTTACAAAGGATACTTTTTTAATGTTTCAGACGCAAGTTTGGCAAGCAACCCTCAATACAAATTTGTATCTGTGACAACAGGTAATCTTACAGAGGAACAAAGGCAGCAGATCAAAGCAGAACTTGTTACTAACAAAAGGAAGTTAAAATTTACAAGTTTTGAAATTGGAGATACAGGTATTTTCTTCCGGTTTGCAGAAACTTTTATTTATACTAAGCTTAAGACTGTTTATTCTTTGTTTGACTTTCTGGTTGAACTTTTCAAAAAACTCAATATACCTGAGCAAAACAAATGTCATAACTGTGGAACAAATCAAAACATCAACTATTACAACTTAGGTGATAATGGTATAATACTTTGTGACAAATGCTTTCACGATACAAATAATAAATTCTACGAAATTGAAAAAGAAAGAATTTCAAAAGAAAGAGATTATCTGACAGGGTTTTTAGGAGCAGTTATTTTTTCGGTTCCAGGTATTATACTATGGGTTTTATGTGCTGCCTATTTAGGAAGAATAGCTTCTGGAATGGCCTTTATTATAGCTTTTTTGGGGGATATAGGGTATGTTTATTTAAAGGGACGTGAAGGTACATTAAAAAAGTATATTATTTTTCTGACAAACATTGCAAGTATCATTATTGCAAATGTGATGACTGTACTTGCTTTATTGATACAACAGGGCTCCACTATGAAACAGGCAATATCAGAATTACAGACAAGTGAAGCAGTACAAGAAGTATTTTATGCAAATATGTTTATTTCTTTTATATTGGCTTTAGCTGCCTGGATTTGGATATTGTTTATTATGAAGGACAGTAAGCTCATCATAAAACCTGCAGAAAAATTTTAGCAGAAAATAAATGACAGTCTTTTTTAAGACCGTCATTTATTTTATTTCCCGTTAAAAGCAGACATTGTATTATTCAATCCTGCAAATACAAAAGAAAGACTGGCTTTGGAAAAGGTTTCAATTCTTTCCGTAAGCTTTGCTGATTCTTCTTCATTCCAGGTTCCTAAAACATAATCTACCTGTCTCCCGGCAGAAAAATCAGCCGAGATCCCGAAACGCAGTCTTGCATAATTTTGAGTCTGCAATACTTCATTGATATTTTTAAGACCATTATGCCCTGCATCAGACCCTTTTCCTTTCAATCTTAAGGTTCCGAAAGGAAGAGCAAGATCATCCGTAACGATCAGTACATTCTCCAAAGGAATATTTTCTTTCTGCATCCAGTATTTCACTGCATTTCCGGAAAGATTCATGTAGGTATCCGGCTTAAGAACAAAAACCTTTCTTCCTTTATGTTTTCCTTCTGCCAACCAGCCAAAATTGGAGGTATTGAATGATACTTCAAGAGTTTCCGCTATTTTTTCGGCTACTTTAAAGCCTATATTGTGTCGTGTGTTTTCATATTCTGAGCCTTTGTTACCAAGCCCGACAATTAAATATTTCATCAGAAATTTTTTGCAAAATTAAGGGATAAAAAATAAAAAACTCAATCTTAGGAAAGATTGAGTTTGAATATTGTTAAAAAATTCTTCTATTGTGGTTTGTAGATGTAATTAACGCCATATCCTTTTGTCATATATGTCTGAGGATCATAAACGTAATTGGTACTCAATACAATTGGAGTTGGAATAGGAGTAGTAAGATCCGTTAATGATACTCTCTTCGGATTATTAGGTGAAAAAAGGTGGCTTTCACCATAATTATTTGTAGATATAATTCTTGAAATTTTATACCCTGTTGGCAATAGTGTGAATGGACTGATCTGATTATCATAAGCATAAAAATCAAAACCGTACTTTTCAACAGGTGGTTGAAAAACATCACCATTAGCACCAGTCAGCTGCCCAATAAAGTTTACAGCTCTAGAAATATTATCTCCAATATAGGTAAAACCTGTTCTCGAATATTCAGTAAATTTAAATTGAGTTCCGGCAACATCAATACCACTCTTCCCTATTATAGAATCAAGCTTTGCTGAAGCAGCAACATATTTAAATTCATACTGTTTTTTTTCTTTTCCTAAAAGAGTCTGCGGGCCTGGGGTTGTTGCTGGTGGAACAGGTGGCGGTCTTCTAAAAATAGAACGATTTTCAGAAATTTTATCCAATCTACCTCCATTTCCATAAGTAAATAGCTGAGTATAAGAGATACTATCTTTATCAAGCTCTCCATCATCATCTAAATCTAGGAAACCATTAAAATTAATCTGGCTGATTTTATCACCACTGTACATAATATTAGTTATTGAAGCACTGTCTGTGATGACTTTAGTCACAAGAAGTCCGCTGTACTGATATTCTGCGATAGTATCTTCATCCGTAATTTCTCTGTATAATGCTCTTGGACCGCTTAATCCGTTTGTATTGTTAAGATCCAGCAATGGATTCCCATCCTCATCCAATAAACTCTTGCAGGAATGTATTGAGGAAAAACCTGCGATTAGTAAAATAAAATAGAAAATTTGTTTCATTTCCTTGTAATTGATTATTTTTTTGACAAATATAATTTTTTTTTGCCTAAAAATTGTATTATTATTTATATTCTGGTAAGATTAATGACAATATTTCTCCTATAAATTTTTATAGGTAAAAGTCATATTCTGGTTTTTCTCAACTACCACATACCCCTGATTATCATAAGAATAACTCTGAGCTGTATTAACAGGAGTGGCCGGCGAAGGCAATTCTATGAACATTGAAGTAGGATTGTTAGGAGATATTTTGTAGAAATTCACCGGACTCATCAGACTTCGTGTAATGAAATAGACTGATGGAAGCGTAGAATAAGGGCTTTTCTGAGCATCATAGTTTTGAAAGCTGTACTTGCTTACTACAGCTGTTGTCATATTCGGGTTTCCGTTGATATCCAATAATCCTTTAGAGCAAACAACCTGAATAACATTGTTTCCGTTATATACAAAACTATAGTCTATAAATCTGTTATAAGCACTGATTCCTCCTTCTTTTCTTTTCTCAAGAATTTTGGTAAGCTTACTGGTTACAGAATCATAGGTAAATGCATAGTCACTTACTACAGATACAGATGGAGTAGCTCCTGTAGCTGTGGAAGTTGCATTGTAAATCTTTTTACCTGTAGCATCCGGAACAATATTAAATTCATAAACAAGGCTGGATGCCGCAGAACTTACATATTTAACTTTAGTAATATTCTTGTTGGTATATGTTATGGTTCCTGTAAAATAAGCACTCCCGGCAGCAAATTCATCTTTTGATAACGAAGTCTGTAAATCTCCGGTTACTGCCATTGTAGTATATTCTTCCTGAGAAACATTATTGGAACTAACCTTTGCTAAAACTCTTTTAGGAGGTGGCCCATCATCCGGATTCGGAATGGATTCTGTAGGATCTGAAGTAGTATTACATGCTGTCAGCAGCCCAAGAAAAGCAATACCGGCAAACATTTTAAGAAAATAGTTTTTTACCATATAGAATTTTTTTAGCTTGTCCAAATATAATTCAATTTTCGATAATACACTTTAATTTATATGAACAAATTCACAAGAAATAGAGTTAATCAACAAAAAAAACCTAAAAACATAACGTTTTTAGATTTATAATTATTGTCTTATGATGAAAATTAATAAGGCTGCAATATAGATGTTGTCAAAACAGATTGTGACATGTCACTATTGAGGAAAGTAGTATTCACTGCCGTTCCTACTCCAAGTGTTGACCCTGAAATTGCTCTTTTTGTACAGGCTACTTTCACTTTATAATCATTTTTAGGGGTAAGATTAGTAAGCGTTGCATTCAGATTAAAGATTTTATAGGCTCCGGGATCCCCAAGCAAAACGTCTGTTCTTACCGCTTTCAACTGATCATCTACAAATACCCCACAAGCAAAGCTGGCAGAACTGGCTCCCGTTTTTTGTACAGTTGTTTGAAACGAAAAAGTAGCTTTATTCGTTTGATTAGTAACGGAAAAACTATCCATCGTTCCTGTCAGTACAGACCAGTCTGTTGTCAGAGCTGCTCCTTCATTATAAGGGTTTGTTGAACCATTATTACCGGAAAAGCTCACTCCGGTCTTATCTGAAACCGTATTAATGGAAAACACAGACATACTTCCCTGCCCGTCAGCAATTTTTATCGTTTTCCAGTCATTGATATTTAAGTCTGTATTATTATGCAAAATATCACCTGCTGTTCCTGCAGATCCTTTCAGTACATCTGTACCTCCTGTTCTTAATTCTTTTCTGACATTAAGATCTCCATTCACATCCAGCATATTAGTTGGATTTGGAGTATTAATACCCACTTGTGCGGTTGCGAAAACAGTTAACAGAAGTGATGTTACAAATAGTATTTTTTTCATGATCTGCTTAGTTTATAATGTTGTTAAACACTTGAGGAACTTCATATACATCTACTTTAAGAGAAGACTGTGAGATAAATCCATTAATATTAGTATATACATTAGTTCCTATCGTAAGGGTATTGCTAGAAGCTCCATAAGATCCTAATCTTGTACAGGCAACATCTACGGAATGATTTCCTGTAGCAAGATTATCTACAATCCCGATCTGGGTATGAGTAAGAAAAGGATATGAAGTGGTAATCGCCTTTAAATTTCTCTGTCTCAGATTCACTAGTTTACCATCTACAAAAATACCGCAAGCATAATCTATTGAAGTATCTGCCGCTGTACCTACTGCTCCAAAGTCTGCCTGAACCACTGTTTCAAATTGAAAGTAAGCTTTACTTTGAGAACTGAATACGCTGATCGTCTTTGAGAGACCATCTATTTTTTTAAAATTCGAAAGCGTACTCAATTCTTTTCCTTTCGTAAAAGTTGCTCCTCTTGAAGAGAAAGCCACAGTAGAATCATCGGAAGCTGTAAATGAAGTTCCTACTTTATCTGAAAAAGAGTTGTTGTAAATCAAATAAAACTTATTAGGTTCATATTCAGGAATACGAAGTGATTTCCAGATGGGTGGAAAACCTTCTCCTCTGGAAACCAGAAGCTGGTCATTATTTCCCTGGAATATCGTATTATCAGCAGTATTATAAACACCAATTTTATTTCTGAAGTTGATATCTCCGTTTACGTCAAGATTTGCTTTTGGAGTATCTGTTTTTATACCTACTTGAGCGGTTGCCAAAAGTCCCGTAGTAAAAAGCAGAGTTGATAATAGTTTTTTCATCATTAGTTGTTTTTATAGCTCACGTATTCGATAACGTCCATTTTCATGGTAGATTCCAGGGTAAATGCACTGGATACTCCACTTGAAGTCTGCACATTACGTCCGATTGCAAATTCTGAAGTAGAATTTGAGGTATCAATCTTTCGGCATGCAATTTCAATATTGTGAACTCCTATGGGAACATTTTGTTCGGTATAATTAAGGGTGAAAATATAATCCTGAAGACCATTTTTCCCTATGTTATTATTAGAAGCAATTCTATCCGGGCGCACAGCTACCAACAATCCATTTCTGAAAACACCACAGGCAAACCTTACACTTTCTATAGCAGTAGATGACTGTGCTTTCATTTCAATCCCTGTCTGGAACTGATAGGTGATTCTGTTTTTCCCGTTTTTAATGGTAAAGGTATTTTTAAGCCCATCAATCTTCTTCCAGTTTCCTTTAGCTGCATCAGTGACATTGTCTCCCACTTTGTTTGTGTAGATGTTATCACCCGCAACCCCATTAGAAAGAGATGTAACACCTGCTTGATCCGACGACAGATAAGAATTGATCAGCTTATACTGCCCCTCCTCCATAAAGGAAACGTTCAAAGATTTCCACACAGGAGGTAAACCCTCACCCTGAGAAACCAAAACCTGGCCGTTTAACCCAGCTTCTCCAGCCTGAGTTGAAGTACCGCCCACTCTAAGTTCTTTTCTTAAGGTGGCTTTTCCATTCACATCTAGAATAGATTTCGGTTTCGCAGTACCGATGCCCACCTGTGCGTTGGCGTAGAAAGAAAGAAATCCAGCCGCGCAGCAATATATAATTTTTTTCATAATAAGGACTGCAAAGGTACGTAATGAAGCCCTAAAAATTCCAGTTATACATTCATAAACCTATAGAAATAAACACATTACACAATAGAATTAATCACACGTAAAAGTAGAATTATTACTACATAACTCCACTTTTCCTATAGTATAAAAACAAATTAATGCCCCAAACCCTTACTGTTCGGGGATTTACAGGATATTTTTAATCATTGAAAAGTGACTTCAGACCCCTCAAAAAGGCCTTAATTCTCTTAAGCTTGAATATTAGCAGATAAAAACATGATAACAATCACAAAAAAGCGCATAAAAATTAAGATTTCTATGCGCTTTTTATATTTATCACGATTTTATTTACAATAAATAAAATTTATAATTTAATTATGCTCAATAATAGCTTTTAGAAGCATATTAACCTCATCTACATTCTTCACCCTTTCCTTCCTCATCATCAGCTGATTACCTTCTTTTCCGGACTTCTCTTTAAGCTGAGCTTCAGCAGGGTTTCGGGTTAAATAATTAATGATATGCCTGAATCTATCAGTCTGATAGAACTTATCCTGAGGGTTTCCAGGGAAATACCCCAGGAACACCCCATTTTTCATAACAATCTTTTCAAAACCAATATCTGCAGCCAGCCATTTCAGTGAAACACTCTTCAACAGGTTTACTGCTTCTTTTGGCAACGCCCCAAAACGATCAATCAATTCAAGTTCAAACTGATGAAGATCTGCTTCGTTGGTGATTTCAGCAATTTTCTGATACAACAGCAGTCTTTCCTCTGTATTTGAAATATAGAAGTCCGGAAGCATCAGTTCCAGATCAGTATCAATATTGACATCTTTCACAGATTTGAAAAGCTTCTGTCTGTCTTCCTCGTTTTCGAAAAGGTTTTCAAAATCAGCATCATCTTTAAGCTCTTCTAATGCTTCCTGCATTAATTTCTGATACGTTTCAAATCCCATTTCATTGATGAATCCACTTTGTTCAGCGCCCAGAAGGTCACCCGCTCCACGAATCTCAAGATCTTTCATTGCAATCTGGAAACCACTTCCCAAATCAGAAAACTGCTCAATAGCCTCGAGACGTTTTCTTGCATCTGAAGTCATCATATCATAAGGAGGAGTAATCAGATAACAAAAGGCTTTTCTGTTGCTACGTCCTACTCTTCCTCTCATCTGGTGAAGATCCGCCATACCAAATCTTTGTGCATCATTGATGAAAATAGTGTTGGCATTAGGAACATCCACTCCACTTTCTACAATGGTAGTAGACACAAGAACATCATATTTTCCTTCCATAAAATCCAGTACATTCTTTTCCAGCTGTTTTCCTTCCATCTGCCCATGTCCTGTGATCACTCTTGCATCCGGAACCAATCTCTGAATGAGTCCGGCAATATCCTTCAGATTTTCAATTCTGTTATTGATAAAATAAACCTGACCATCTCGCTGAAGCTCGTAAGAAACGGCATCACGAAGTATTTCCTCACTGAATCCAATCAACTGCGTATCTACAGGCTGTCTGTTTGGTGGAGGTGTTTTAATTACGGATAAATCCCTTGCTGCCATTAAAGAAAACTGCAAAGTCCTTGGAATAGGAGTCGCTGTAAGGGTAAGGGTATCCACATTATTTTTAAGTGTTTTCAGCTTATCTTTTACTGAAACCCCAAACTTATGCTCTTCATCAATAATCAGCAAGCCCAGATCCTTAAACTTCACTGAAGTGCTTGCCAATTGATGCGTTCCAATAATAATATCTACTTTTCCATTCTTTAAAGCATCTAAAGTCTCAGATTTTTGCTTAGCAGTTCTGAACCTGTTGACATAAGCAACATTAACAGGAAAATCTTTCAACCTTTCTTTAAAACTTCTGTAATGTTGAAAAGCAAGAATAGTAGTAGGAACCAAAACAGCAACCTGCTTACCGTCTGTTGCCGCTTTAAATGCCGCACGAATCGCAACTTCCGTTTTACCGAATCCTACATCACCACAAACAAGCCTGTCCATAACAGTATCAGCTTCCATATCATTTTTCACATCTATGGTAGCTTTTTCCTGATCTGGTGTATCTTCATAGATAAAGCTGGCCTCCAATTCGTTTTGCAGATAAGAATCCGGTGTATAAGCAAAACCTTTTGCCGTTTTTCTCTGTGCATATAATTGAATAAGATCAAAAGCAATCTGCTTTACCTTAGCTTTTGTTTTCTGTTTTAATGATTTCCAGGTTGGGGAACCGAGTTTGCTCAATACAACCTCTCTTCCATCCGGCCCATTATATTTCGAAATCTTATGCAAAGAGTGAATACTTACATATAATAGGTCTCCATTTTTATAAGTCAGTTTAAAACATTCCTGAATCTTACCATCATTATTCACTTTTACAAGCCCCATAAACTTCCCGATCCCATGATCAATATGGGCAATATAATCTCCGATCTTCAAAGACATCAGATCTTTCAGGGTAAGCTGTTCAGATTTTGCAAAAGTATTTTTCGCTTTATATCTCTGATAGCGGTCGAAAATCTGGTGATCTGTGTACACAAGTAATTTATGCCCGTTATCTACGAAACCTTCATGCAGTTCAGATTTAAAACTTTTAAAAGGAAGTTCATGTTCCAGTTCCTCAAAAATAGATTCCAGTCTTTCCTTCTGTTTTTCTGTTGAAAAGGAAATCCAGGTATCAAATCCGCTGTTCTGTTTTTCTTCAATATCTTCAATCAGCAGTTCAAAGTTTTTATGAAAAGAAGGCTGAGGAAGCT
>Ga0157370_10007857_pt1 | contig 11559 bp, 9 predicted proteins | sample C35metaG_FD_113463 | JGI IMG/M metagenome (GOLD analysis project Ga0157370, IMG submission 113463) | Corn rhizosphere microbial communities from Kellogg Biological Station, Michigan, USA - C3-5 metaG | ecosystem: Host-associated > Plants > Roots > Rhizosphere > Soil | place: USA: Michigan... | reverse complement strand
CCTGCTGATCGCGTCCACCGGTTATTTCTACACCTCCAACCGGCACACGCTCACCGCCTTCCTCGGCGAGCCGCTGGAGTCGCCGGAGGCGATCACGCACTGGGAAGACTTCGTGATCGAGACGCTGCTGCGCACCGTGCGTGCGGACGACGCCCAGGAACAAGACAACACCCCACCCCACGACGAGGACACCACGAAATGGCAGAAATCGCAGCCGGCGCAAAGTCGGGCAAGGTCGTCATAAAGAACATCGGGCTCCTGCTCTCGGGCGACATCGACAAGCCCATCCTGGACGCCGACACCATCGTGGTGAACGACGGCCTGATCGTCGCGGTCGGCAAGGAAAAGGACTGCGACCTCGAAGGCGCCAAGACCGTCATCGATGCGAAGAAGACCTGCGTTGCGCCCGGCCTCATCGACAGCCACGTGCACCCGGTGTTCGGCGACTGGACACCGCGCCAGGGCCAGATCGGCTGGATCGATTCGACGATGAACGGCGGCGTGACCACCATGATCTCGGCCGGCGAAGTGCACCTGCCCGGCCGCCCCAAGGACATCGTGGGCCTGAAGGCATTGGCCATCACCGCGCAGCGTGCGTTCGACAACTTCCGCCCCGGCGGGGTGAAGGTTCTTGCCGGTGCGCCCGTCATCGAGAAAGGCATGGTCGAGAGCGACTTCAAGGAACTCGCCGAAGCCGGCGTGGGCCTGCTGGGCGAAGTGGGCCTGGGCTCGGTGAAGGCCGGCTACGAGGCCAAGGAAATGGTGGCCTGGGCGCGCAAGTACGGCATCCAGAGCACGATCCACACGGGCGGTCCGTCGATCCCGGGCTCGGGCCTGATCGACAAGGACGTGGTGCTCGAAGCCGACGCCGACATCATCGGCCACATCAACGGCGGCCACACCTCGCTGCCCGAGGCGCATGTGTGCGAGCTGTGCGAGAAATCGTCGCGCGCCATCGAGATCGTGCACAACGGCAATGAGAAGGTTGCCATCGCGGCGGCGAAGGCCGCGCTCGAACTGAAGTGCCCGCACCGCGTGATCCTGGGCACCGACGGCCCTGCGGGCTCGGGCGTCCAGCCGCTGGGCATCCTGCGCATGGTGGCAATGCTGTCGTCCATCGCGAATATTCCGGCCGAGTTGGTGTTCTGCTTCGCCACGGGCAACACGGCGAAGATCCGCAAGCTCAACTGCGGCCTGATCGAAGTGGGCCGCGATGCCGACTTCGTCTTCATGGACCGCGCGCAGCACTCGCCCGCGCCGGGCCTGCTCGAAAGCGTGCAGCTGGGCGACATCCCGGGCGTGGGCATGGTGATGATCGACGGCATCGTGCGCTGCGGCCGCAGCCGCAACACGCCGCCTGCGACCGAGATTCCGGTGGTGGTGTCGGGCTCGCATTGACGCCCGCCCCGCCGCTGCGCCTCAGGGACGCGGCGGCTTGAACACCAGGTAGCGCGCGGACAGGAAGTTCACGACCAGTCCCGCGCAGCTCCCCAACGCCACGCCGGCAGCCGGCGCCCAGGCGCCTGCAACCCAATGCAGCACGAGCACATAGGCGCCGTAGTTGACGACGGCGCCACCCAGCATCGTCACGAGATAGCCGAGATACTCGCGCAGCACGGAGACATTGGCGCTCCGGGCGCTGAAGGTGTAGCGCCGGTTCAGCGCCCAGGTCGCCGTTGCAGCCGCGAGGAAAGACAACACCCGCGCGCCATACCAGCCCAGCAGCGGCGCCAGCAGGTACAGCACCACCACGTCGACCACGAAGCCCGCCGCGCCCACCACGGCGAACGACAGGAACTCCCGCCCGAGCTTCATCGTGTGCTGCAGCTGCGCACGCCCGGAATCGCCAGATAGCGCAGCCGCTTGGCCTCCCTGCGGCCGAGCGTCACCGCGTGCATCACCACGCCGCAGACCATCGACAGCATCGCAGCGAGCATCGCGCCCGTGGCCAGCACCGCGGTGGGGAGGCGTGGCACCAGACCGGTGTGCATGTAGGTCACGAGGAGCGGGATGACCAGCGCGATCGCGCCCGCTGCCAGCAACGCCGCGATGATCGAGAAGAACTGCAGCGGGCGCTCGCTCACGAAGAGCTTGCAGATGGTCTTCAGGATGCGCCAGCCATCGCGATAGGTCGACAGCTTGCTGTGCGAGCCCTCGGGGCGCGTGCTGTAGGCGGTGCTTTCCTCGGCCCAGGGCATGCGCAGTTCCAGCGCGTGCACGGTGAGCTCGGTCTCGATCTCGAAGCCGCGCGACAGCGCCGGGAACGACTTCGCATAACGCCGCGAGAACACGCGGTAGCCCGAGAGCATGTCGGTGAGGCCGCCGCCGAACAGCTGCACCACCGCGCCGGTGAGCATGCGGTTGCCCAGGCGATGGCCGGCGCGGTAGGTGAGCGCGTTCTGCCCGTCGTCGATGCGGTTGCCCACCACCATGTCGAGGTTGCCATCGATCAGTCGCTGGATCAGCCGCGGTGCGGCGGCGGTCTCGTAGGTGGCGTCGCCGTCGACCATCACGTAGATGTCGGCCTCCACGTCGGCGAACATGCGCCGCACCACGTTGCCCTTGCCCGGCGCCGCCACATGCGTGACGATGGCGCCGGCCGCGCGCGCGACGGCGGCGGTGTCGTCGGTCGAGTTGTTGTCGAAGACATGGATCTCGGCATCGGCCGGCAGCGAGGCGCGGAAGCCCTCGATCACCTGGCGGATGGCCAGCGCTTCGTTGAAGCACGGAATGACCGCGGCTATGCGCGGCGCGGCGCTTCGTCGGCTCACGGTGTCATCGGCTTCGGTCATGGTGCAGAGGGGAGGATACGGTAGGCCCGGCTGCCATCTTGCGCGAAGAGCGGGGCGAAGTGGGTGTCGAAGCCGGCGCGGGTCGCGAGCGTCGGCGCCAGGCTGTCGGGCATGACGATGGCGGTGAAGCCCTGCTTGGCAAGCTTGTTCGCCATGTCGCCGGGCGCAAGCAGCAGGAAGTCGGCATAGCGCCACGGGCCGAGCGTGTCGCCCCAGATCGGGTTCGGGCCGTAGTAGATCGCCTCGTTAAGCGCGATCTGGTAGACGCGGCCGGTGGGGTTGCGGCGCAGGTAGTCCATGACGGCGTAGCCCGGCACGTGCTTGCGCAGGAACGCCTCGCGCGTCTCGGGCGTGGGCGAGATCATCGCGACCTTGCCCGCCGTTTGCCGCACCGACACCGCTGCCAGCACGGCCAGGAGCAGCACAGCCACCCAGTCGCCGATGCGGGCCGCGCTGCGCCGGTTGGTGAGCTCGGGCACGCCTTCCGCGGGGCTCGCCTTCATGCCGAACAGGCGGCGCACGCCCATCGCGATCCAGCCGAACAGCACCTGCCAGCCGATGGCCGCCGTCATCGCGAGCAGCGGGAACGAGGCCGTCAGATACCGCGGGTAGCGCGAGGTCACGACCCACACGACCAGCGAATAGAAGCAGAACCAGCCCGCGGCACGCACCGCGGCCGAGCGCTTCCACAGCACGCCGAAGGGCGCGAGGAACACGGACCAGATCAGCGCGTTCGGCATCTCGGCGTGATCGCGCACGTCGGCCAGTTGCTGTACGTAGTCGGCCGGAATCCACTCGCTGAAGCCGAACACGCGTGCGCCGATCGGGTTGAACGGGTCGCCGGTCATGACGGCGTTGCGCGCATACCAGTAGATGCACGGGATGAGGAAGCACAGCAACGCCAGCGCCCAGGCCTTGGGCCGGCGCTCATGCCAAATGACGAAGAGCGCCACCAGCGGCATGAAGACCAGCGCCTGGTACTTGGAGCCAGCGGCCACGCCGAGGCAGAAGGCGGCGAGCCCCAGCCAGCGCATACCGCTGTGCACGGGTTGCGACTCGCGCCACCACCACAGCGACACGCAGGCTGTGAGCACGAAGAGCGCCACGCCCATGTCGATCAGCGCATTCGAATAGTCGCCGAGCCCCAGCCAGATCGCCGCGCCGATGCAGGCGGTGAGCCGGTTGGCATGCAGCATGCCGAGGCGATAGATCATCGCCACCGAGAGGCCGCCCGCCAGCGCGTTCAGAAAGTGCGGCAGGACGTCGTCGCCCACTTGCAGGGCTGCGGCGTAGAGCAGGTTGTAGTTGTACGGAAACCAGGGGTAGCGCAGCCACTCGTGGATGCCGAGCGAGCCCTGCTGCGCGACTTCGCGCGCATAGGGCAGGTGGTACATCAGCTCGTCGAAGGCGGCCGGGGGGGCGAGCGGGGCGACCAGCGCGGGCAGCGCGACAAGCACCAGTGCGACCATCGCGATGCGGTCGAAGTAGGTCCACGGCACCGCGACGGCGCTTGCGCTCAGGATGCGGCGCTCACGCAGCCAGGAAGGCAACTGCAGCGCCGCCACGACGACGCCGGCAGCAATCACCGCCAGCGTGGCGCCGAGCTTGAACACGCCGAAGATCGCCAGCACCTGGAACGCGCAGATGAAGAGGCCGACGCCGAGTGCGACCGCCACGGCGGCTTCGAGCCAGCCATCGCGGCGCGACGGCGGCGCCAGGCGAGCCAGCACGCCGCGCCCCCATCCCCAGCAGCTGACGACGAAAACCACGAGTGCCGCGTAGTGCGCGGCTGCAAACATCAGCTTCTGAATAACAACTCCCGGTGCCGGTCGGCCAGGCCGGCCGGCAGGTTCAAAGGTTGGGCGCGAGGAGCCGCTCCAGATCGGACTCGCTCTCCTTGCGCCGCGCGGCCTGGTCCTGCAACTGGTCGTGCCCGATCTTGCCGACGTTGAAGTACGTCGCATCGGGGTGGCTCAGGTAGAACCCACTGACGCTGGCGGCGGGCATCATAGCGAGGCTTTCCGTCAGGGTCATGCCAATGTCCGCGCAGTTCAGAAGGTCGAACATCGGGCGCTTCACGCTGTGGTCCGGGCAGGCCGGGTAGCCGGGCGCGGGGCGGATGCCGCGGTATTTCTCCGCGATCATGTCCTCGTTGCTCAGGCCCTCGTCGGGCGCGTAGCCCCAGAGGTCGGTGCGCGCGCGGTGGTGCAGCGATTCGGCGAAGGCCTCGGCCAGCCGGTCGGCCAGGGCCTTGAGCATGATGGCCGAGTAGTCGTCCAGGTCGTCGATGAAGTACTTCTCTTTCTTCTCGACGCCCAGGCCCGCGGTGACCGCGAACACGCCCACGTAGTCCTTGAGGCCGCTGTCCTTCGGCGCGACGAAGTCGGCCAGGCAGCGGCTCGGGCGCACGACGCCGTCGATCACCTGTTTTTCGGTCTGCTGGCGCATGCCGTACCAGGTGAGCGCGACTTCGCTGCGCGTCTCGTCGGTGTAGAGCTCGATGTCGTCGTCGTTCACCGTGTTGGCGGGCCAGAAGCCCACGATGCCACTCGCGCTGAGCCAGCGGCCTTCGATCAGGCGTTTCAACATGCGCTGGCCGTCGGCGTACACGCGCACGGCCTCGGTGCCGACGATCTCGTCCTTCAGGATCGCAGGGAACGGGCCGGCCAGGTCCCAGGTCTGGAAGAACGGGCCCCAGTCGATGTACTTCGCGAGCTCGGTGAGGTCGAAGTTCTTGAACACGCGCCGGCCGATGAACTTGGGCACGGGCGGCGTGTAGTTCGTCCAGTCGATGGGCGTCTTGTTGGCGCGCGCCTTCGCCAGCGGCCACATCGGCACCTGCTTCTTGTTGGCGTGCTGTGTGCGCACCTTCTCGTAGTCGGCGTTGATCTCGTCGATGTACGCGGTGGCTTGGTCGCTCAAGAGCGACTGCGCCACGCTCACGCTGCGGGACGCGTCGGGCACATACACCACGGGACCTTCGTAGTGCGGCGCGATCTTCACGGCCGTATGCACACGGCTGGTGGTGGCGCCGCCGATCATGAGCGGGATCTTCTTGATGCGGAAGTGGTCGTCGCGCTGCATCTCGCCAGCCACGTACTGCATTTCTTCGAGGCTCGGCGTGATGAGACCCGAGAGGCCCACGATGTCCGCGCCCTCGACCTTGGCACGCGCCAGGATCTCGTGGCACGGAACCATCACGCCCATGTTCACCACTTCGAAGTTGTTGCACTGGAGCACGACAGTCACGATGTTCTTGCCGATGTCGTGCACGTCGCCCTTCACGGTGGCGATGATGATCTTGCCCTTGGTGCGCACGTCGCGGCCGGCGGCCTCGTCGCGCAGCTTCTCTTCCTCGATGTAGGGCAGCAGGTGGGCCACGGCGGACTTCATCACGCGCGCCGACTTCACCACCTGCGGCAGGAACATCTTGCCCGCACCGAACAGGTCGCCCACGATGTTCATGCCGTCCATGAGCGGGCCTTCGATCACATGCAGCGGACGCCCGCCCTTCGCAAGGATCTGCTGGTAGGCCTCCTCGGTGTCCTCGACGATGAAGTCGGTGATGCCGTGCACCATCGCGTGCGAGAGGCGCTGGTTGACGTGCACCGGGCTCTCGGGCGTACCGCGCCATTCGAGGCGCTTGCTCTCGTCCTTGGCACCGCTCTTGGCGGTCTCGGCGATCTCGACGAGGCGCTCGCCGGCATCGGGGCGGCGGTTGAGCACCACGTCTTCCACGCGCTCGCGCAGCGTGGGCTCCAGGTCGTCGTACACGCCCACCATGCCGGCGTTGACGATGCCCATGTCCATGCCCGCCTTGATCGCGTGGTACAGGAACACGGTGTGAATGGCTTCGCGCATCGGGTCGTTGCCGCGGAAGCTGAAGCTCACGTTCGACACGCCGCCCGAGACCTTCGCGCCCGGCAGGTTCTCCTTGATCCACCGCACCGCGTTGATGAAGTCGACCGCGTAGTTGTCGTGCTCCTCGATGCCGGTGGCGATGGCGAAGATGTTCGGGTCGAAGATGATGTCCTCGGGCGGAAAGCCCACCTCGTCCACCAGGATGCGGTAAGCCCGCTCGCAGATCTCGATCTTGCGCGCGTAGGTGTCGGCCTGGCCCTTCTCGTCGAAGGCCATGACCACGGCGGCCGCGCCGTAGCGCTTGACCAGCTTGGCCTCGTGCTTGAACTTGTCCACGCCCTCCTTCATGGAGATGGAGTTGACGATGCCCTTGCCCTGGATGCAGCGCAGGCCCGCCTCGATCACGTCCCACTTGGAGCTGTCGACCATCACCGGCACGCGCGCGATGTCGGGCTCGCTGGCGATGAGGTTCAGGAACCGGACCATCGCGACCTTGCTGTCGAGCATGGCCTCGTCCATGTTGATGTCGATCACCTGCGCGCCGTTCTCGACCTGCTGGCGCGCAACGGCCAGGGCCTCTTCGAACTGGCCGTTCAGGATCATCCGCGCGAAGGCCTTGGAACCGGTGACGTTGGTGCGTTCGCCGATGTTGACGAACAGCGTGCCCTCGCCGATGGCGACCGGCTCGAGGCCGGACAACTTCATGGGGGGAACGGAAATCTGTGGGGTCTGCGCCATGGGCTCACCTGCGAAAGGAACGGACAGGCGAGCGTCGTTTTGAGATCCCAAGCCTGACGGCCCGCCTGGCGGACCGCTGCAACGCTCCTTGGGAGGGGATGTATTTTAAGGTCGTTCGCCACGAGCCGCGGGAAAGTCCTAGTTTGGCCCCGCGGGCCCCCCCCACAGAATGCGGGCGCGCAATTCGTCGAAGAACGAACGTTCGTGTTTTTATCTGAAAACAAAGGAATGAACATATGCCAAGAAAGAGGAATTCGAGGCTGCTGCGCCTCGCCGCCCGTCCGGTCTGCGCCGCACTGCTCTTCAGCCTCGTGGGGACGACAACCCTGAGCCAGGCGGCCATCACCGACACCCCCACGCAGGTCCAAGCCCGGGTGACGTCCAGCGAGGCGAAGACGAAGAACCCGATCGTGCTGGTGCACGGCCTGTTCGGCTTCGACAACGTGCTGGGCATCGACTACTTCTATCGCATCCCCGAGAGCCTGGCCGGCGCGGGCGCGAAGGTTTACGTGGCACAGGTCTCGGGCGCCAACAGCTCCGAAATCCGCGGCGAGCAGTTGATCCAGGAACTGAAGAACCTGCGGGCGCTCTCGGGCAACCCGTCGCTCAAGTTCAACCTCGTCGGCCATTCGCAGGGCGCGCCCACCGCGCGCTACGTGGCGGCGGTGGAGCCCGGGCTGGTCGCCTCGGTCACCTCCGTGGGCGGGGCCAACGGCGGCTCCAAGGTGGCGGACCTCTTGCGCAAGATCCCCGAGGGCAGCGCCACCGAGGCGGTGGTCGCGGAGACGCTGCGGCTCGCGATGCTGCTGCTGGGCGCCATCTCGGGCAAGGACCCGAGCGAGCTGCCCGAGGTGCCGCTGAACGCGCTCAATTCGCTCACCACGGTGGGCGGCGCGGCCTTCGACAAGAAGTTTCCGCAAGGCCGCCCGGCCCCCGGTTCTTCGTGCGACGTGAAGAGCGGGCCGGCCGAGGTGAACGGCGTGCGCTACTACTCGTGGTCCGGCGTGCAGCCGCTCACCAACGCGCTCGACGCGAGCGACGTGGCCATGGGCGGGCTGAGCCTCGTCGCCTTCGGGAGCGAGACCAACGACGGCCTGCTGGCCGTGTGCTCCACGCGCCTCGGCACGCACCTGGGCGACTACCGCCAGAACCACCTGGACGAGGTCAACCAGCTCTTCGGCCTGACCTACATTGGGCTGTGGACGCTGTTCGAGAAGAAGCCGGTGCAGCTCTACCAGGAGCAGGCCGCGCGACTGAAGAGCGCGGGTCTCTGACGATGCGCCGCGCCCTGCCGTGAAGAAAACGAGGCCGCTCCAGCTCGGCGCGATGGCGGGCGCTGCGGCGCTCGCCATCCTTGCCGGATGGTGGCTGGTGGACGGGCTGCCGCCGGCCGATGCCCCAGAGACGGTGGTGGCGACTTCCGCCGCCACCAGCGCCATCAGCGCGGTGCCGGAAACGACGCCGCCGATGGGCGACGCCCGCCCGGGTCCCGATGCCATGCTGACCCCGTCGCTGATCCTCAGCTTCGAAAGCGCGCTCGCCGAGGCGCAGGCCACCGGCAAGGCCGCCTTCATGGCAATGGCGCCCAGCCTCCTCGCCAAGCGCCTGCCGGCCGAACTGGTCGCGCGCGCGATGGGGCTCTTGGAGCGCTACATCGACATGCAGGAAGCCATGCAGGCCCTGCCGCCGCCCGACGCGGGCGATCCGGCCTCGCTGCGCAAGACCATCGAGGCGCGCGCCGAGGTGCGGCGCAGGTACTTCGCGCCCGAGGAAATCGAAGGCCTTTTCGGCGACGAGATCCGCCAGGACACCCTCATGGCCGACAAGATGGCGCTCGCCCGCAACGCCAACCTCACGCCCGAAGAGCGCGAGGCTGCCGCCAAGCGCAGCGAGGAGGCCCTGCTCACGCCGGAGCAGCGCGAGCAGCGGCGGGCCTTCACCGCGCAGGTCGACGTGCAGCGCCAGACCGACGCCATGAACGCGCGCGGCGCGAGCGCGCAGGAACGCTTTGCCGAACGCAGCGCCGCCTACGGCTACGAAGCCGCCCGGCAGCTCGCCGCGCTGGACCAGGAAAACCAGGACTGGAACAACCGCCTCGACCAGTACGCCGCCGCGCCTGCGGAGCAGCAGGAGCAGTTGCGCGAGTCGCTGTTCAACGAGCGCGAGCGCCTGCGCCTGGCCGGCGCACTGGCGCTGCGGGGATCGCGAATTACGCCGTCTGGGCAGCCTGGGCAGGCGCCATCGCCGAGCGGGGCAGGCCAAACACCCGGTCGAAGCCCCAGTTGAAGACGAAGGTGTAGACCAGGAAGAACAGCACCAGGCCCAGGTCCATCACCAGTGCCTGCCAGAGCGTCACGCCCAGGCCCCAGGCGAACATGGGCACCAGGAACGCGATCAGCCCGCCCTCGAAGCCGATGGCGTGGGCGATGCGGCGGCGCAGGCTGCGGCCGCGCACGGCCTGGCGCGACTCCCAGCGCTCGAACAGCGCGTTGAAGATCAGGTTCCAGATCACCGCGACGACCGAGGCGGCCACTGCCAGCACGCCGGAATGGCCGAGTCCTGCGTCCGTCATCAGGGCCAGGCCGGCGCTGGCGCAGACGATGGCGATCCCCTCGTAAAGGGAGATGTAGACGACACGACGCTGGAGCCCTTGCATGACTTTTCCTCTTGAACTTGAATGCGATGGCTGGACTTTATTTGCTATTTACTGATATAAAAAGTCATCTTATTTCAATTTAATTGATAGATCGGACGCCATGGCCTTCTCCAGCGACAACGTCGAAGTGTTCCTGGCCGTAATCGACCACGGCTCCTTTTCGGCCGCCGCGCGGGCGCTGCACAAGGTGCCATCGGCCGTGAGCATGGCCATCGCGGGCCTGGAGGCCGAGCTCGACCTGCCCCTGTTCGACCGCAAGGGCCGCGAGCCCCAGCCCACCGCCGCCGCGCGTTCGCTGGAGCCGCAGGCGCGCATGCTCGCAGCACAGTTGAAGCAATTGCAGGTGCAGGCGCTCGCGCTCACCCAGGGGCTGGAAAACCGCCTGACGCTGGCGATTGCGCCCGAGCTGTTGGCAGCGCCCTGGAGTGGGCCGCTGGCCGAACTGGCGCAGGAATACCCGCTGCTGCAGGTCGAAGTGCTGGCCGCGCCGCAGGCCGACGCGCTGGCGCTGCTGCACAGCGGTCGCGCGCAGCTGGCGCTGGTGTTCGAGCGCCCGAGCCTCGACGGCCGCGAAGGCTTTCAGGAAGTGGGCAGCGACACCATGGTGGCCGTGATGGCGCCCGACCATCCGGCGCTCGTGGCGGCGGCCGGCGAGCGGCTGCGGGAGGAACACCTCACGAACACCCGGCAGATCGTCGTCGCCGGGCGCGATCTGGCCACCAGCGATCCGCGTTTCGTGTTCGCGCGCCACGTCTGGCGCACCGACAACGCACTGGCGGCACTGAGCCTGATCACCGCGGGGCTGGGTTGGGGCTGGCTGCCGCGCAACTTCGCGCGGCCGCATGTGGCGGCGGGCGCGCTGGTCGAGATTCCGTTCGAGAACCTCAGCAACGGGCTCGACCTGTGGGTCGACGTGGTGTGGTCCAGGGAGCGCCCGCTCGGCCTGGGCGCGCAGCGCTTCGTGGCACTGATCGCGCGCGATCGGCAGGCGGCCGCGCACGCCGCAGCGACGTAGGCGACCTAGGCGGCCTCCGCCTCGCGGTAGAAGCCGGCGCTGTTGCTGCCGAGCGCCCGGCCCGCGACCGGCGCCACCGCCTTGCCGATCGCCGCGATGTGGTCCGGCGTCGTGCCGCAGCAGCCGCCCACGATGTTCACCAGCCCTTCGGCCGCGAACTCGTGCAGGAGGCGCGAGGTGACGTCGGGCGTCTCGTCGAAGCCCGTGTCGCTCATCGGGTTGGGCAAACCCGCGTTCGGATAGCAGCTGATGAATGTGTCGCCCGCCACGCGCGCCAGTTCCTGGATGTAGGGGCGCATCAGCGCCGCGCCCAGCGCACAGTTCAGGCCGATGGCCAGCGGCTGCGCGTGGCGCACGCTGTGCCAGAACGCGGTGACGGTCGGGCCGCTCAGGATGCGGCCCGAGGCGTCGGTGAGCGTGGCGCTGATGATCAGCGGCAGGCGCTGGCCGCTGTTGTCGAAGTATTCGTCCACCGCGAACAGCGCGGCCTTGGCGTT
>Ga0157370_10007856_pt1 | contig 11560 bp, 10 predicted proteins | sample C35metaG_FD_113463 | JGI IMG/M metagenome (GOLD analysis project Ga0157370, IMG submission 113463) | Corn rhizosphere microbial communities from Kellogg Biological Station, Michigan, USA - C3-5 metaG | ecosystem: Host-associated > Plants > Roots > Rhizosphere > Soil | place: USA: Michigan... | reverse complement strand
CAACTTCATTTTGAAATGCCAGCGTGATGATTGTATGTTTTTAAATTATGTAGATAAAAATAAAAAATTCACCGAGCAAAACAGTGAAGTGAATCTGGAAGATTCTAACGGAAGAGCGATTTGGGCATTAGGAAATGCTTATAATTCGCTGGAAGAAGGCATTGATATTGATACTACATTGTTTCAAAATATGAAATGGTCAATCAATCATTTTTGTTCACAAATGAATCATTTTAACTCTCCTCGGGCATTGGCTTTTGCCATCAAAGGATTGTATTTTTTCAATTTGAAAGAGAATGATAATAAGATTACTAAAACCATAAATAAGGCAGCCATTAAGTTGACTAATTTGTACCATTCGCATTCTCAAAACGATTGGAAATGGTTTGAACCGTATCTTACTTATGGAAATAGTGTTTTACCAGAATCACTTTTATACGCCTGGAAAGCTACAGGAGAATTAGAATATAAATTGATCGCTAAAGAATCTTTCGACTTTTTACTTTCTAAAATTTTTACGGAGAATGCTATTAAAGTAATTTCGAATAAAAATTGGCTGATGCAGGGTGATGACGAAAAATTAGCTGAACCAGGAGGAGAACAGCCTATAGATGTTGCTTACACTATTTTAGCATTGAAACAGTTTAATATGGAATATCCTTTTGAAGGCTATGACGAAAAAATGGAAACTGCTTTTAATTGGTTCTTAGGAAACAATCATTTAAGACAAATTATATACAATCCTTGTACCGGAGGTTGTCATGATGGTTTAGAAGCTTACAATGTAAATTTAAACCAGGGTTCAGAATCGACGGTGAGTTATTTGATTGCCAGATTGGCTTTTGGTGATACCGAATAGTCTAATAATAATTCACTTTTACAAAAAAAGCTTATAGAATTTTAGTTCTATAAGCTTTTTTTAATGTTTTAAGTTGAAGCTGAATGTCCGTTTTAGCTTTTCAATTCGGCTAATAATTCGTCCATATTGACTGTAACATAGGAAGAAGCATAATCCGATACCGCATAAGGCAATATTAATTGATTGTTGTGAATGATACTTCCGCAGGAATAAACCACATTAGGTACATAACCGTTTCGTTCTTCTTCTAAAGGCGTCAATAGCGGTTCTTTCAATCGTCCAATTTCTTTGGTAGGATCTTCTAAATCCAATAAAGAAACTCCAATGCAATAACGTCTCATAGGACCCACACCGTGTGTGATAATTAACCAGCCGTCATCTGTATAAATAGGGGAGCCGCAATTTCCTATTTGAGTGAATTCCCAAGGATATTTAGGTTCTTGAATTTTGATAGGATCGTTCCACAACGTAATTCTATTCGAATAAAAGATGTAATTATTTACACCATCAATTCGGGCTAACATGGCGTATTTTCCTTTTATTTTTCGAGGGAAAAGAGCAAAATTCTTGTTTTGAGCTCCATTTCCGTGCATTGGCATAATGCGGAAATTTATAAAATCATTGGTCGAAAGTAACTTGGGAAGGATTGTAAAACCATCGTAAGCAGTGTAAGTTGCATAGATTGTTTCAGTGCCATCATCATCGGTAAAACGTACAAATCGGGCATCTTCAATACCGCGGCTTTCTGAAGAAGAAATAGGCAAAATAGCTCGTCCGGATATTTTAGAGTCTTCATTGAATTTGATATCATAATAAGAATTGACTAACCAGGTCATTTCCTTAAGCGCTTTTCTTTTTGGTTCAGGAATGTCTAGTGCAAGTACATTTCTAACGGCTTCTTTGAGCGTATAATATTCAAATCGATTGGGCAAAGTATCCATTATGGGAGTCGAATATTTTTTGGGAATATTCATCTCTTCCATTTTTTTCATAAATCGTTTTTTGTTGTACGACTTTTTCTTGATGATAATGGGAAGATCAATGTGTTTGTGGGCTTCGACCATTTTTAAATTATTGGAGGCATCCAAAATTCCTTTTCGAAATACAATCGAAGACAAATGTCCTTCTCCCGTAGCTCTAAAAGATAAAATGACTCTTTTTTCTCCTTCCGCCAGGAAAGACTGATCAAAATCTTCGGTGATTGAAGGATTGAATAAAGCGGCTGCTTCAAGGGAATATTCTAATGTAGAATAAGAACCTATTAAAAGTCGTCTTTCTAAAGAAAGCTCGTCATAATTGATGCCAATAGAATTGATTAGATGTCTATAATTGTTTGCGTGTTTTAAGAAAATTTCAGAAAGATTTCTGTGTCTGTTTCTAAATTCTTCCAGGGTATGTTCAAGCTCCTGTTTAACAGTATCTTCGCTTAAGGTCATTATCCGGTGTACTAAATTAATAGTCCGGGGATCTCCATTATTAAAAAAACGTGCAACAACTCTACTAGAATCAGGTTTGAAATAAAGTTTTTTTCGAATTACTTGAACTGCCATAGTATTATTAAATTTTAAAATAGATTAATGTTTTTTAAGGAAAATAGCGCGGAAAAGTCAATAATGAAGGAAAAATAATTGCGACTTTTTGTAGATTAATTCAATAATTCCACAAACTTCTTTTGGCCTTAAAATAGATTTATCCTTAAAGATATTTACAAAAAGAAGAGAGAATTAATCTTAAAAATAAAATTCTTAACTCAAATGCATCATAAAAAGGATCTTGGAATGTTTTTTAGCATCATTATTTTTCTCTTTTAGGTTAAACAAAAAAAGAATATATCAATAAATTTAGACTAGATAGCGCTGTTTTTTAAAGACTTAAACACCAAAAGCAAAATATGAAAACTCTTAATTTAGAATTAGAAAAATTGATGTGTCAGCCTGAAGAAGTATTATCTCAATACAATCTTACTTATGCTTATGATGAAGATTTAGCGATTATTAGAAAAAAGCAGGGAAAACGTTTTATTTATCTTTTAAATGGCGAACGTCTTATCGAAGCAGCTGAATTAGAACGCATTAAAAAGTTAGTAATTCCGCCCATGTGGGAAAATGTAAAAATAAGCAGTCTTGAAAACAGCCATTTGCAGGCTGTAGGACGAGATGCTAGAAACAGAAAACAGTATTTATATCATGCTAACTGGAACAAAATAAGAAATACAACTAAGTTTTATAAGATGTATTCTTTTGGAAAAACATTACCCTTAATAAGAAAACAAATTGATCTAGATTTAAAAAGAAAAACATGGTCTAAGGAAAAAGTAGTGGCTTTAGTAATTCGATTAATGGAAGAGACCCACATACGAATTGGTAATAGTTATTATGAAAAAGAAAATAAAAGTTATGGCTTAACTACGCTAAGAAAAAGGCATGTCAATATTTTTAAGGACAAGATGAAAATTCAGTTTACAGGCAAAAAAGGAATTGAACATAGTATTACCGTTCGCAATAAGAAAATTATAAAACTAGTGAGTCGTTGTGAGGAACTTCCTGGTTGGGAATTGTTCAAGTTTATTGATGAAAATGGAGAAAGGAAAGTAATTAAAAGCAATCATGTAAACGAATATTTGCATAATATCTGTGGTAAAAATTTCACTGCTAAGGATTTTAGAACCTGGTCAGCTTCGATGTCTTTTTTTAATTCCTTACTTCAATTGGAAAAAGCAACTTCTGAAAACGAAATAAAATCTAATATTTTAAAAGGTTATGAATGTACTGCAGTTGCTTTAGGAAATACTAAAACGGTTTGTAGACAATATTATGTGCATCCCATAATTGTAGATGCGTATCAAAGTGGGGAATTGGAAAAATCTTTTAATAGAGTCAAAAAAAGTAATGCAGTTTCGCCGTATTTTTCCACATCAGAAAAGGAAGTTTTAAAGCTTTTTAAAAGCTATGAACCAATGTTTGGAGAAGATAAGAGCTAAGGATTTGATTGGCTTAGAAAAAAGGCAAAAAAATAAGTTAATTGAGGTGTAATCATTAAGAATGCACCTCAATTAACAGTTAGTGATAATCAATATAAAATTGATCTTCTAAAATAAGACTAATAAGAATTAGTCCATTTGATTAGGTAGAATTAGCACCATAAAATTTTATTTCTATCTTCTTCCTCTAATGAAAGAAAGAATAAACAATATAATAAAAATGAAGAATAAAATTTTGGCAATACTAGCAGCTCCTGCAGCAATTCCACCAAATCCTAATACACCAGCTATAATAGCTAAAATGATAAATGTGACTGTCCAACGTAACATAATTTTTTATTTTTAAGGTTAATACTTTTGTAGAAAAAACAGATGTTTATTTAATGAAACATCCTTTTGTTGTTATTCAAATTTAAATTATAATAGACTGGTTTTTTAACCCGAATACTACAAATAATGACGCTATAACATCATTTTAAAATCTCTTTTTGTGATTGAATTTTACATCCAAAAGGCGAATTGAAATACTGCTTCTGGATGTAAAAAAATCAAATCAACTTATTCTAAATCTTCTATTTTTTTAATGGTTTTGAAATCTTTTTCGATGGTTTCTTTTTGCTTCAGTAATAAAGAACGAATTCTTAATGGCAATGAAAACTGATTCAGAATTTCGTTATAATCTTCTAAAGCTGCTTTTTCTCCACTAATAGCAGATTCCAGAATAGATTGATTGTTATCGAAAGAAAAAAGTGTTTTTAGATCAATCCAGGTTTTAAATACAATACCAGCAATTTTGTCGGTATTTTGATTTTGACTCGTATTGCTATTTTCATTTTGTAAACCTGAGAGAATAAATTCATTATTCAATTCATTTTCAAAATCATATCTTTCTTTCGATTTTCTTTCAAAATACTGTTTTAAAAAAACATGAGTAGTCTGTTCGGAAGCTTTTTTAAAAGCATTTTCACTATCTCTAATCTTCTCTAAAAGCGTATTTAATTTATCATTTAAAGGTTCTATATACTTTTCCATAATTTTTAATTGTTAACATTAAAATGCTATGTTTTAGATTGTTGATGTTTTATACAAACATTACATGATTTACGAAACGCTATACCGGAACATTTTTAATAATTTCCATTCGGTCCCAGTTGCGGTGTTTTGCCATAGCTTTTACAAAATCGGCAGGAGCTTTATTGATTAAAATTGCTGCGTCCTGCTTGTAATTAGCAACAAAAGTGTCGTTAATTAAATCTTCGCCTTCACTGTCGGTAGCAATAGCTTTACAATGTTTAAAAGCTTCGTTGATAAATTTGATAAACTTGGCTTCTTTCTTTAAAGTTTCGATTGCTTTTTTTCCTCCAGGAATGTAGATGGAATCAAAAAGCACACTTTCGGTAGTAACAATCGAAGCATCTACGGCGTGATCCATATTTTGGTCACAAACTACTTTTCCGCCATGTGGAGCTATTAGTTTTACAACCGCACCTTCTTTTTCAAGAGCATTTTTTGTTTTTTCAAAATTTTTCATCGAAAAACCATCTGCAACCAATACCGCAACCTGTCTTGTCGCAATACTGTCAAAACGAGTATTGGCCTGACTTAGAGTAGGAGCCTGGTCTAAATAATTTTTCTTTTTAGGAGGTTGTTGTGCTTTTACATCAGCATCGGCACCAATGGCTTGATTGATAGGTTGCTCAATAGATTTTGGAATTTCAAGACCCAGTTCTTTTGCTACTTTTTTAGCTAAATCAGTATCAATTTGAGAAATCAGCCAAAGCATTCTTTCTTTGATATGCGTATGCAAACATTTTCCAAGTTCAAACGTGTAAGCTTCTGCCACATGTTGTTGTTCCCAGGGAGCTAAACTTCTATAAAATAAAGCAGGCTGAGAGAAATGGTCGTTAAAACTTTCGCTTCTGTTTCGAATTTTTTTTGCGTCAATGCGCTCTTCGTATGAATTGAATGCACCTTCAGCTATTTTCGCCAAATGCGGACAGCCACCGCCCAGACTATTTGGGAAATAAGCCGTTTGTCCTTTTACAATTTCGGTTTGCATCATTCCGTCTCGCTGGTTGTTATGACTTGGTACAACGGGACGATTGATTGGAATTTGGTTAAAATTAGGTCCACCCAATCTTGACAATTGAGTATCTCTGTAAGAAAACAATCGGCCTTGTAACAACGGATCATTTGTAAAATCGATACCAGGAACAATATGTCCTGGCAAGAAAGCTACTTGCTCTGTTTCGGCAAAGAAATTTTCCGGATTTCTATTCAAAGTCATTTTACCAATAATTTGAACAGGAACCATTTCTTCGGGAATCAATTTAGTAGGATCGAGTAAATCAAAATCAAATTTAAATTCGTCTTCCTGAGGCACTATTTGCACTCCTAATTCCCATTCCGGATAATGTCCCGCTTCAATTGCATCCCATAAATCACGTCGGTGAAAATCAGAATCAGCGCCATTAATTTTAACGGCTTCATCCCATGTTACCGAGTGTACGCCTAATTTTGGTTTCCAATGAAATTTCACAAAATGAGATTCGCCTTTTTCATTAATTAATCTAAAAGTATGAATCCCGAAGCCTTCCATCATGCGTAAACTTCTTGGAATGGCTCGGTCACTCATTACCCAAATTTGATTGTGTAAGGTTTCTGTAGTACGAGAAATAAAATCGTAAAAAGTATCATGGGCAGAAGCTGCCTGAGGAATTTCTTTATTAGGTTCTGGTTTTACGGAGTGAATCAAATCAGGAAATTTCATCGCATCCTGAATGAAAAAGATGGGCATATTGTTTCCGACTAAATCCCAAGTTCCTTCGGTAGTGTAAAATTTCACCGCAAAACCACGTACATCACGTGCTAAATCTGGAGAACCTTTAGATCCTGCCACTGTTGAAAACCGAACAAAAACAGGAGTTATTCTATTGACATCAGTAAATATTCCTGCTTTGCTGTATTGCTCAATGCTTTCGTACAATTCAAAGTAACCATGAGCCGCACTTCCTCTGGCATGAACAATGCGTTCTGGAATTCTCTCATGGTCAAAACTGGTAATTTTTTCTCTTAATAGAAAATCTTCTAATAAAGTAGAACCTCTTTCGCCGGATTTTAGCGAATTATTAGTGTCATTAACCTTTAAACCCTGATTAGTCGTTAAGGTTGTTCCTTCCTGATCTTTGTAAAATTGTTCTAAATCTTTAATCTTCTGAGTTTCTTCTTCTTTTGGATTCTTTGCCATGACATTTAAATTTTACGGTTTAGATTAAATTAGTTGGTATATTTTATTTCGAATAAAATTTCATCTACTAATTTCCAACATATTAACCGTTTCAATTAACGCATATCATTATTTTAAGTGCTCAAACGCATAATTGAAAAACAGAATTAACTTTTGACTACAAATCGCCATCTTCTTCGTAAAGTTTTGTAATATTTTCAATGGATGTTTTAGAGTAGGGATTTTCATTTTCTAATAGAATCCAGGAATCTACTACAATAGAACTGGTAGCATTGCAGGCTTGTAAACCGTAAGAATAAGGTCGGCATCCTGTGGTGTGTGTAAAAGTGACATCGTGAATTTTATCTTCAGGAGTTCCGTCTTTACGAATGACTTTGTAGGTGGGATCAATATCAATTCCCCCCGTATATAGAAATGCTTTTTTGTTTTTATAAAAAGTGTTTTTCTCGGCATCAGGATTGTCTAACTTTTTAAAATTAGGCGTTTTTTTAAACGGAGCTCTTGCTTTTTGAATGGTTCCCAATTTTTCCATGGATGGAAAAGGATAGTTTTCGAGTTCAACCTTTTCTTGTCCGGAGCAGTTTACAAACATTTTGTAGGTAGCTGTATGTGTTGTTCCGTTTCCTTTTTCAATCTCAATTTTGGTTTCTTTATCATTTTTAGCAGCATCCAATACCGTTACTTTTCCTTCGATTAAATCAATACAATTAGCGTTGTGCATGGCTAATAGAATGTTAGCAGAATGAATAGGTAATGCGGCAACCACATTCATTTGGAAAGGCATGATTTCTTTTTTAAAGAATAAATGATCTTCGGCACACAATAACTCGGTATGATAATTTAAACAATACATTAGATCGTCTAAGTTTTCCATCCAATGAATTGGTTTATTATTTTTCATAGCAGCTAATGCCAGTTTTTTTTCTTTTTCCATTCCAGAAAAGGAATCCACATATTCGTGTTCGTCCGACATCAGATTGATAAAATCTTCGAAAGTAAACTTAGGATCTTTAATACGTTTTATGGTTTCTTTTTTGCCATCCTTTTTAAAAGCTTCAATCAAAGCAGGACGGCATATTTTATCATAAAAAGTATTAATAGCTAAAAATCCATTGGAACCCACTAATGATAATAGTTCTTTGCGATTGGTATGACGGTAAATTTCCCGCATGGGCTCTTCCTGATCGTATTGCAAATGAGGTAACCAGCCCTGTGCCGAATGTAGAATGATTTTAAATCCTTCTGCTTTTTTGTGAAGTTTAAAAATCAATCCGTCTTTTGATTTTGTAAATTTCCCATGACGATGTGCTAAAGATGTAACTACATCAAAAGCGCTCAAAGAAGCTCCCAGAGTTCCTATTGGAAAATTATAATATTCCTCTTCTTTAGGAATGATTTTCTGTATGAGCCAAGGTGAAGCAAAATATCCTCTTTTAGGTTCGTCATCATCTGACCAATGGTGTCCTGTAGCAATTACAACCTTATCAAATTGATGAGGTTTTGAATTTTCGACAATTACTTTGACCTTACCTTTTTTATTTTCGAGAATAATATCAATCACTTTATGATTCATTAATTCATGGATGATAAAACCTCCATCTTTTAATTTTGCAATTAACAATTGATATTGTTCTTGAAAATATTGGCCTAGAGCCAAACGGCTATACACTTCAGAATCCTGAATAGGAAATTGAGTGATGTTCCATTTTTTTAATAAATCTTTTTTTTGATTTCGAAGCCAGTCAGCAAAACCTTGCGGAAGTTCGGGGATTTCCTCCGATGAAATATTAGCTAAATTATATTTATCGGTAGTTTCAGGATTGTATGGCATTCCCATTCCCATTGACTTTCCCTTTTCAAAAATGCTAATACTGTGTATTTCATTTTGAAGTTTAGAGATATTATCTGAAATATGTTTTAAGAGATATAAGGCGGTTGGTCCGGAACCTATGATGGCTAATCGCTTATTTTTCATGTCTAATAGTTAAGCAAAGTAAAAAATTTGATAAGCTCGAGTATTGAATTTTAATCCAACAAAATGGATTATAAAATTAAAGCCAGTTGGTAGTGAACTGGCTTTAATTTAGTAGTGTTTTATGCGGTAATTACTATTTTATTTTGATGGTTTTGATAGTGTTTTGGACTGCAATTGTATTTTTCTTTGAAAATTTTAGAAAAATAACTTCTGCTGGTCAAACCAATAGTATAAACAATTTCAGAAATATTAAGTTCAGATGTTCTGATTAGATTTTCAGCAACTTCAACTCTAATATTTCTAATAAAATCAGTAACTGTTCTGTCGTGCATAATTTTAAAACCTTCTTGTAGTTTAAAAGGAGACACGCCAAATTTTTTGCATAAATATTTTAAACTGTATTGGATTTCAGGACTCATTCGGATGTGTTCCGATATTCTTCTCACAATTTCCATATCCGCTTGTGTAAGCGAGTTGAAATTGTTTTCCACCTTAGCTAAATCGTATTTGTGTTGTTCGATTTCTAAAGCCAGAATTAAATAAACTGTGCTGTTAATTAATAGATTTCTAACTAATCCTTTTTGGTCAATAGTGTTTAGAATGTCTATTTTTTCGGCAATTTTCAAGTTTAGAGATCCAATGTAGCAAAGTGGTGTGTTTTCAATAAAAGTATTCTTTAGCTGCCGTTTTAATTCCTGATCATAGACTGATAAAGTATCTACGCTTATTAATGAAACTTTTACCTGCTGATTTTTAGAAAAACTAAAAGAAGTATTTTTTTTAGATGGATCAGAAAAAATACCCGTTTGAAATTGATTTAATTTAGTCTTTTTCCCTTTTTCGCCAAAGCTTTGGATCAGACATCCATTAGAACAATATCCAAAATGAATGGAATTAGAATGATTATGATTGTATACAAATGAAATATCTTCATTAAAATTAATTTCATATTCAATATAACATATTGCTTGTTCAATCATAATTCCAGATATGAATCCTTTTCCTAATTCATTGTCAATTTGTAACCTGTATTCTTTTGCTTTCTTTTCTAGTTGGCCACCTAGTTGCGATTGTATTTGTTCAAAAATACTGTAAAGATAATTTGATGTAATAGATATAGTTTTCATGCTAGTATTTTTAAAATTTATGCTAATAGATTTTGCTAGAGAATTAAACAATTAGTCGTTACTTTTTAATGCTTTTTTCAAGTTCAAAGAAAAAAACTTCAAATCTTTAATGTCTACTTTAGAAGAACTGATGTATTTGTTGATGAATTCTTCAATGCTTAATGTTTGTTTTATTGCTGCATTTTGCTTGGAATTTAGGCTTAGGTTTTTCATAGCTATATTTTTATGGATTACTGATAATGGGATTTATACAAAAGTGCAACAACACTACTCACAGTTTGTTATAGAATTTGGTCATTATCTTATATAATTATACTACAACGTTTTCTTGTACGAATAAAAACACAATAACAGCATTCAAAATCACTCATTATTGATTAGAAAACAGGAATTATTTTCATCCAATAGGATTTGATTCGGTTAAAATAGAATTTATTAGAGTCAAGCGTTTAGATTTTTAAAAGTCAATTTTACAAGAACTTCTTTTTATTAAAAGGAGTATAATAATTATATAAAGAGTTTAATCATAAAAATAAAAAATCATGAAAAGACGTAGTACAGCCGTTTGGAGTGGCAGCGTAAAAGAAGGAAACGGATATTTGATATCAGAAAGTAAAGCCTTAGACAACACACAATATTCTTATCATAGTAGATTTGAAAAAGGTACAGGAACTAATCCTGAGGAATTAATGGCAGCGGCTCATGCAGGGTGTTTTACAATGCAGCTAAGTGCCGATTTAACCAAGGCCGGATTTGTTCCCGAAGTATTAGAAACACTTTGTACTATAATTATGGAAGAAGGTGTTATTACAAAATCAGAACTTGTGGTGAAGGCAAAAGTGGCTTCTTTAAAAGATGATCAATTTCAGGAGATTGCTAAAGGCGCAAAACAAAATTGTCCCGTAAGTAAAGCTTACCAAAGTTTAGAAATAACTCTTGATGCTAGCCTGGAAAACATCACTAGTTAGAACAATTTTAATTCAGAATGGTAATTCTATAAGTTTTCCAAAATATATTATAATGTATTAGCTATTAATGTAATGCATCTTTGTAATGTAGAAATAATAAAAATTAAATTATTATGGAAGATAAAGTAGAAACATTAATTGTACATGCATATGTAATGTTATTTGTAGCTATTCAACGTTTCAGCCCAGTTTATAATTTGTTTTTTTCTTAGGAATAATTTTTAGAAGCATAATTATAATAACAGCAAAATTTTAAGCGGATAAATATCACGCTTGCTGAGGACTTACAATAAAGCATACAATTTAACAATAACAATCAGGTTACAAAAAGTGTAATCATTAAACAAGAATTAAAATCAACTTAAAACAAGAAAAAGATGAAAACAGCTAAAACAATTATCGGT
>Ga0157370_10007855_pt1 | contig 11561 bp, 9 predicted proteins | sample C35metaG_FD_113463 | JGI IMG/M metagenome (GOLD analysis project Ga0157370, IMG submission 113463) | Corn rhizosphere microbial communities from Kellogg Biological Station, Michigan, USA - C3-5 metaG | ecosystem: Host-associated > Plants > Roots > Rhizosphere > Soil | place: USA: Michigan... | reverse complement strand
GGTTGACGGTTGACGGTTGACGGTTGACGGTTGACGGACTCTTGTGAATCATAAAGATAATATTTGATCAGACTTACATGAAATTGAATACCTGCTTTATCATAAAGCTGCTTAGTAACAATCGGCTTTTTACATCAAAGTCCGTCATCCGTCACCCGTCAACCGTCAACGAATCATGATCCCGCCAACAATCAGACTCGCTGAAATTACAGATCTTCCCACCGTTCAGATGCTCGCAAAAAAAATCTGGCCGGATACTTATGGGAGCATTTTACCGCCTGGCCAGCTTGAATACATGCTGGAGCTGATATACAGTCCCGAATCCCTGTATCGGCAGATGGAGGAATCTCATCATATTTTTCTGATCCTGGATTATGATTCCTGCCCTTCCGGATTTGCTTCCTACTCCCTTGATGCTGCCGGAAAAAAGGGGAAGCTGCATAAAATTTATATCGACCAGGAACTGCAGGGAAAAGGATTGGGAAAATATTTACTGGAGGAGGTGATCAGCCGTGCTCGATCCGCTGGTTGCACCCTATTACAATTGGACGTCAACCGCCGCAATAAGGCCAGATCTTTTTATGAGAAACTGGGATTCCGGGTGAAGGCCGAAAAAGATACGGATATCGGGAATGGATTTTTGATGACGGATTTTGTGATGGAGAGGGAAATTGGTTGACGGTTGACGGTTGACGGACTCCTGTGTTGCAACAGGACAGTGTTTTAATTTTCATGCCCCGCATAAAGTCCGTCAACCGTCAACTGTCAACCGTCAACCAAAAAATCACTCCTCCTCCACCCCCATCGCCGCCCGCTTCATCTTCCGCGTCAGCTCGTGGCCGAAATATTTTTCGATGCCTCTTTCCGCGAGGTAAATAAGAGGGGTTAATCCAACGGCCATGACGAACTTGTAAGCATAGTTCACCATACCGATTGCCAGGATTTCCTGCCAGGTGAATTTGCCGGTGAATGCAATGAATAAAACCACGTAACTGTCCACTAGTTGGGAAACGATGGTGGAACCGGTGGAGCGCAGCCAGATCTTTTTTTCTCCGGTATATTTTTTTATCTTATGAAAGATCGTCACATCTACCATCTGGCTGATCAGAAAGGCCACCAGGCTTCCGATGATGATCCGCAATCCCTGTCCGAATACGCCATTGAATGCCTGCTGCATATCCGGAACGCCACTTGTTATATTACTGCTTAACCAAAATCCGGCGGGAGCGGTATGAATAGCCATGAAAAACATAATGAAGGCATAGGAAATCAACGCCACGGCAATCAGGGAAATCCGCCGTACGGCTTTCGGTCCGTAAAACTCATTCACTATATCGGTCATCACAAATTCCAGGGGCCAGAGCAGCACCCCGCAGGTGAGATTGAATGACAATCCTGATTCACCGAACAAACGGAACGAAAAGGGCTGAAAGCCGAGGGTTTTTTCCAGGGAGAATATTTTTCCGCCGATGCATTCTGCGATCAGTGCATTGGCCACAAAAAAAGCGGCAAAGAACAAAAATAGTTTGGTTGGTTTGTCATTCAGGATTTGACGGATCATTTGAGTAATAAGATTAATTGGATGAGCAGAAACCCGCCATTCAGGTAAATGAAGGAGCGGGGAATTTCTTTGAACGGTTTTTTACTGAGCCACCTGAACAGGTGCCAGCAGTTCACAATCAGGTTGAAAATAATGGAAAGGACAAAACCCATTACAATGATCAGGGATGCCAGCCCGGGATCGACCGGTTGCCGGATCCGGAGAATCAATATGGCGAGGAGAAAACAGACATTGCAAATAAAAGCCGCGCGGTTAAGCATTCTGAGCAGAGCCATGGTTCAAAAATCCAAATTTCTGCTTAAAATACCATTATTTTGTGGGATTAATCATTTTGATCTTTATGAATGCATCCTTCCTGAAGAAAGCCCTCCCGCATATCATTGCCATTGTATCGTTCCTGCTGCTTTCCATTGTATTCAATAAAACGGCCCTGCAGGGTAAAGTGCTTTATCAGTCGGATGTGATCGGATATACCGCCATGGCGCAGCAGTCCCGGGATTTCAAAGCGGCGCATGGTCATTTTCCCCTGTGGACGGAAAGCATGTTCAGCGGGATGCCGGCTTATAATATTGCGATGGAAGGCACATCCAAAATCACCATCGGCTATTTTTATTATCTGTTTAATCTCGGCCTTCCCAAACCAATTTATTTTTTCTTTATTGCCTGTGTTTGTTTTTATATACTCACGCAGGTGCTCGGATTAAATCTTCTGCTTTCCCTGCTGGGTTCCATCGCGTACGCTTATTCTACCTATGACCCCATTCTTGCCGCCGTGGGACATGAAACCAAATTCATGGCGCTTGGATATATGCCTGCCGTACTTGCCGGAATATTGCTGATCCTGCGCGGCCGGTATCTGGGAGGAACCGCCCTTACGGCCCTGTTCTTCGGTATGGAAGTGAGCACCCAGCACCTGCAGGTCGTATATTATACCGGGATCATTGTAGCAGCCATCTTAATTGCATACCTGTTCAGCGAATGGAAAGAAAAGAAATATAAGCACTGGATAATTTCCTTTTCACTTGTTGCGGGGTCGCTCATCATCGGGTTTATGAATTATGCACTGGCGATGCTGCCCACGAAAGAATACGCAAAGGAAACCATGCGGGGCGGACAATCGGCGCTCACGCAGGCGGATAGTAAGAATGAAACAAAGGGAGGACTGGATAAGGATTATGCATTCGGCTGGAGCTACGGCATTTCAGAAACACTCACACTATTTGTTCCCGGAATGAGCGGCGGTGGATATGCGGGAAAGGAAATTACCGGGAATTCGAAATTTGCCGATAAACTAACCGAGATCGGTTATCCGGAAGAAAGTGCTTTACAGATGGCCAATTCCAGGGCTTATTGGGGGCCGCAACCTAATACAGGCGGCCCGGTTTACCTGGGCGCCGTTGTGTGTTTATTATTTATACTGGGCATGCTGTACGTGAAGAGCTGGCATAAATGGTGGATACTTGCTATTACGATCGCAGGTATTGTGCTGGCCTGGGGCAAGAACCTTTCTTTTATCAACTATTTTTTGTTTGATCATCTTCCTTATTATAATAAATTCCGTGCGCCCTCCATGGCGCTGATCATGCCCCAGCTTGCTTTTCCGCTGCTGGCCGTGCTGGGCTTACAGGAACTGACAGAAAGCAAAGAATCAAAAGAGATCATCTGGAAGAAATTTAAAAAAGTACTCTATATCTCGGGAGCGCTGGTGTTGGTCAGCTTTTTGGTTTATGCAATGAGTGACTATAAGTCCGATACCGATAACCGCTTTAAAGAAAACTTTTCTTCCAATCTCCTTCAGCAGATGTCCCGGGGCAAACAACCCACGCCCGAAATGCAACAACAGGCCGGCCAGATCGTAAATGGCATGATGGCCGGACTTCAGGAAGACCGGAAAGGCATTTTCGGATCCGACCTGCTGAGGTCTTTCATTTTTGTCCTGCTGGCAGGCGGAATCATTTGGTCTTATCTGAAGGGTAAAATAAAAGCTTCCTATTTATTTGCCGGCTTACTTGTTCTGAGTTCTTATGACCTGCTGGCGGAAGCGAAAAAATACCTGAATGAGGATACCTATGTTGAACCGGAGAATATTGAAGCATCCTTCAGCATGTCGGATGCTGATAAAAAGATCAAAGCAGATCCGGAAAAGAATTTCCGGGTGCTGGATGAAAGCGGCGGCGATCCGTTCCAGAATTCCCATGCTTCTTATTACCACAATTCCGTAGGTGGTTATCATCCGGCCAAACTGGCTATATACAACGACCTGATCGAACATCAGCTGGCAAAGGGCAACCAGGAAGTGTACAATATGCTAAACACAAAATATATTATACAAAAATCACCGGATGGCCGGGAGGATGTCGCCATAAAGAATCCCGGCGCCTTCGGTTCCTGCTGGCTCGTATCCGCCATAAAATATGTGCCCACGGCTGATCAGGAAATGGCAGCCCTCGACAGTTTGAACCTGCGCGATACCGCCGTAGTTCAGCAATCCTTTACGGGTGATATTCCTTTTCTGCCGGTGAAGGATTCCACGGCAACGGTGAAACTGATCGAAAACCTGAACGATAAAATCACCTATCAGTTTCAGTCGAAAACAAATCAGTTTGTCGTGTTCAGCGAGATTTATTATCCGAAAGGATGGAATGCATTTATAGATGGTAAAAAATCCCCCTACGCAAAAGTGGATTATGTGCTGAGAGGCATGGCCGTTCCCGCCGGCAGGCATGATATTGAATTCCGGTTTGAACCCCGCTCCTATGCACTCGGAAATACGCTCAGCATCTGGGCCGCGATCATTACGTATTTGCTGCTGATTGCGGCGGTGGTGGAGCTGCTGAAGGGGAATAAAAGAAGGTTGACGGTTAACGGTTGACGGTTGACGGACTCTTTGTGGATCCCAAAGACTAAATACAATCATACTGCAACACAGGAAGTCCGTCAACCGTCAACCGTCAACGAAACATTCACCTTAAATGAACATCGTCGCACTCATCTCCTATCCCTTTCTCCCATCCAGAGCCGGAGGACAAAAAGGGATTGGTTTATTCTACAAATATTTTTCGCGGTATCAGCAGGTGATCTGTATAAGTACCGCAAAAAATGATCCCCGGCTGGCGGAAGGGTATGTTTTAATGAATATACTTTCCAATTCGGTATTGCGGTATATCAATCCTTTTTACTTTTTCAGGGTTCGAAGCGTTATTCGGGAAAAGAAAGCCAGCCACCTGATCATTGAGCATCCGTATTACGGCTGGTTAGGGGTACTGCTGAAGAAGTTTTGCGGGGTAAAGCTCATCGTGCATTCGCATAATATGGAAGGGAACCGGTGGAGGGCCCTGGGAAAATGGTGGTGGAAGATATTATGGGTGTACGAAAAATATACGCACCGGCGGGCGGATTACAATTTCTTCATAACAGATCAGGATAAGTCCTATGCGATCCGCGAATTCGGACTGAATCCGGATCGTTGTCTTACCGTTAATTTCGGCATTGAGATTCCCGGCCCTCCGCCGCAGGAAGAGATTCGAACGGCAAAGCAGACACTGAAGGAAAAGTACGGGATCCCGGAAACAACAGCCCTGTTATTTTTTAACGGAGCATTTCAGTATTCGCCCAACCTGGAAGCACTGGAAGATCTGCTCTTCCGGATAAATCCCTTATTGCAAAAAAGCGGATTCGACTATCTCCTCCTCATTTGCGGTATCGGCATTCCGCAGAAATTCTTTGAAGAAACCCTGCCCGCTACCCGCGTTATCGGTTTTGTGGACGACCTGGAACTCTATCTGAAAGGATCCGATGCCTTCCTCAACCCCGTTATCCGGGGCGGCGGAATTAAAACAAAGCTGGTGGAAGCGCTCGGCTATAACCTGAACGTGATCTCTACAGAAAGCGGAGCGGCGGGAGTCGATCCAAAACTCTGCAATGGAAAACTACGCATCTGCAAAGATCATGACTGGAATGCATTTGCCGAATCCGTCACGCAGTCAGCCAGGACAGGCTCCGATATGCCACCTGCTTTTTACGATCAGTTCTATTGGGGAAATATTGCGGAAAAGGCAGCGGGATTTATTAGGAGTTGACCGTCAACCAAAAAAGCCTCCCGAAGGAGGCTCCAATCATTTACCATTTATCCACTTCTTCCAGATGATCCGGGCCGGAGGAAGCGGGTGCCTGCGATTCAACTGTTGTTTCATCTTTTATTTCAACCGGTGAAACCTGAACAACGGGATCCAGATAGGGTTCCGTACTTTGTGTTTCCCCGTTTTCATGAACGGCATTTTCTCCGTTCTCCGGAAGCTGGTCATGATTAAATGCGTCGAAATCAAAATCGGGCATCAGGTCTGTTTTTACATAGTCCACAGCTTCCGTCAGCGCCTTGATAAATTTATTGAAGTCTTCTTTGTAAAGAAAAATCTTGTGCCGGTCGTATCCGTCTTCGTTAAACTTCTTACGGCTCTCCGTAATGGTCAGGTAATAGTCATTGCTGCGTGTAGCCCGGACATCAAAAAAATAGGTTCTGCGCTTCCCCGCCCGGATCCTTTTACTGTAAACACTCTCCATTCTTTTGTCATTATTCTCGTAAGCCACGTTGGTTGGTTTTAGGTAAATAAATTATGCTATAGGCTACAAATATAATATTGTTCCAGAACTGGCAAAAATTTCCCCAATATAAAAACGAACTGGTGATTATGGCTCAGATAGCCTGGTCTCGGCCAGGGACTTCCTCGCCGGTTTGCTGCTGCTGCTCGTACAAACGGGCATAATAGCCGTTCAGGGCCAGAAGCCCGCTGTGGGTGCCGGTTTCAACGATTTCTCCCTGGTCCAGCACAATGATCCGGTCAAACTCAAACAAGGTGAAAATACGGTGGGTAATGATCAGCGCTGTTTTGTTTTGAAGATAAGCATACAAATGGCCAATGATCTCCTTCTCGGTACGGGCATCCACGGCGCTCAGGCAATCATCGAAGATGACGATCTCATGGTCGGCGGAAAGGGCGCGGGCAATAGAGATCCTTTGCTTTTGTCCGCCGCTCAGGGTAACCCCGCGCTCTCCTATCATCGTATCGAAGCCGGAAGAGAACTGTCCGATCTCCTGATCCACGCTGGCATACCGGGCAGCCTGGCGCGCCTGGGAATCTGTTTTTGTCTCTTCCCCGAAAAGAATATTTCCGGTAACGGTATCGCTGAACAGGAAAACATCTTGCGGAACATATCCGATCTGACTGCGGAGGCTGTGGAGATCCAGTGTTTTAATATCTCTTCCATCCATCCGCAAAACGCCATGGGTAGGATCATAGAGACGCAGCAGCAACTGGGCCAGGGTTGTTTTTCCGCTGCCGGTTTTTCCGATAACAGCAATCTTCTCCCCCTTGCGGACCGAGAGATTAAAGTTTTTTATTGCATGTATTCCGGTATTGGGGTAGATAAAATCTACCTGCTCAAAGCTTATATTCCCGGTAAGCGGCTGGCTTACTGCATGCGGCGGATTCCGGATTTCGGGAACGGTCTCCAGGAATTCGTTTAGCCTTTTCTGGGAGGCAGAAGCCCGTTGTATCATGCTGGCAACCCACCCGATGGCGCTTACCGGGAAAGTGAGCATGGTAATATAGATCACGAATTCCGTAATGGTGCCCAGGTCGGTATGGTGCGTGCCGTTGATTACATAGAAGCCTCCCAGCATGATGGTCAGGAGCGTGCTCAGCCCGATGATGAGTCCCATGGAGGGAAAATAAATCGCTTCCACTTTAGCGAGGTTAATGGCATTTTTCCGGTACTCTTCACTGTTATTGGCGAAGAAGCGGATCATCGCAGTTTCCTGAACAAAGGATTTGATCACGCGGATTCCGCTGTAGGATTCCTGTGCATTCGTGGTGAGGTTGCTCAGCAGGGCCTGGATCCGTTCGCTGCGTTTATGGATAATCGTGTTCACCAGGTAAATGCATACCGCCAGGATGGGCAGCGGTGCCAGTACATACAGGGTAAGCAGCGGGTCTTTGCGGATCATGAAATAGAGACTAAAGCCAATGGTCGCGAGCAGATTCGCCAGGTACATGATGGCCGGGCCGGTGAACATTCTCACGCGGCTGACATCCTCTGCCATACGGCTCATCAGATCGCCCGTGCTGTGCGATTTATAAAACGCCGTATCCAGCAACTGATAGTGCCGGTAAATCTCGTTCTTCTGATCAAACTCAATATGCCGGCTCATGACGATAATGGTCTGCCGCATGAGAAAAAGAAATATTCCGCCGATGATGGCCAGTACCAGCAACGTAATTCCTGAAAACGCTACTTTTCTTCCGAAAGACTGATGCGAGACATTCAGCTTCCGGATGAATTTTTTGACCAGGATATCATAATTGGCCGTATCGGAGGAATGATCCTGGGCAAGTCTTTTTTCCGGATGCAGCGCGGTCCCGTTTCCGGAAACCCGAACGGACTGCCCGGTCAGTTCCTTCTCCACCTGGTTCACCACATATCCGGTAACCTGGGGTGAGAGTATGCGAAAATAATTGGAGAGGACAACAAAAAGGAGGCCAAGCAAAAGCCTCCACTTATACTTCCAGAAATATTTGTTGACTGCCCGTAAATACTTCAAACGACCGGTTTTAATAAACCGCAAATTTACGTGAATGCCAACAGATTCCTGAAAGCGTGGAGGCTCGGGGTATAAAGGAATGGTTATAAGACTTCTCTTTCCGCCAGGCCGTCCGGTGTGGAAACCAGCAAAGTGCCCTGCAGGTATTTTTCTGCATGCTGACTGAAATCCAGACCCTCTTCTTCTTCTGCCTGTGTTACACGCAGTGGCAAAATGAAATTGATAAATTTAAATATTCCGTAACTCATGAGAAAGCTGTAAGGAACCACGATGAGCAATGCTTTGATCTGTGTCCAGAAAAATGCAAAATTTCCGTAGAACCAGCCGTCATTGCCGGCTGCATTCACGGTTTTGGTAGCGAAGATGCCGGTCATGATCATGCCAACCATACCACCGATCCCGTGACAGGGAAATACATCCAGCGTATCATCCAGTTTTGTTTTGGAACGGTAGTACACAGCGGTATTGGAAATCACGGCTGCAACCACGCCGATGAAAATGCTCTGGGGAATGGCGACAAATCCGGCGGCCGGCGTTATAGCGACCAGTCCTACGACGGCTCCGATACAAAACCCGAGAACGGAAGGTTTTTTTCCTTTCAGCACATCAAAGAACATCCAGGACAGTCCGGCAGCGGCTGCAGCGGTATTGGTGGTTGCAAAAGCAGAAACAGAAAGACTGCTGGCTGCGCCTGCGGAGCCGGCATTGAATCCAAACCATCCGAACCAAAGCAGCCCGGTACCGATCAGGACGTATGGAATATTTGCAGGTGGAATTTCCTTGTGCAGAATATGACTTCTTCTTTGTTTTAATACCATCGCTCCGGCCAGTGCGGCGCAACCTGCTGAAATATGCACAACGGTTCCTCCGGCAAAATCCAGCGCGCCCATTTTGGCTAGCATTCCTTCCGGATGCCAGCTCCAGTGCGCCAGCGGCGCATATACCAGTAAAGCGAAAAGCACGATAAATAAAACATAGGAAGTAAAGCGTATGCGTTCAGCTACCGCCCCCACTACCAGGCCCGGTGTGATAATCGCGAACATCAGTTGAAAAAGTGCAAATAAAGTCAGCGGAACGGTAGGCATCGCGGCAAAAGGCTGCCCTGAATTCACTCCCTTAAACATAAAATGCGTCATCGGGTTTCCGATCAGCCCGTGAACATCCTGACCGAAACAAAGACTGTAGCCAACCACAACCCATAATACACTGACCACACCCGCAGCAATCAGGCTTTTGATCATCGTGGAAATGACATTCTTCCGGTGTACCATCCCGCCATAGAAAAATGCCAGTCCAGGCGTCATCAGAAAAACCAGCGCTGTGGCTACAATGATCCAGGCAACATCGGCCCCGTTGTATTTGCCAATATCGAAATTTGTTACTGAAGGAACAAACATAGCCAGAATTGCAATTCCGACCAGCACTACAAAGGGTAAAGCTGTTTTTAAGGTGATTTTACTCATGCTCAGGGAAATTTTGGGAGATTTTTTTGAAAAATATTTCCGTTAACCCTGGCAAATTAGAAAATAAGTCTGGAAAAATATATATTTATTTTATAATAATGTGTATATATGGATATTTTAAATCGTTATTTATTAAGAATCCGCTTAAATCTCCTGTTTTTTCAGCTCTTTCACCGCAAAACTTGCTGCCCGGGCGGTAAAAGCCATATATAGGATTGAGGGACTCTGATTTGCTGTGCTTGTCATGCAGGCCCCATCGGTTACAAATACATTTTTACAATGGTGCAGTTGATTCCATCCGTTCAGGAGGGAGGTCCTCGGGTCCTTCCCCATCCGGCATCCGCCCATTTCATGAATATCCCGGCCGGGCGCCCAGTGATTATCTACCTGCTGAAGATCTTTTACGCCGGCATTCGTCAGCATTTCGGATGACTGTTCGAGAAAATCTTTCAGCAGCAACTCATCGTTGTGATCATAAGCCACATCCGCAACCAGCAGCGGAATGCCCCATGCATCTTTTTTATCCTTACTTAAATATACCCGGTTTGTTTCCTTGGGAATGGTTTCTCCCTGCATATACATATAGCAGGTCCACTCCCCTGCTTCGGACATCGCCTGCTTATAATCTTCGCCCAGCTGCGGTCCGTCGGTTCCTGCGGCCCCTCTTCTCCGGTTGCAGCCCATAAAAGCCATATAGCCGCCGGCAAAATCCATTTCCTGTTTTTTCAGGTTTCTGAAATTGGCCATCATGGATTCAGCCGGTTTGCGTCCGTAGTAATAGGTATCCAGGAAACCTTCGATGCGTCCATGAACGGAACCGCGGTAATTCTGGTGGCAGATGAATTTTCCAAGCAGCCCGTTATCATTGCCCAATCCGTTCGGAAAACGGTTCGATGTGGAATTCAGCAGAATGAGGTTTGTGTTTAAAGCAGAAGCATTCATAAAAATGATCCGGGCAAAATATTCTGTGCTTTCATGCGTGAGGGCGTCGATGATGCGCACACCCACCGCCTTTTTTTTATTTTCATCATAAATAACCGAATGCACCACGGCATGCGGCCTCACGGTCAGATTTCCCGTTTTAGCGGCCCAGGGAAGTGTGGAGGAATTGGAACTGAAGTAAGCGCCGAAGGGACATCCGCGCATGCAGAGATCCCGCGCCTGGCAGCGGGCGCGTCCCTGTTTTAAATGGATATCTGCAGGTTCGGTGAGCTGGGCCCAGCGCCCCTGGATCATGAAACGGTCCTTGTATTTTGCGCTTAATTTTTTCTGCAGGTCTTTTTCCACGCAGTTGAATTCGAATGGCGGGAGATATTCCCCGTCCGGCATGGCTTCCAGCCCATCCCTGTTTCCGCAGATGCCCGCAAAGCGTTCCACATAACTATACCAGGGAGCGATATCATCGTAACCTATCGGCCATTCGATGCCGTATCCGTCGCGCGCCGGCGCAATAAATTCATATTTACTCCAGCGCGGACAGGCCCTTCCCCAGATCAGCGATTTACCGCCTACCTGGTATCCCCTGATCCAGTCGAATGGTTTTTCCTGCACATAAGGATGATCCTTGTCGCGGATAAAAAAATGCGCGGTGTCTTCACCGAATCCCGCAGCCTTTGTGATGAGCGGATTTTCTTCCACGAACTTCCTGGGCATCTCCCCCCGGTGTGGGAATTCCCAGGGCGCCAGGGTTGCCGTCGGATAATCTTTCAGATGCTTGACATCCCGGCCACGTTCCAGCACCAGGGTTTTTAATCCCGCTTCACAGAGTTCTTTGGCAGCCCAGCCTCCGCTGATCCCGGAGCCTATAACAATGGCGTCGAAGGAATGGCTGTCAACTCCGCGGGAATTGATATTTGGAGGAAGTGAATCAATATCCATGAGGTAGATTTGAGGAACAATTTACGATTTAGTGGAAAGGGAGAAGTAAAAAAGAAAAAGG
>Ga0157370_10007852_pt1 | contig 11562 bp, 11 predicted proteins | sample C35metaG_FD_113463 | JGI IMG/M metagenome (GOLD analysis project Ga0157370, IMG submission 113463) | Corn rhizosphere microbial communities from Kellogg Biological Station, Michigan, USA - C3-5 metaG | ecosystem: Host-associated > Plants > Roots > Rhizosphere > Soil | place: USA: Michigan... | reverse complement strand
TGCCGAGCAGATTTCCCGTCCCGAATAGGTATTCCTGATGAAACGTCCGAGTGGCCGTGCCGCTGACCAGCTGCGCTCGATCCGCATCACCCGCAACTACACCAAACACGCCGAGGGCTCGGTGCTGGTGGAGTTTGGTGATACCAAAGTGATCTGCACAGTAAGTGTGGAAAACGGCGTGCCGCGTTTTCTCAAGGGCCAGGGCCAAGGCTGGCTGACCGCTGAGTACGGCATGTTGCCGCGCTCCACCGGCGACCGTAACCAGCGCGAAGCCAGCCGCGGCAAACAGGGCGGTCGCACCCTGGAAATTCAACGTTTGATTGGTCGTTCACTGCGCGCCGCGCTGGATATGTCGAAACTGGGCGAAGTGACCCTGTACGTCGACTGCGATGTGATTCAGGCCGACGGCGGCACCCGCACCGCTTCCATTACCGGCGCGATGGTCGCCGTAATCGACGCGTTGAAAGTGATCAAAAAGCGTGGCGGCCTCAAAGGTGGCGACCCGCTTAAGCAAATGATCGCCGCCGTGTCGGTGGGCATGTATCAAGGCGAGCCGGTGTTGGACCTCGATTACCTGGAAGACTCCGCCGCCGAAACCGACCTGAACGTGGTGATGACCAGTCAGGGCGGCTTCATTGAAGTACAAGGCACCGCCGAAGGCGCGCCGTTCCAGCCGGAAGATTTGACCGCCATGCTGGCGCTCGCGCAAAAAGGCATGACCGATCTGTTCGAAATGCAACGCGTGGCGCTGGCCGATTAAGCCCGTCTCGCTCAACCCGCAGGCCAAGGAGAAGCAGCATGACCGAGGATTTGGAACCCGTAATCACCCCTGATAAAGACGCGCGTCAGTGGGCTATGTTTTGTCACTTTGCGGCATTTCTGGGCATGATCTTCCCGTTCGGGAATCTACTCGGGCCGTTGATTGTCTGGCAGCTGAAGCGTGAAACCGCTGCGTTTGTCGACGATCAAGGCAAAGAGGCGTTGAACTTTCAAATTACGGTCGCGCTGGCCATGCTGGTTTGCTTCCTGCTGATGTTCGTGTTTATCGGCATCATCCTGATCTGGGTGGTGGGCATTGCGGCGTTGGTGCTGACCATCATTGCCGGCATCAAGGCGAATGAAGGCAAGGCGTACCGCTATCCGTTCTGCTGGCGCCCGGTTAAATAGGCAAATCGCAGACGTAAAAAAGCCGGCAGTGATGCCGGCTTTTTTGTGCGCGCTGAGTGTGGGTCAGACGCTAAGCGTCCAGTCGTAGTCGACAATCAGTGCCGCATGCTGCGAGAACCGAGGCTGACGCGGCAACCGCGCACCACGCACAAAACGGCGCAGGCCGGTAGTGAGCAATTGGTAGTCGTAGCGATAGCCGAGGTTTAACAGTTCGGCTTGCTCGCTGTTGGGCCACCAACTGAACTGATCACCTTCGCGATTCACTTCTCGCAGGGCATCGACATAACCCATGGTGCCGATGATTTCGTCCATCCAGGCCCGCTCAGGCGCCAGGAAACCAGGCTCTTGCTGGCAGTCGCGCCAGTTTTTCACGTCCAGTTTCTGGTGCGCTACGTACAGCGAACCGCAATAAATGTACTCGCGGCGCTTACGCCGTTGCTTATCTAGGTACTGGGCGAAATCGTCCATGAACTTGAATTTCTGGTTCAAGTTCTCATCGCCGTTCTGCCCGGTAGGAAGCAGAAGCGTGGCGATACTTACTTTGTCGAAATCGGCCTGCAAATAGCGCCCGTAGCGATCAGCTGTCTCGAAACCGAGCCCACTGATCACCGCCTTGGGTTGCAACCGCGAATACAGCGCCACACCACCTTGGTCTGGTACTTCTGCGTCGCTGGCGTAGAGGAAATAGCCATCCAGTTGGAGGGCCGGGTCGTCCAGTTCAAAGGCGGAGGCACGGGTGTCTTGAAGGCCGATGACGTCGGCATTCTGCGCTTGCAGCCAACTGAGCAAACCACGCTCGACTGCAGCCTGAATACCATTCACGTTCACACTGATGATCCGCATAAATGGCCCCCAAAAACACGTGCGTGTATGATACCCGAGCTCATCCTTATTAGCTAAACCCACAGCTAAATCCGTGTGTTTTGGGGCTTTTTATGCAGGCGTACCAGCGCGAGTTCATTCGTTTTGCCATCGAGCGCGGCGTGCTGCGCTTCGGTGAGTTCACCCTCAAGTCCGGGCGCACCAGCCCCTATTTCTTCAACGCAGGGCTGTTTAACAGCGGCTCGGCGTTGGCTCAGTTGGGGCGCTTCTACGCCGAAGCCGTTGTCGCCAGCGGCATCGATTTCGATGTGCTGTTCGGCCCCGCCTACAAAGGTATCCCGCTGGCCGCGACCACCGCGGTGGCCCTCGCCGAACACCATCAGCGCGATCTGCCCTGGTGTTTCAATCGCAAGGAAGCCAAGGATCACGGCGAAGGCGGCACACTGGTCGGCGCGCCGCTGGCGGGTAATGTGCTGATCATCGATGACGTCATCACCGCTGGCACGGCCATCCGTGAAGTCATGCAAATCATCCAGGCCCAAGGCGCAACCGCAGCTGGCGTGTTGATTGCATTGAATCGCCAGGAGCGCGGCAAAGGCGAGTTGTCCGCCATTCAGGAAGTCGAGCGAGATTTCGGTATTCCGGTGGTCAGCATCGTTTCGTTGGAACAAGTACTGGAATACTTGGCCGAAGATGCTGAACTGAAGAAATACCTGCCGGCAGTCCAGGCATACCGCGCGCAGTACGGAATTTAAGTCTCAACCATGTCAGGGTGTTGTTTGCATGCTCAAACTGGACGTTATCCGCTGTTCGCTAGTCTTCAGCATGCTGCTGTGCGCGGGTGCTTCGGCAGCCGATAGTGCAATGCGCTTTTACCGTTACGTTGATGCCAAGGGTGTTACCGTTCTGGACCGTCAGGGCGTGCCGCCCGACCTGATTTCCAAAGGGTATGAGGTGCTCAACGACCAGGGCCGTGTCGTTCAGGTGGTTGCCCCGGCGCCCAGCCTGGAAGAGCGCCAGCGCGCCATTGCCGATAAAGCCCGCGCCAGTTCCGACGCTCAATTGCTGCGTTTGTATTCCACCACCGAAGACGTTGACCGCGCCAAGGCGCGCAAGCTGGCTGAGCTTGACGGTGTAATTTCCGTGGCGCGTGGCAACCTCGCTTCGCTGAAAACCCAGCAAGCCAACCTGCAAGGTCAGGCCGCCGACCAAGAGCGAGCCGGCAAGCAGGTGCCGGATCATCTGGTGGCGCAAATCGAAAACCTTAAAGCAGAGCAAGCCGGGCTTGAAGGCGACATCAAGCGCTACCTTGAGGGTCGCAAGCAGGCCGAGGCCAGCTTCGATTCCGACCGCGCCAGGCTGCAAACCCTGATAGGCCCGAAGCAGTAAAAGCGCAGGGCAGTAAAAAGCCCCGACGAGTCACCTCGCCGGGGCTTTTTTGTACCTGTTGCCGCTTAGTGATGCTTGCGGTTGCAGATCAGCGTGCCAACGCCGCTGTCGGTGAAAATCTCCAACAGCACGGCGTTCGGTACACGACCGTCGATGATATGTGCGCTGATCACGCCGCATTGAACGGCCTCCAGCGCGCAACGAATCTTCGGCAGCATGCCGCCATAGATGGTGCCATCGGCGATCAGCGCATCCACTTGAGCAGTAGACAAACCGGTCAGCACATTGCCTTCCTTGTCCATCAAGCCGGCAATGTTGGTGAGTAGCATCAGCTTTTCAGCCTTCAACGCCTCAGCCACCTTGCCGGCTACCAAGTCAGCGTTGATGTTGTACGACTCGCCATTGGCGCCCACGCCGATTGGCGCGATCACCGGGATAAAGTCGCCCTTCACCAGCATGTTCAGCAGATCGGTGTTAACCCCAACCACTTCGCCCACATGGCCGATATCAATGATTTCAGGCTGGGTCATTTCCGGCGTTTGGCGGGTGACGGTGAGCTTTTTCGCGCGAATCAGCTCGGCATCTTTACCGGTCAGGCCAATAGCGCTGCCGCCATGGCGGTTGATCAGGTTGACGATGTCTTTGTTCACCTGACCGCCAAGCACCATCTCCACCACATCCATGGTCGCTGCGTCGGTAACCCGCATGCCGTCGATGAAATGGCTCTCGATGGACAAGCGCTTGAGCAAGTCGCCAATTTGCGGACCGCCACCGTGCACCACGACCGGGTTGATACCCACCGCTTTCATCAACACGATGTCTCGCGCGAATCCGGTTTTCAGCTCGTCGCTTTCCATGGCGTTGCCGCCGTACTTGATAACCAGGGTCTTGCCGACAAAACGTCGAATGTAGGGCAAGGCCTCAGAAAGAACCTTGGCAACATTGGTGGCGGCATCGCGTTCGAGGGTCATGCGGGGCTCCAGCAAAACGGCAAAGCCGGCCGCGAGGGCCGGCTAAACAGGCGGGTCAGAAAGGCAGGTTGAGGTCGGGTGCAGCGGTGTACAGCTGAGCGCGGAACAGCTCTTTGATGCGTTCCAGCTCTTCATTGGTGTCGGCTTCGAAACGCAGCACCAGCACCGGTGTGGTGTTGGAGGCGCGCACCAGGCCCCAGCCCTTCGGATAATCAACGCGAACGCCGTCCAGCGTGGTCACGCTGCCTTCGCCCCAATGACCATCGCGCTGCAAGGCCTCGATGATGCCGAACTTGTTTTCGTCGGTAACGGTGATGTTGATCTCCGGCGTCGACACGTCGCTTGGGAACGCGGCGAACACCAGCTCGGCGTCGCGTTTGTCCTGGCTGAGAATTTCCAGCAAGCGGGCGGCGCTGTAGATGCCGTCGTCAAAGCCGAACCAGCGCTCTTTGAAGAAGATGTGGCCGCTCATTTCGCCAGCCAGCAAGGCGCCGGTCTGCTTCATTTTTTTCTTGATCAGGGAGTGACCGGTTTTCCACATCACCGGGCGGCCACCGTAGCCGCTGATCAATGCGCCCAAACGACGGGTGCACTTCACGTCGAAGATCACGTCGGCGCCAGGGTTGCGCGACACCACGTCTTTGGCGAACAGCATCATCAGGCGATCTGGGTAAACGATGGTGCCTTTGTTGGTCACCACGCCCACGCGGTCGCCGTCGCCGTCGAAGGCCAGGCCCAGGTCGGCGCCGGTCTCTTTTACTTTGGCGATTAGGTCGACCAGGTTTTCTGGCTTGCCCGGATCCGGGTGGTGGTTCGGGAAGTTACCGTCGACGTCGCAGAACAGCGGAATCACGGTGCAGCCCAGCGCTTCGATCAGTTGCGGAGCGATAACGCCCGCCGCGCCGTTGCCGCAGTCCACGACCACTTTCAGCGGCTTGGCCAGGGCGATGTCGTCGCGAATCTGTTTGAAGTAGCGATCCAGCAATTCAACTTGCTCAACGCTGCCTTGGCCGCTGCTGAGGTTGTTGGTTTCGATGCGTTCACGCAGCGCCTGAATTTGTTCGTTGGCCAGGGTGTCACCCGCGACCACGATCTTGAAGCCGTTGTAGTCAGGCGGGTTGTGGCTGCCGGTGAGCATCACGCCAGTTTTGCCGGCCAGTACGTTGGCTGCGTAATACAACACAGGCGTTGGCACCAGGCCGATGTCGCTGACGGCGCAGCCAGCATCTACCAAGCCTTGAATGAGCGATTGCACCAGTTCAGGGCCGGACAGACGACCGTCGCGACCTACCGATACATTGGGCTCGCCAGCAGCGAGGCTTTCGGCGCCCACTGCGCGGCCGACCCAATACGCGGTTTCAGATGTCAGGGTGTCGCCAACTACGCCACGAATGTCATAGGCGCGGAAAATGCTGGCGGGCAAGTTGGGTGCGGTTTGCGGCACATTGCTCATAGCGGGGGCTTGCTCCAATCCCAGGAGATCCTGGTCTTCGTCGAGGATGTCGATATCGAGAATATCGGTTTCTTGAAAGAGAGGGTTCACCAGCTCGGCAGGCTCTACGGCGGCATGTGCTGCCACTTTCGTGCCACTCGTACTGCTGCCAGTCGCCTTGGTCTCTTCAATGGGTAGTGGTGCGCTTTGCCGGCGAGGCATTCGCGCGAGTTTCTGAGCCAGCGCATTGAGTACTGGCGAGCGCAGGCTGAAGGCTTTGACGCTTTTGCCTGCAGAGAGTTCTTGTACTAATTGGGTGAGCTGTTCGGCGTCTTTACGCAGTGCACTTTGCTGACGATTGTTGAGCCACATCAGCCCCAACAACGAGCCGGAAAGGGCTAAAAGCACGGCCAGCAGCAGCGGCATGGGCGACACCGGCGGCATCGACAAATCCGGCCCCGGCAAGAATTCCAGCTTCCAGTTCGAGTTGCCGCTGGTAAAGGCCAGCGGCGCGCTTTGTGCGTCCTGCCCGCGGGTGGCGAGCACTTGCGCCGGGCTCTGACCGAATTGCTGAGACAGGCGCAACTGACCAATGCCATCGGGCAGCGGCGGCAGAGCCGACAGCAGCCGTTGCAGATCGATGATCAGCAGCAGCGTGCCTTGGGAGGGCTGATCGTCGCTCAGGCGCAGGGGCGCTGCGCTGTAAACCAGCCAGCGCTGCCCGACTTTATAAGCTTCCGGCGCCGGCGTTTGCCCAGCCTCGACACGCCGCAGCAGGTCCATGGCGGCGAAGTTCATCGGCGCGGCGCGCGTGTTGTTCTGCGCCGCTTGGCCCGGCAGGTTGATGTAGGCATCCACCACGCCGTCCCAATAACCGAGGTCACGTTCAGCGGCGGTGACCATATCCGGGCTCTGGCTTTGCAACGCCAGCAGCAACTGCGGGTTGCGTGCGGCGGCCTTGGTGTCGGCGCTCAGCTGGCGCAATGCCTGCTGTAGCGCTGAGGCCTGGCTGCCGCCCCAGGCGTGGGCGAGTTCGTCCTGGGTTTTGGTTTGCGCGCTGGTCAGCAAGGCGAACCACAACACGGCGGCCGCCGCGAGCAAGCCGGCAAAGGCGAAGCCAAGCCCGGGCAAGAGTTTTTTCAGCAACGGCTCTTCGTCCGCCTTTCTGGCGGTGGGGTCGCTCACTTGCGGTAGGGTTTCAGCGTCCTTGGCGGTGCGCTTGAAGAGTTTCAATCGGTATCTCCTCGGCGGTGCGTCCTGGCTTTTTTATTAGGGGAGCCGGGTGTATCGGTTATTGGCTACCGGAATGGCCGAAGCCACCGGCGCCGCGCTGACTCTCATCGAAGTGCTCAACCAATTCAAAGCGCGCTTGCACAACGGGCACCAGCACCAGCTGCGCGATACGCTCGCCGATGGTGATGGTGAACGGCGTCTGCCCACGGTTCCAGCACGACACCATCAGTTCGCCCTGGTAATCCGAGTCGATCAAACCGACCAAATTGCCCAGCACGATGCCGTGCTTATGCCCCAGGCCCGAGCGCGGCAAAATCAGGGCGGCGAGGGATGGGTCGCCGATGTAAATCGACAGGCCGGTCGGAATCAGCACGGTTTGCCCAGGCTCCAACACGCGGTCTTCCTGCAGCATGGCGCGCAGATCAAGGCCGGCCGACCCGGGCGTGGCATAGTCGGGCAGGGGGAAATCACGGCCAATCCGCGGGTCGAGAATCTTGGCTTGCAGTGCGTGCATGGGGTGCTCTTAACAGGTGGTAAACAAGCGTCAGGCCCGGTTCAGGCGGTCGGCGATAAAAGCGATCAGTTGCCGGGCGATCTTGCCCTTGCTGGTTTGCGCCAAGCTGCTTTGCTGCAAGTCGCGGTCAATGATGGTGATCGCGTTCTCTTCACTGTTGAAGCCGATGCTGGGGTTGGCCACATCGTTAGCAACGATCAGGTCGAGGTTTTTGTCTTTCAGCTTGCGAGCAGCATAGTCGAGCAACTTTTCAGTTTCAGCAGCGAAGCCGACGCTGAACGGCCGATCGTCGCGCTGCGCGAGGGTGGCGAGAATATCCGGGTTACGCACCATTTGCAGGAGCATGCCTTCGCCGGTCGACGGGTCTTTTTTCAGCTTGTGCTGGGCAACCACCTCGGGGCGGTAATCGGCGACGGCGGCGGCGGCGATCAGCAGGTCGCAGGGCATGGCTGCTTCGCAGGCGGCGAGCATGTCGCGGGCGCTGACCACATCGATCCGGTTAACGCGATCAGGCGTGGGCAAATGCACCGGGCCGGTCACAAGCGTGACCTTGGCACCGGCTTCCACCGCCGCTTCGGCCAGGGCAAAGCCCATTTTCCCGGAGCTGTGGTTGGTGATGTAGCGCACCGGGTCGATGTTTTCCTGAGTCGGGCCGGCGGTAATCAATACATGGCGGCCGGTCAGGGCTTCGCGCTTGAAGCAGTCGGCGGCAAGTTGGGCCAGGTCGTCGGGCTCGAGCATTCTGCCGAGGCCCACGTCGCCACAGGCCTGGCTGCCGGAAGCCGGGCCAAACATATGCAGGCCGCGTTCGATGAGCACTTGGCTGTTGGCTTGGGTGGCGTCATCACGCCACATGGCTTGGTTCATCGCTGGCGCCAAGGCCACGGGGGCGTCGGTGGCCAACACCAAGGTGGTGAGCAGGTCGTTGGCGATGCCTTGGGCCAGGCGCGCCATGAGGTCGGCGGTGGCGGGTGCGATCAGAATAAGGTCGGCCCATTTGGCCAACTCAATGTGACCCATCGCGGCTTCGGCGGCGGGGTCGAGCAAATCCATATGAACGGGGTGACCGGAAAGGGCTTGCAGGGTGAGCGGCGTGATGAATTCGCGACCGCCCTGGGTCATCACCACACGGACTTCCGCACCTTGGTCGCGCAGGCGGCGAACCAGTTCGGCACTTTTATAAGCGGCAATGCCGCCACCCACGCCAAGGACGATGCGTTTCCGGTACAGCCGCTGCATAGGCCTGCCTTATATGAAGTGGACTTCGCCACGGGCGGCCTCCCCAGGCCGCCCGCCGCGCAAAAAAGTGGGGCTAAGATAGCACAGCGCCCGCAGTGGAACAGCGGGCTACATTCGACAAGGAGGGTTGTATGAGTATTCGCAATTGGCCAGCAGAAGAACGCCCGCGTGAGCGGTTATTGGAGCATGGCGCGAGCAGTCTTACCGACGCGCAATTGCTGGCCATTTTCCTACGAACCGGGGTCGCCGGAAGAAGCGCTGTCGACCTGGCGCGTGTGCTCCTCGATGAGTTTGGCGGCCTGCGCGCATTGCTCGAAGCAGACCAGAGCAGCTTCAGTTCCCACTTGGGATTGGGCCCCGCCAAGTACGCGCAATTGCAGGCGGTGCTGGAGATGTCACGGCGTCATCTGGCCGAGCACTTGACCCATGAATCGGTGTTGGAAAGCCCGGCCGCCGTGCGTGAGTACCTAATCGCGCAGCTTCGTCACGAATCGCACGAAGTGTTTGGCTGCCTGTTTCTGGATTCCAAACACCGCGTGCTGGCCTTCGAGGCGTTGTTCCAGGGCACCATTGATGGCGCCACCATTTACCCGCGCCAGGTGGTGAAACGCGCTCTGGCTCATAACGCCGCAGCCGTGATTTTGTGCCACAACCATCCCTCCGGCGTCGCAGAACCCAGTCAGGCGGATCGGGTGCTGACATCGCAGTTGAAAGCGGCGTTAGCGCTGATTGATGTGCGAGTGCTCGACCATTTCATCATCGGCGAGGGCTCGCCGTTGTCGATGGCGGAATGGGGGCTTATGTAGGCAGACGCGGGGGAAAGGCAAGGCGTAGGAAATGGCCCGCTACGCCTTTTTCATGCCTTACGGCGTGAGGGAAATGCGTGAGAAATCCTGGCGGCCGAATGGGCTAACCTGATATCCCCGTACGTCTTTTCGCGTTAAAGCCGTTGCCGTGGGATGAGCCAGCGGCAACCACAAGGCTTGCTGCTGGATCTGCGTTTGCGCCTGCTGATAGAGCGCGGTGCGCTTGTCTGTATCGCTGGTGCCTTTGCCGTCGCTGATCGCCTGGTCTAACGCTTTGTCGCAATAGCGGGCGAAGTTGGTGCCCGATTGCACGGCGGCACAGGAGAACTGCGGGGTCAGGAAGTTATCCGGATCACCGTTGTCGCCTGCCCATCCCATAAAGAGAAGGTCGTGCTCGCCAGCTTTGGCGCGGCGCACCAACTCGCCCCATTCGATGACGCGGATTTGCGCGCGAATGCCAACTTTCGCCAGGTCTGCCTGCAATAGCTGCGCGCCGAGGCTGGGGTTGGGGTTGAGGAGGCTGCCGGTTGGGCGGGTCCAGATCGTCGTCTCGAATCCGTCTTTCAGCCCGGCCTTATCCAGCAAGGTTTTGGCTTGCTGCGGATCATGGGCGTAGCCGGGCAACGCTTTGGCGTAGCTCCAGGTGTTTGGTGGGAACGGGCCGTTGGCGGCGATGGCGCTGTCTTCGAAAACGGCCTTGAGGTAGTTGGCTCTGTCGAAGGCCAGGTTGATAGCCTGGCGCACCTGCGGTTTATCCAACGGCGGGTGCTGACTATTAAAGGCGACGAAGGCGGTCATGAAGGCCGGTGTCGACACCACGTTCAGCGCTGCATCTTTGCTGGCGGCGCTGACATCCAGCGGTTTGGGCGACAACGCTACTTGGCACTCGCCACGCCGCAGCTTTTGCAGCCGCACATTGGCGTCCGGAGTGATGGCGTACACCAGCGCATCAACCTTTGGTTTACCGGCGAAGTAATCCGGATTGGCCGCGTAGCGCACCACGGCATCTTTCTGAAAGCGCTTGAAGACAAACGGGCCGGTACCAATTGGCTGAGCGTTAAGTTTTTCCGGCGTGCCGGCCTTTAGGAGTTGCCCGGTGTACTCGGCCGAATAGATAGAGGCGAAGCCCATGCTCAGCGTGGCGAGGAAAGTGGCTTCCGGGTGATTAAGGGTAAAGCGCAGGTGTTGGGGTGAGGGCGCCTCGACCTTCTTTATAAGGGCGGGCAGTTGCATCGACTGCGCATGGGGAAAACCGCTTTGCGCCACCTTGTGCCAAGGGTTGTTGGGGTCGAGCATGCGCTGGAAGCTGAACAGGGCGTCGTCGGCGGTAAATTCGCGGGTCGGGGTGAAGTAGTCGGTGCGGTGGAACTTCACGCCTTGGCGCAGGGTGAAATCGTAGGTAAGGCCGTCGTCCGACACGGTCCAGCTTTCTGCCAGGCTCGGTACCAGCTTGCCGGTGGCGGCGTCGAATTCGACCAGACGGTTCATTAATACGTCCGCCGAGGCGTTGGTGGTGGTCAGGGTGTTGTACTGAACCACATCGAAACCCTCAGGACTGGCTTCGGTGCACACACTCAACGTGGCGGCTTGCAGGGCCGAACTGAACAGCGGAATTACGAACAGCGACAGGGCGGCACGGCGCATCGGCAGACTCCTTGAATGCATCGCCAGCGTTGAGCGGCGAGTCGGCGGCCCATCCGCAGGGCCGGAAATAACGCGAGCGGTCTACCCTAGACCATGGGGCGCGGCAGAACAATCGATCTCGCCTGACGAGTGGTTGAGCCGCCGATGGCGCTTGTTGAAGCGGTTGCAGGTAGAATGCTCGCCCCCAATTGGCCAGCAAACGGTAGTTATCCTTGTTGCTATGGGGGCTTTCTGGTATAAAGCAGCGCTCTTTTCTAGGGGCCCGGTTCCTTCGCTTGTAGGTGTGGCCGGTAAGACCCTGAAGAAACGCGGCGCAGAGCGCCAAATGACTTTGAGTTTAAGCGG
>Ga0157370_10007851_pt1 | contig 11563 bp, 10 predicted proteins | sample C35metaG_FD_113463 | JGI IMG/M metagenome (GOLD analysis project Ga0157370, IMG submission 113463) | Corn rhizosphere microbial communities from Kellogg Biological Station, Michigan, USA - C3-5 metaG | ecosystem: Host-associated > Plants > Roots > Rhizosphere > Soil | place: USA: Michigan... | reverse complement strand
TCCTTCAACCTTGACGGCACCGCCATCTACCTGACCATGAGCTCGCTGTTCATCTCCACCGCCATGGGCATGCCGATGAACCTCGGTGAGCAGATCGGCCTGCTGGTGTTCATGGTGATCGCCTCCAAGGGCGCCGCCGGTGTCACCGGTGCCGGCCTGGCCACCCTTGCCGCGGGCCTGGCCGCCCACAAGCCGATCCTGCTCGACGGCATGGGCGTGATCGTGGGCATCGACAAGTTCATGTCCGAATGCCGCGCCCTCACCAACTTCACCGGCAACGCCGTCGCCGCCCTGCTGGTGGGCAAGTGGACCCACGAGCTCGACGTCGAACAGGCCCGCGCCGTGCTTTCCGGCCGCGCCCCCTTCGACGAGCTGTCCCTGGACATTGACGGACACTCTGCCGGGCATGACGCCGGCGCCCCCGCAGCCCGCGACGACGAGCGGGTTCCCGTCGCGGTGTAGTCCCGTAGCTGCAAGAATGCGGGCGGCCACCTTGGTTGAAAGGTGGCCGCCCGCTTTTTTGTGCTGTGAGGTTCGACGCCGGCGCGCGGCTACTTTTCCACGGGCACCGGGGGCAGCCCGAACAGGCCGCCGGACTTGGCGGACTTGGGCTTGCGCACATGCGTTCCCCAGGCGAAGGCCAGCAGGGTCAGGCCCAGCTGCGCGGGGAATGCCACGAACGGCACGCCGCCTGAAATCAGGCAGATCAGCACGGGCAGCAGGGAGATGAGGGTCAGGTCCGGGCCCACCAGGAACGCCCGGACGGCGCCGGTGGGAATGGGGCCGGAAGCGGAGGCGATGGCCGGCATGTTCCAGTCCGGGGCCGGCCGGAAGGCGGCCCGCAGCGTGGCGGCACCCAATGCCGGGCCTGCCAGCACGGCCAGCACCAACAACGACGGCGAACCCACGCCCAGGGCCAGCAGCAGCCCAAAGCACACCGCCGCCCACACCGTCATGCCCACGGCCGGCAGCACGTAGTGCACCCGCCGGACAATTCGCGCCGGCAGCGGCATCAGCATGTCGACGGCGGGATTGCCGTTGGCGAACCGCGCGGTGGCGCCAAGGGATGTCGCGGCGAAGTGGGCGCACAGGTACAGCACCACGGCAATCAGCACGGCGTTGCCCAGGAACTCGACGGCGGCCAGGCTGGCCGGAATGGCGGCCAGCACCAGCACCCGCAACAGGGAAACAGGGGAGCGCAGGGCCATGGTGGCATGGGTGCTCAGGAGTGTCTTGACGCTGCGGGAAAACACCGTCCCGCCATGGAAAACCAGCCGCAGCCGCACCCGTGACGTGCTCGAGGAGGTGCCGCCGCCCAGCGACTTGGACAGCTCGGAGGCATCCATGGACATGAGCGAGCCGGCCACGTAGGCGCCGGCCGCCGCACTGGCCTTCAGCTGCGCCGTGGTGATCCGCTCCAGGTTCCACCAGACGGCGGCCAGCAGCAGCAGGGCAAACAGCACCATGACCAGCGGCCACATGGCGCCCCCGGCCACCAGGAGGGGCCAGCTGGTGGGCAGGTACTCCAGCCAGGCTGTCTGGGCGCCCGTGATGGCGGAGGCGCCGGCGTCGTTGTTGTAAAGGGCCGTGGCCACCAGCGTCAACGGGGCAACCAGCGTCACCACGCCCACCAGGTTTTTGACCCACTTGCCTGAGTTGGTGACCTGGCACCAGGCGGCGATGCCGAACAGGAGCCAGCCCAGCCCGATCCCGCACAGCGTGGCCAGGGCAATCCGGCCCGGCGACGGCTCGGCGGCCATGCCGAGGGCCATCGGCACCACCACCACGACGGCGGCCGCCGCCGGCCAGACCAGCGACTTGAGGAATCCGGGCTGGATGAAGCCGCGGCGCCGGACGGGCAGTCCCAGCCACCAGGCCGTCTGCGGAACAGTCATGGTGATGGGCCCAACGGTCATTTCCACCGCAAGCAGGGCCGCGGCGAGGGTGAGCAGCACCGTGGCGCTGGCCTGCAGGAGCGTGACGGAGTGGAAGCCCGGGGCCACGGCGGAGGCGTTGAGCACCGAAACGTGCCCCACCCCCAGGCTGTTGCGCAATCCCACAATGATGGCGCCGGCCATGGTGAGCAGGGTCAGGCCGCCCAGGACAAAGGTGTAGGCCTCGGAGACCAGTTCCATGATGCCGCCCTCGGGGCGGCTGAGCCCCACCTTGAAGGTGTATTGGCGGATTTCCCTTGCGCTGAAGCGCTGGCTGGTTTGCATTGTCATGGGAATCTATTCCGCGTGCGGGTTTTCGGAGGCGATGGCCGCGGCCGCCTGGGCGGGGGTCATGGGGTGCACGGTGTCGGCGATGAACAGGGCCTTGGTGGCCACCGTGGTCAGGAATTCGGGGTCGTGCGTGACCACCAGGAGGGCCAGGCCGGCGTCGACTTCCGCGCGCAGCCGCGTGGCCAGGCGGTGGCGCATGGCCGTGTCCAGGCGCTGCTCCGGTTCGTCGAGCACCAGAAGGGAGCGGGGCCGAACGAAGGCCGAGGCCAGCAGCATGCGCCGCCGCTGCCCGGAGGAAAGGTTGTAGGGCCGGGACGTGGCCAGGGCCTTGAGGCCGAAGAATTCCAGCTCCGAGGCAATGACCTCCTCCACGTCCTCCACGCCATGCCCGGCTGACACAATGGCCAGGTGTTCCTCCACGGTCAGTGCCGGGAAGAACGCGTCGTCGTCGAACACCACGGCCACTTCCCGGCGGAAATCCAGGGTCCTGTCATCGACTTTGGCGCCATGGATCAGGGCAGTGCCGGAAACCGCCTCGAGCTGGCCCACCACGGTTTTCACCACGGTGGACTTGCCTGCGCCGTTGGGCCCCACGAGGGCCAGGGCCTGCCCCGACTGCAGGCTGAAGCTTGCCACCCCGCACACGGACTTGGTCCCGTAGCCGGCCTGGAGTTTTTCGGCGCGCACCACGTCCTTGCGCTGTGAAGAAGGTTTCTTGGGGGAATTCGTTGCTTTGCTCATCGCTTTGAAGTATATGCGCGGGCGCCAACGTTCAGCCTCAAGTTGAGGGTCAAGGCTCAAATCCAAAGTGGCCAAATGTGCGAAAAATTGCCCCGGCCAACCGGTAACGTAGGGTGTGGCAGCGGTGAACCAGGCTGTACATCAACAAAGCGGCGAAAGTGTGGACTGATAGGTGAGCAACGAGCAGGGTTCAACAACTCTTGAAGGCGTGGACATGGATGACGCCGTCATGGGACCCACCGGACGCCCCCTGACCGACTTCCCCGAGCCCCCCGTGCTGTCCTCGCACGGCCCGGCCCGCGTCATTGCCATGGTCAACCAGAAGGGCGGCGGGGGAAAAACAACGTCGACCATCAACCTGGGTGCTGCCCTTGCCGAGGCCGGGCGCAAGGTATTGCTGGTGGACTTTGACCCCCAAGGCGCCCTGTCCGCCGGGCTGGGCACCAACCCCCACGAACTGGACCTGACGGTTTACAACGTGCTGATGGACCGGAAAGTGGACATCCGCGACGCCATCCTGCACACCGAGATTGAAAACATAGACATTCTCCCGGCGAACATCGACCTGTCCGCGGCGGAAGTCCAGCTGGTCAACGAAGTGGCCCGCGAACAGGTCCTGGCCAGCGCGCTGCGCAAGGTCGAGGACAACTACGACGTGGTCCTCATTGACTGCCAGCCCTCCCTGGGGCTGCTGACCGTCAACGCCCTGACCGCGGCCCACGGCGTCATCATCCCGCTGATCTGCGAGTTCTTTGCACTCCGTGCCGTGGCCCTGCTGGTGGAAACCATTGACAAGGTCCAGGACCGGCTGAACCCCGGGCTGCAGGTGGACGGCGTCCTCGCCACCATGTATGACGCCCGCACCCTCCACGCCCGCGAAGTGCTGGCCCGCCTGGTGGAGGCCTTCGGCGACAAGGTCTTCGAGACCGTCATCAAGCGCACCATCAAGTTTGCCGACGCCTCGGTGGCCGCCGAACCCATCACCACCTACGCCGGCAACCACCAGGGTGCCGATTCCTACCGCCGCCTCGCCAAAGAGCTGATCGCCCGTGGCGGCGCACCCTAAGCTGGACGTCCACGAAGAGGGCGCGGGGATCGCGCCAAGCGCAGCTTCCGAACGGGAAGGCTCCGAACGGATTGGTTCCGCGGCGGACGGTTCTGAACGGGACACTTCCGGCAAGGCGCGTTTTGAGGTGCGCCTGGACAACTTCACCGGCCCGTTTGACCTGCTGCTGAGCCTGATTTCCAAGCATGAAATGGACATCACGGACGTGGCCATCGCCACTGTCACGGATGAGTTCATCAGCTACCTCAAGGCGCTCCAGGAGCTGGGGGAGGAGTGGGCGCTGGATGAGGCCAGCGAATTCCTGGTCCTAGCCGCCACCCTCCTGGACCTCAAGGCCGCCCGGCTCCTGCCCGCCGGGGAAGTCGAGAACGACGACGACCTGGCCCTCCTGGAGGCACGCGACCTGCTGTTCGCGAGGCTGCTGCAATACAAGGCATTCAAGGACGTGGCCGGGCTGATGGGCGCAGAGCTGGAGCGGGAGGCCCTGCGCTTCCCCCGGCTGGTGGGCCTGGAGCCGCACTTTGCCGCACTCCTGCCCGAGCTTGTGTGGCGCCACACGCCGGAGGAATTTGCCGCCCTTGCAGCCGCCGCCATGGCCCCGCGGGAGGCCCCTGCCACCGAGGTGGGCCTGTCCCACCTGCACGTGCAGCCCGTCAGCGTCCGCGAGCAGGCGGCCATCATCACGGCCCTGCTGACGGCGGGCATGCCCGACGACGGCGACCCCGCCGCGGCAGGCTGGACCGGACACCCGCTGTCCTTCCGAACCCTGAGCGCCGACGCCGCGAACCCGCTGGTGGTCATTGCCCGCTTCCTGGCCCTTCTGGAACTCTTCCGCGATGCCGTGGTGACCTTTGACCAGGCCAGCCCGCTGGGGGAGCTGCTGGTGCGCTGGAGTGCAGGTGCCCGCCACACGCTTCACACCGACAGCGACTTCGACGACGAAGACGGCGGCCAGCATTCCAGCCACGGCCAGCACCACGGCCCTAACCAGCATCCAGAAATGCAACCCGCGGAGGCGGCCCCATGAACGGTGGAAACGACCCGGCCACGGACGAAGTGGCCGCCAATGCCGGCACGCTCCATGCCGCACTGGAGGCAGTGCTGATGGTGGTGGAGGAACCCGTGCCAGAAGAGCAGCTGGCCGCGGTGGTGGGGCTGCCCACGGCGCAGGTGCGTGACGCACTCCACGAACTGGCGCGCGAGTACGACGGCTATACTAGGGACGGTGGCACTGTACCGGTGCGCGGCTTTGAACTGCGGCAACTTGCCGGAGGTTGGCGTGTTTATTCACGTCCCGCATATTCCGGGATCGTGTCACAGTTTGTTGTGGACGGCCACACGGCCCGGCTCACGCAGGCGGCCTTGGAGACCCTGGCGGTGATTGCTTACCGCCAACCCGTCTCGCGGGCCCGGGTTTCCGCCATCCGTGGCGTGAACGTGGATTCGGTGGTGAGGACGCTGGCGCAGCGCGGATTAATTGAGGAAGTGGGCACCGACCCGGTGTCAGGGGCATTCCTGTACCGCACCACAGCGTACTTTTTGGAACGTTTGGGGATTGGAAGCGTGGAAGAGTTGCCGCAAATCGCACAGCACTTGCCTGGTCTGGAAAACCTCCATGACTATATCGACGCCCAACTGTAGCAAGCCCCGCCCGATCAGCAATGCCCAACCCGGCCCCTGCAGCAGTCCTCGAGTTTATGGGGGCAGCCCACCTGAGCACGACAACTTTTTAGCATTAAGGAAAAACACATGACACCGTCGCCCCGTTCCGGGAGCTCTTCCGGAAACAACCAGCCGCGAGGCGGCAATTCCCGATTCGGCGCGCCGCGATCCGGCGCCCCCAAGTCGGGCGGCTTCAAGGGAGCCGGAGCCCCGAAGTCCGACGGCGCGCCGCGAGCCGGTGCATCCCGGTCGGGCGCCCCGAAGTCGGGGGGCAAGTTTGGCGGCCCCAAGACCGGCGCAACCTCCGGGGCCAGCAAGTTCGGTGCCCGCGCCGCGGCCCGGTCCGGGACGGGTGCGGGACCCCGCAAGCCCTCGCAGACCGGAGCCCGCCCGTACAAGAACGACCAGTACGGCCGCAACTTGGGACCGGTCAAGAACCGTCCCACCGAGCAGAACCGCCGCCCTGAGCGCACCACTGACGACGTGGACATCCACAATGCCGAGGGCATCCGGCTGCAAAAGGTAATGGCCATGGCCGGTGTGGCGTCGCGGCGCCTGTGCGAGGACATGATCCTTGAAGGCCGTGTCCAGGTGGACGGCGTCACCGTCACCCAGCTGGGCCTGCGCGTGGATCCGGAAACCGCTGACATCGCCGTGGACGGCATGACCATCCAGACCAATGAATCAATGGTCTACATGGTCTTCAACAAGCCCAAGGGCGTGGTCTCCACCATGGACGACCCCGAGGGCCGCCCGTGCATCAGCGACTTCCTGAAGAAGCGCCAAACCCGTGAGCGCCTGTTCCATGTGGGCCGGCTGGACACCAACACCGAGGGCCTGCTGCTGCTGACCAACGACGGCGAGCTGTCCAACCGCCTCAGCCACCCGAAGTACGGCGTGCAAAAGACGTACTTGGTGCAGGTCCGCGGCCCCATGGCCCACGGCATTGGCGCGCAGCTGAAGGACGGCGTGGAGCTGGAGGACGGCTGGGCCAAGGTTGACTCCTTCCGCCTGGTGGATTCCACCCCGGGCCACGTGCTGGCCGAAGTGGTGCTGCACTCGGGCAAGAACCGTATTGTGCGCCGCATGTTTGACGCCGTCGGCTACCCGGTGGAGCGCCTGGTGCGTGTGAAGTTTGGGCCCATTGCGTTGGGCGACCAGCGCCAGGGCAGCATCCGCGTGCTGGGGCGCCACGAGGTGGGCCACCTGCTTGCAGAAGTGGGGATGTAGGCCGCGGATGAACCCTTCGCACTTGAACGGGCCCGTGCTGGTGCTCGGCAGCGGACTGCTGGGCGCCAGCATCGGCCTGGGGCTGCGGGCCCACGGCCTTGACGTGGTCCTTTCGGACCCGTCCCCGTCAGCACAGGCCGTGGCCGTCGACATTGGCGCCGGCCGTGCCTTTGACGACGCCGAAAACCTCAGCCCCGAACTGGTGGTGGTCGCGGCGCCGCCCGACGTCACCGCAGCGGTGGTGGCCGGTGCCCTGCAAAGGTACCCGGCCGCCGTCGTGGTTGACATTGCCAGCGTGAAGGTGGCAATTGCCCGGGAACTGGAAGACATTCTGGGCAGCGGCAGCGAGCTGCTGCACCGCTACGTGGGCACGCACCCCATGGCGGGCCGGGAGAAATCCGGGCCCGTGGCGGCGCGCTCGGAGCTGTTCAACTCGATGCCGTGGGTGCTCTGCCCCTCCGAGGCCAGCTCAAAGCATGCGGTGAAGGTGGCGCATTCGCTGGCCATTGACCTGGACGCGGTGGTGTTTCGCTTCACCCCTGACGAGCACGACGCCGCCGTGGCGCTGGTGAGTCACCTCCCGCAGCTCATGAGCTCCCTGGTGGCCAGCCGGCTCCAGGAAACACCTGCCCATGCCCTTTCGCTGGCCGGAAACGGGCTGCGCGACGTGACCAGGATTGCCGCCAGCGATCCGGCACTCTGGGTGCAGATTCTGGGAGCCAACGCACCCAAGCTGCTCGAACTCATGCAGGGCGTCCGGGCGGACCTGGACAGGCTCATCAACACCCTCAGCGCGCCCACTGCACCCGGTGCGCGGCTGGACCTGGCGCAGCTGATGGCCGAGGGCAACGCAGGGCAGACCCGGATCCCCGGCAAGCACGGCGGCCCGGCGCAGCAGTATTCGTGGCTGACCGTGCTGGTGGACGACAAGCCCGGACAGATCGCCAAGCTGTTGACGGAGATTGGCGACATTGGCGTGAACGTGGAAGATTTGCGGCTTGACCACTCGGCCGGGGTGCAGGTGGGCATGGTGGAACTTTCCGTCGTGCCGTCGAAGCGCCTGAGCCTGGTGGAGGACCTGACGGAACGCGGTTGGAAGGTAATTTTGTGACGGACATGTATGTTTCATTCCCGGAGCCCGTGGCGGCCGTGGAAGTGCTGCGCCAGGGCAAGCCGCTGGTCGTGGCCATTGACGGGCCGTCCGGGTCCGGGAAGTCCAGCGTCAGCAAGGCCGTGGCCAAGCGGCTGGGCCTGGCTTTCCTGGACACGGGGGCCATGTACCGCGCCGTGGCCTGGCACTGCCTCAACGGCCGCATCAACCTGGAAAACGCCGCCGCCGTGGAAGGCGCAGCGCGCACCATCGGGTTGGAACAAAGCCTCACCCCGGACGGCGAGTACATCAAGGTCAACGGCATCAATGTCACCGGCCCCATCCGCACCCCCGAAGTCACGGCCGCCGTCAGTGCCGTCGCCACGAACCTGGGCGCCCGCGCCGAACTGGTCCGGCGCCAGCAGGACATCATTGCCAAGTCCGGTGCCCGCATTGTGGTGGAGGGCAGGGACATCACCACGGTGGTGGCCCCGCACGCCGAGGCCCGGCTGATCCTCACGGCCAGCGAGGAAGCGCGCCTGCGCCGCCGCGGCCTGCAGCTGGGCGGCGCCCAGACCGATGCGCAGTTGCGAGAACTTGTCCTGGCCAGGGACGCCCGCGATTCCACCGTGGTCGAGTTCCACCAGGCCGCCGACGGCGTGTTCACCGTGGACTCCTCCGAGCTGGACTTTGCCGAGACGGTTTCCGCCGTCCTGACCGTGGTGCGCCGGGCCGTAAACGAGGGCCCCGCTGCATGAACAGGACGACGGCGGCACGCGGCGGGGCGCTGCGCGTCCTGTCGGCGGCCCCGCCCCGCTGGAAGACGCGCTGGAGCCGCCCCCTGGGCCGGATCCTTGACCACGTGGTGTACCGCACCGCGGTGTCCGGCCGGGAAAACATCCCGGCCACGGGCCCCGTCATCTTTGCCGCCAACCACCTGAGCTACCTCGACGGGCCCGTCATGGTGGGTGCCGCCAGCCGGTACATGCACGTGATGGTCCGCCACGACATGTTCAAGGGCTTCCTGGGCTGGGTGCTCCACAGTTCGGGGCAAATTCCGGTCAACCGGGCCGGCGACAGGTCCGCCCTCCAGTTTGCCAAGGGCGTGCTGGACCGCGGCGACTGCGTCGGCATCCTGCCGGAGGGCACGCGCGGCACCGGGGATGCCGCCACCATGAACGGCGGGGTGGCGTGGCTGGCGCTGAACTCGGGCGCCGCCGTCGTTCCCGTTGCCATCCTCGGCACCCGCCGGGGGCACGAACACCGCAACACCATTCCCCGCCCGCGTCGCCAGCTGTACGTGGTGTTTGGGGAGCCGCTGGAGATTGGCCGCGAACCGGGAGTTTCCGGGCGTGTTTCAATGGACAGGGCAAGCGAAAAAATACGGCTTCGGCTGGCAGCGCACATTGCGGCTGCCACGGCCGCCACAGGGCAGGAACTGCCTGAGGACGGCCACCCCACTTCAAAGCACAAAGGACAGCAACCATGAGCGACCCACAGTCTGCCACGCACCCCGGCGAGGGTGAGCTTGGTCACCAGGATTACGTGCCCACCGGTACCGACCATGTTGCCGAAAGGCTCGCGGAAATCTCCGATGAGGACGCCGAGGCGCGCGCCGCGGGCCTGCTGGCTGGCCTGTCCAACTATGAGCTTGATGACGAGGACGCCGCGCTGCTGGCCGGCGGGTTCGACGACGGCACCTCCGAGGATGCCCTGCGCCAGGACCCGGTGCTCGCCATTGTGGGACGCCCAAACGTGGGCAAGTCCACGCTGGTGAACCGCATCCTGGGCCGCCGCGAGGCCGTGGTGGAGGACACTCCCGGCGTGACCCGCGACAGGGTGCAGTACACGGCCAACTGGAACGGGCGCGATTTCACCGTGGTGGACACCGGCGGCTGGGAACGGGACGCCCGGGGCATCGACCTGCGCGTGGCCGAACAGGCTGAGATCGCCGTGGAAATGGCCGACGCCGTGTTGCTGGTGGTGGACGCCATTGTGGGCATCACCTCCTCCGACGAGGCCATTGTGAGGATGCTGCGCAAGGCCAAAAAGCCTGTCATCCTGGCCGGCAACAAGGTGGACGACATTGTGCAGGAGGCCGACAACGCGTCGCTGTGGGGCCTTGGCCTGGGGGAACCGTACCCGGTTTCAGCCGTCCACGGGCGCGGCGTGGCGGACCTGCTGGACAAGGTCATGGACACCCTGCCGGAATTCTCCGCCGTCGCCGGCGTGGAGCGCACCGGCGGGCCCCGGCGCATTGCCCTCATTGGCCGCCCGAACGTGGGGAAGTCGTCGCTGCTGAACAAGCTGGCAGGCTCCGACCGTGTGGTGGTGGACAATGTTGCCGGCACCACGCGCGACCCGGTCGATGAATTGATTGAGTTGGGGGACCGGACCTGGCGCTTTGTGGACACGGCGGGCATCCGCCGCCGCCAGCACATGGCCCAGGGTGCCGACTTCTACGCCTCGCTGCGCACACAGACAGCGTTGGAGAAGGCCGAAGTGGCCGTTGTGCTGCTGGCCGTGGATGAAATCCTCAGCGAGCAGGACGTGCGCATCCTCCAGCTGGCCATCGAATCCGGCCGCGCCCTGGTGCTGGCGTTCAACAAGTGGGACCTGCTGGACGACGAGCGCCGCAAGTACCTGGAACGCGAAATTGAGCAGGACCTGGCGCATGTGGAGTGGGCGCCGCGGGTGAATATTTCCGCCAAAACCGGCTGGCACAAGGACAAGCTGGTGCCCGCGCTGGACCTGGCGCTGGAGAACTGGGACCGCCGCATCCCCACGGGCCGCCTCAACGCGTTCCTGGGCGAGCTGGTTTCCGAGCACCCGCACCCTGTCCGTGGCGGCAAGCAGCCGCGCATCCTCTTCGGCACCCAGGCCTCCAGCCGCCCGCCGAAGTTCGTGCTGTTCACCACCGGCTTCCTGGATCCGGGCTACCGCCGCTTCATCACCCGCCGCCTGCGCGAGACGTTTGGCTTCGAGGGCACGCCCATCGAGGTCAGCATGCGCGTGCGTGAAAAGCGCAGCCGCAAAAAGTAGCATCCTGAGAGCCCCGTCACAGGCGGAATGGTCACTCCGACCTTTTTTATGGGGTAAGCTTTTTCAGGTGGTTCGGCCACGGGAGATGTCTTCCGGAAGCTGAACTTTCGGGCTGTAGCGCAGCTTGGTAGCGCACTTGACTGGGGGTCAAGGGGTCGCAGGTTCAAATCCTGTCAGCCCGACCAAACTAATGAGGCAGTGTCCGCAAGGACACTGCCTCATCTGTTTAAGATGCTTCCATGGAGCCTAGCTCCGCACCTTGCGTGCCGCACCGGAGAGCTGCCCTGCGTCCAGGGCAAACAAGTCCCGGGAACCGGCGGTGGCCGCGCCCAGCAGGCTGGCACACTGGGGCAGCAGCTGTTCGGCGTAAAAGCGCGCCAGCACCAACTGGCTTTCGGCAAGCCCGGCGTCGCCCGTGGCCGGCGCCGCCAGGGCAGCGCGGGCCAGCATCCAGGCCCCCGTGCACAGGCCCCACATGCGCAGGTACGGCGTGGAACCGGACAGGGC
>Ga0157370_10007850_pt1 | contig 11563 bp, 7 predicted proteins | sample C35metaG_FD_113463 | JGI IMG/M metagenome (GOLD analysis project Ga0157370, IMG submission 113463) | Corn rhizosphere microbial communities from Kellogg Biological Station, Michigan, USA - C3-5 metaG | ecosystem: Host-associated > Plants > Roots > Rhizosphere > Soil | place: USA: Michigan... | reverse complement strand
CCGCTGGAGATAGCAATGGCATTGACTTTCAATCTGGGCCTTATTAGTTGTGCGCCGGTTTCTGTGGGAGTTGTTACGATATTTAACTGGTTAAATACTTTGGAAAATCCTTTCCATAAATAATTCTCCAATCGCTTTTTTAAATTCTTATTTTTTAATAGAACAGTAAAGTTTTCAGGCATAAAATGATTACTGCCTATTATGGGTATTTTTAATTTTTTATTTACCTCAACTACAGCTTTACTTAATGGAAAATGATCCTGAATGTGTATTACGTCAGGTTTAAAATTTTCTATAATTTGCCCAATCCGTGATTTTAATAAAAAAGGAATGGGAAGACGGATTGTAGGGTTAATTATAACAGGAAAAGATGATATGCCATACACGAGCAGGTTATCAATTTTTGTGTTGGAAAAATGTAGAGATTCTGAAGGAGCAATCACCGCTACTTTATGGCCTTTTTCCTGAAGCATAGGCCCGATGCGACATACAAAATAATATACGCCATTAATATGAGGATAGTAGCTGCTGGAAACAAAAAGAATATTCATAATTTTTTACGAATTGATTTTACACAAAAAAATAAGATAACCGAAAGCAAGGCGATAATGGCAAAAGCACCAAAAAAGTTTAGGTAATGGTTGATCTGTTTATAAGCAGAGCCAAATAACAAGCCGATACCTAAGTATATCACGTACTGCAAAGCGGAGGTAATGAGGCAGATTCTTAAAAATCCTGTGTAAGGAATCCGGGTGTTTCCGGCAAGATAAATGCCAGCAATACCAATACCAAGAGTAATCTTTGAAAGTGAGATGGTCTTTTTGGGATTCGAATCAAAATAAAACCTGGCCTTCTCTAAATTTTCTGGCTTTAGTCCCAGTTTGTTAAGGATTTTTTTGAGAAAAGCGGGTACTCCCCAGCGGCCAAAAGTATAAATAATTGTATCGCCAATAACATCTCCTACCACAATGATCGGATATACAATAAATGGGTTTAAGTATCCTTCTGTACAAAAAAAACCTGCAATCACTGCTAATATTGGCCCTTCCACAATTGCCAAAGGCAATAATATTACGTATTTATATTTGAGTAGAAGAAAAAAGATAGTTTCCAATTATAAATATTTTATTCCCATAGCAATTCTCTTTGCGCAAATTAATTTTAATTTTTCATTTGATATTTGCAAAGTGGGAACAAAGCAGGATCAGGAGTTTCAGAATGGAAATAGAAATTCGGGTTACTTCTTTGTTTATTAGCCATAATTCCCGATAGATAATTTCTTCCTGCTTCTTTATACAGTGCTAAGAGAATTTTTTTTAACCTTCATTGAAATTTTTTTCTTAACGATTTATTTTTGAAACTGTTCTCCTTTTCTTCAAATTCTCTCCAGAATCAGTTTTTATTTTTGATAAAATAATTGATAATTAAAAATTCAAACAATGAAAAAAGTATTAGGTTTTGTGGGAGTTATGCTTGCGTTAAACACCGCCTCTTTTGCCCAGGAAAATGAAGGCGGACATCAAAAAATAAATGTACCTGCTGTAGTAAAAAAAGCAAACCTGGAAAAATATCCCGAATCAAAAACTTATAAAGTGACCTGGGAAAAAGAAAAAGGAAATTATGAAGCCAACTGGGGTGGAAAAGATGGCGAAGCTAACTCTGTTCAATATACACCTTCCGGACAGTTCATAGAAATTGTGAAAGCAATTCCGGTAAAAGATTTGCCCAAAGGAGTTTTGACTTATGCAAAAGAACATTACAAAACCACTAAATTTGGAGATGTTGGACGCGCAACAGATGCCAATGGAAAAGTTGCTTATGAAGTAGAAATTCAGGGTAAAGATGTGATCTTTGATGAGAACGGAAATTTTGTAAAAGAAGAGAAATAAAAAAAATGACTTGTTAATACCGGCTTCCCGATCTTCGATCGGGAGGTTTTTGTTTTATAAAAATGAATAAGAAATATCCCATAATAATTCTTGGTTTTCTTTTCCCTGTATTTGCATTTGCCCAAAATAAAACGCTTGATTATTTTATCAATAAATCGCTTACAAATGATCCCCGCATTTTAGAGATTCAGAATTTAATTTTAGCAAATAAAACAGATAGTGCATTAATTGTTGCAGGAAATAAAATCCAGGTTTCGGGAAATGGAAATGCATACTATGCCCCGGTTATAAACGGGTATGGTTATGATGTGGCAATCACAAACGGCCAACAGCTTTCTGCATTGATTGCAGCAAATAAACAAATTTATAACAAACGAAATTTGAGTTTGCAATTTAAAAGTTTGCAATTGCAAAATGATTCTTTAATGAATTTTGCAGCAATAAGTAAACAGGATATTAAGAAAGCGATTATCACTCAATATATTCTTGCTTACAGCGATCAACTTCAGCTTGATTTTAATGATGAACTTATTTCTCTTTTAACCAAAGAAGAAGAAATCTTAAAAAAACTGACTCAGAAAAATGTTTATAAGCAGGCAGATTATTTGTCATTTTTGGTAACACTTCAACAGCAGCAATTGACAAGAAATCAATTGTATGTTCAATATAAGAATAATTACGCTACACTAAACTATCTCGCAGGCATTATTGATACAACTACTGAAATCCTTGCTGCTCCTGAGATTCAGATGAAACAGAATTTTTATAATGGAAATTCGCCTTTCCTTTTAAGTTATAAAATAGACAGCCTGCGGCTCGAGAACGAACGTGCGATTATTAAATACCAATATCGGCCCAAAGTGAATCTTTTTGCTGATGCAGGATATCAATCTACTTTTATTCTCACTCCTTATAAAAATTTCGGTTATAATTTTGGAATTAACCTCACCGTTCCGATTTATGATGGCCATCAGAGAAAATTACAGTTTTCAAAATTAGATTTCGAAGAAAGAACCAGGCAAAAAAGACAGGATTTTTTTTACAATCAATACCAGCAGCAGATTTTGCAATTGCAACAACAATTAAACGATCTTCAAAGCCTTGCTGCGCCTGTAAACAAGCAGATTGGGTATCTTGAAGCGCTGATAAAAGTGAATGGAAAATTATTGGAAACAGGAGATATCCGGATTACAGATTATGTGCTTGCTTTGAATAATTATATCACCGCAAAAAATTTAGTTGTTCAGAATAAAATTGCACAATACCAGGTAATCCAGCAGCTCAATTACTGGAATATGAATTTGTAATAACGGATCTTAATTAAAATCAAAATGAAAAGATATTTTGTAAAACCGGTTTTTCAATTATTTGTTTGTCTACTGCTTTTTTCAAGTTGTAAAACAAAAGATACAACCACTTCAGAACAGCCTGCAGAAGTACGTGTACCCGTTACCGTTACATCCGTATCTTTTGAACCATTGCAACAATATATCGACCTGAATGCAACTTCTGCATTTTTGCAACAAAATTTTGTAAAATCAAATCTGAATGGTTACATACTAAAGGCGAATATTAAATTTGGCGATTATGTTCACCACGGTCAGGTTTTATTTGTTTTAAAAACAAAGGAAGCGGAGGCTATTGGCAATTCAGTAAATAAATTAGATTCAGGTTTTAAATTTTCAGGAGTTAATGCTGTGCATGCGGATGCTTCCGGTTATGTAATGCAAATCAATCATCAGGCAGGTGATTATGTACAGGATGGCGAACAACTTGCTGTAATAAATGTTTCCAAAAGTTTTGTTTTTGTGATGAATGTTCCATACGAATACAAACCATATATTTCTAAAGGAAAGCAGGTGCAGCTTACGTTACCTGATGGAGAAAAATTTTGGGCAACTGTAAAACCTTCTTTGCCAATCATGGATTCTGCTTCGCAAACGCAGGCCGTTTCTCTATATGTAAATGCTCCTCATCCCATCCCTGTGAATCTTGTTGCCAAAGTACGCATTGTAAAAGAATCAAAACCTGCAGCCCAAACTTTAAATAAGAAAGCGGTTTTATCAAATGAAACTCAAACTGATTTTTGGGTAATGAAAATGATCAATGACAGTACGGCGGTAAAAGTGCCAGTGAAAACAGGGATCGAATCCGGCGGCAAAGTAGAGATTATTTCTCCGGAATTTCAACCAAAAGATAAAATATTACTGAACGGAAATTATGGATTGGAAGATACGGCGAAAGTGAAAGAAATTCCATCGACCTCCCTCAAATCCTCCAAGGGAGGTGAGTGACTTCACAAATTCTGGCCTGAAATGATCGATAATAAAATTGCATGAGCAAAAAGTTAAATGGGAAACGAAAATAAAAATATGGGAAATCAGCCAGAAGCGTCATCTGCAGGGCAGAGAGGCCGCCGTTCCTTTTTCACCACATATAAAAGCCCGATGACCGTTGTTCTTGCGATGATCATTCTGGCCGGGCTCTTTACCTACACTAAATTACAAACCTCTTTATTTCCTGAAATCACTTTTCCGAAGATAAAAATTATCGCTGACGCAGGTTTGCAACCCGTAGATAAAATGATGGTAACGGTAACGCGGCCGTTAGAATTTGCAATAAAAAAAATCCCGGATTTAACAGACATCAGAAGTACTACAAGCCGTGGCAGTTGCGAGATTTCGGCTTTCATAGATTGGAAGGCAAATGTGGATCTGAGCCAGCAAAGAATTGAATCAAGAATTGCAGAGATTAGAAACACACTTCCTCCTGATGTGAACATCACTGTCGAAAAAATGAATCCTTCAATTTTACCCGTGATGGGATATTCATTAGAGAGCCATGAACTATCGCCCATTGCCTTGAAACAATTGGCACTTTATACCATACAACCATATCTCAGTCAGGTTCCTGGCGTTTCTGAAATAAGAGTGATTGGTGGAAAAACAAAAGAATATTGGATACAACTTGATTTACAAAAAATGAGTACGCTTGGTATTACTCCCGAAGGGATTAGCAATGTATTGAGCCAAACAAATTTTATCAAATCAAATGGTTATTTATCAGATTACCGGCATCTGTATTTAACGATAACAGATGCTGCGGTTCAATCTTTGGATCAATTAAAAAATGTAGTCATCAGCAATAATGGGAAGCGTGTGGTAGAGTTGCAGGACATTGCTGATATACAGGTAAAAGAAGCTGTAGAATATATAAAAGTAAATGCGAATGGAAAAGAAAGTGTGCTGATTGCGGTAGTAAAACAACCCAACAGCAATTTGATTGATGTTTCAAAAGCAATGGAGCAAAAAATTGCCGGACTTAAAAATATTCTTCCAAAAGATGTTACTTTAAAGCCTTATTATATCCAGGCTGATTTTGTAAATACTTCCGTAAAAAGCGTGACAGATAGCCTTTGGATTGGATTACTTCTTGCTATTATCGTCGCTATTATTTTTCTCCGGTCCTTCAAAGCAAGTGCAACGATTTTAATTACGATTCCTGTAACCCTTGCTGCTACTTTGATTGTGCTGTATGAGGTTGGCTATACTTTAAATATTATGACTCTTGGAGCCATTGCTGCGGCAATAGGCTTAATTATTGACGATGCCATTGTTGTGGTGGAGCAAATCCATCGCTCACATGAAGAACATCCCAAAGAAGAATATAAAATTGTAGTCGAAAAGGCCATCCATTATCTGTTTCCGGCCATGGTAGGATCTTCCTGCAGCACGATCGTTATTTTTATTCCCTTTATTTTAATGAGCGGTGTTGCCGGAGCATATTTTAATGTGCTTACCAATACGATGATTATTACATTGGTTTGTTCTTTTTTTGTAACGTGGCTGGGGCTTCCGGTGATTTATCTTTTATTTTCAAAAAAGAAAAAAGAAAAAACTGTTGTTAAAAAAGAGAAACCGCATTATGTAAAAAAACAACAATGGGTTTCATTCTTTATTAACCGTCCGTGGATCAGTTTTATTTTTGCAGGGCTTTTAATTCTTTCTATCGTTTTAATATTGCCAAAATTACAAACAGGTTTCTTACCACAAATGGATGAAGGAACAATTGTTCTGGATTATACTTCCCCACCTGGAACGTCTCTTGAAGAAACGAACAGCGAATTGCAACAGGTAGAAAAAATTATTATATCCACACCTGAAGTGAGCGCGTATTCCCGGCGAACCGGAACACAGATGGGATTTTTCATTACAGAACCAAACACAGGTGATTATCAGATTCAATTAAAAAGTAACAGAAATAAAACAACTGATGAGGTAATTGATGAAATACGAAAAAGGATTGAAGCGTCACAACCAGCGCTACGTGTGGATTTTGGCCAGGTGATTAGTGATATGCTTGGTGATTTAATAACGTCAGTGCAGCCAATTGAAATAAAAATTTTTGGTGATGATTTACAAAAAATAAAAGCACTTTCCCTCCAGATTGGAAATGTAGTTGAAAATGTAAGAGGAACCGCGGATGTTTTTAACGGAATTACCATCGCCGGCCCTTCTGTTACCGTTATACCTGATTACAACCGGTTAGCGCAATTCGGAATTACACCGGCAAATCTTCAATATCAATTGCAAACCTCTTTGCAAGGGAATCCTGTTGGAAATATTTTTGAAAATAACCGGATTTATACCGTGCGTCTGGTTTATCCCGGAAGTAGAAAGTTGAGTGTAGAGGATATTAAAAAATTACAAATCGCTTCACCGGATGGAAGATTAAAACCAATCGGTGAACTGGCCGAGGTGCAAATCAATGAAGGTGATGCGGAAATTCAACGCGAAAATCTGCAATCTATGGGAGTGGTTTCTGCACGCCTGGAGAACCGCGATTTGGGTAGCACGATGAAAGATATTAAGAATAAAATTTCTTCCACAATCCGGTTGCCACAAGGCTATCATATTGAATATGGCGGCTCTTACGCGCAGCAGCAGCAGTCATTTACAGAACTTTTAATGATCCTGATTTCATCAAGCCTTTTGGTATTTGGAGTCATTCTTTTTTTATTCAAAGATGTAAAAGTGGCGCTCACTATTTTAATTATTTCAGTGCTGGGAATTTCAGGAAGTTACCTTGCTTTGTTTTTAACTAATACGCCATTAAATGTGGGAAGTTATACAGGGCTCATTATGATTGTAGGAATTATTGGCGAAAATTCTATTTTTACTTTTTTACAATTTAGGGAAAACCTGAGACTTCAGTCTGTTGACGAATCGGTAGAATATGCCATCTCTACAAGGCTTCGGCCTAAATTAATGACTGCACTGGGAGCCATCATTGCGCTGATGCCCCTCGCTTTGGGAATAGGAACGGGAGCAAAATTGCATCAGCCTCTTGCCATTGCTGTTATTGGAGGATTTATTATTGCGCTTCCTTTGTTGTTGATGGTACTGCCATCAGTATTACGGTTGTTGTATAAAAATGTGAAGAACAAAGCTTCATATTACAGTAAATAAAGAAATAATCGGGATTTTAAATTACTGGGTTGATTCTGCTGCCTAATCTGTTTCATCATCGGTTCTCTCTTAAAAATAATTGGAAAGTTCAGAATTATAAACTTTGCGGCTTTTTTAAACAACCTTTAATTATTTTTGAAGAATGATCCTAATTGTAGATGATTCGCGTGAAAATATTATTTCATTAAAAAAAGTTCTAGAAAAAAATAATTTTGAGGTGGATACTGCGTCTTCAGGAGAAGAGGCTTTAAAGAAAGTACTCAAAAAATCATACGTTTTAATAATCCTTGATGTTCAGATGCCCGGAATGGACGGCTTTGAAGTGGCAGAAGCAATTTCAGGTTACAGTAAAGCAAAAGAAACCGCTATAATTTTTCTTTCTGCCGCCAGCGCAAATATAAAACTCATCACTCGTGGATATTCTTCCGGCGCCTTAGATTATATCACTAAGCCGGTAGATATGGATATTCTTTTGCTGAAAGTAAAAACTTTTTACCGCATTTATGAGCAAAGCCGGGCACTGAATGAAATGCAAAAGGCATTGCTGGAAGAAATAGAATTCCGAAAAGAAGCTGAACGAAAAAAGGATGAGTTTATCAGTATTGCCAGCCATGAATTAAAAACACCGCTGACCAGTGTTAAAGGATATATTCAGTTGCTGGAAAGAAGCATTGACAAAGGCGATATTCCTACCGTCAAAAACCGGTTATATAAAGTACAAGATCACATTGAAAAATTAAATATCCTGGTCGCTGATCTTTTAGATATTTCCAAAATTGAAAGTGGAAAATTAAAGTTTAATAAAAAATATTTTCCTATTGATGAATTAATAGATAACATCCTGGAAGTGATGCAACAATCAAATTCTGATCATAAAATTATCAGAAATGGGTTGGCAAACCAAAGAGTATATGGGGACGAAATGCGTATCGAACAGGTAATTGTAAATTTTATAACTAATGCTATAAAATATTCTCCCGGTACTCATGAAATTCAAATATTCACCCACATTTGGGATCAAAAACTTTACATTTCGGTAAAAGATTTTGGAATGGGAATGTCAAAAGAGCACCAGCAAAAGGTTTTTGGTAAATTTTACCGCATAGAAGAGACTTCCGAACGGTTCCAGGGACTGGGCATCGGATTATATATCTGCCAGCAAATTATACAACGGCATCAGGGAACGATAGGCGTTAAAAGCAAACCTGGAGTGGGTTCTGAATTTTATTTTTATTTACCATTAAATGCGGGTATAGGAGAAGACCTGTAAACATTATTATGAAGTCAACTTTAAAACGAAACCTCATTTACGGGCTTGGATTATCATTGATCCTTTTATTTATCAGCTCTTTTGCATCTTTCTACAGCATCAAAAATTTAATTGAAAGTTCTGAAATGGTAAGGCGCAGCAATCAGATTATTGAAAATCTGAACAACGTTTTATCTGTGGTAAAAGATGCGGAAACCGGGCAGCGGGGATTTCTTTTAACCGGCGATCCGGTATTTCTTTCTCCATATAACGATGCCAAAGGAAGAACCACGGCGCTTGTAAATGCTTTATCTGAACAAATTACCAATACTGATATTCAGAAGAAAAACTTAGAACAATTAAGATTTGATATTGAAAGCAGAATTCAGATATTGGATCAAAATTTAAAACAAAAACAACAAAATGGAATTGTTACAAAAGATGATTTATTAAGTGGCAAAAAGTATATGGATGACCTTCGTATTGTTATTGCCAAAATGCAAACTGAAGAACAGCAGTTATTGAAAGCCAGAATAGACAAACTCAATAGAATTGCTATTTTCACCCCTTCACTGATAATTTTTTCAGCGCTTTTAGCCATTGCAATTACGCTGTTTTTTTATAGAAAAGTTTCCTCAGATTTTGATGAAAAAAATAAACTGCAGAATGAGCTCGAAGAGAAAAATGAAGAAACGGAAAAACGCATTACAGCAATAGAAAATGTAGCAGCGCAAATTTCAAGTGGTAATTATAAGATCCGCCTGGATAAGATTACAAAAGACGGACTTGGAAGCCTTGCCGGTTCATTAAATACTATGGCTGAATCCCTTCAGTATTCTTTTAATTTATTGGAAGAAAAAGAATGGTTACAATCTGGCATTGCACTTCTGAATGATACGATGGTTGGGGAGAAAAATGTGGAAACACTTGCTGTTGATATTTTAGAAAATATTACGGAACATTCTCAAAGCAGGGTTGCGGCGATTTATATTTTGGAAGAAGACAATCTGCTGCACCTTGCAGGTAGTTATGCGTTGGCAGAAAATGAAAAGAAAATGACTTTAAAAATCGGTGAAGGAATCGCAGGGCAATCGTTTCAATCCGAAAAGCAAATTTTATTACAGAATATACCTGATAGTGAATCTACAATAAGCTATGCAACTGGAAAAACGAAACCACGAAACATAGTAGCGGTGCCTCTTACCAGAAATAAAACGATGATAGGTGTCATTGAATTGGGTGCAATGCACGACTATTCTTCTTTGCAGCTGGAATTTCTAAAATCTATTTCGGCTAATATTGGACTGGTAATTTATGTATCTCAAAACAGGAAAAGATTACAGGAACTTTTAGAAGAAACACAGGCACAAACGGAAGAATTACAAACACAACATAGTGAACTGGAAAGTATCAATGCCGAACTGGAAGCGCAGACACAAAAAGTGCAGGCATCGGAAGAAGAGCTAAGAGTGCAACAGGAAGAATTATTGCAAAGCAATCAGGAGTTGGAAGAAAGAACCAGTTTGTTGGAAGAAAAAAATAAATTGATTGAAGAACGCAATCGTGATATTCAGCAAAAATCAAAAGAATTAGAACAAAGCACAAAATACAAATCTGAATTTTTGGCCAATATGTCGCATGAATTGCGTACACCGCTGAATTCGATTTTGCTGCTTTCCCGTTTGATGACTGAAAATAAAGATCTCGACAAACAATACATAGAATACGCAGAAGTGATGCAGAGTTCGGGGCAGGGTTTGCTAAGTTTAATTGATGAAATATTGGATCTTTCCAAAATAGAAGCGGGCAAAATGACGCTGGAAATTGCTGACGTTTCGCTGGAAGAAATCACTTTGGATATGCAGACTTTGTTTAATCCAATTGCAAAAGAAAAAAAACTTGAACTAAAAATAAATATTCAACAAAATACTTCTGAGATTTTAAAGACGGATAAACTGCGTTTGGAGCAAATCCTAAAGAACCTGCTTTCCAACGCAATCAAATTTACTTCTGAAGGTCAGGTAACATTGAATATTTCAAATGATAAGATTAGGGGGAAAATATTTTTCAAAGTAACTGATACAGGAATAGGAATTGCAAAAGACAAGCTGGGCCTGGTGTTTGAAGCTTTTCAACAAGCCGACGGATCTACACGCCGTAAATTTGGCGGAACCGGTTTGGGATTATCCATCAGCCGCGAGCTTGCGAGATTATTGGGAGGAGAAATAGATTTAAAAAGTACCGAAGGCGTTGGAAGTGAGTTTATTTTAACCTTACCGGTTGATATAAATAAAATTTCCCAAACTGAACCAAAGCCTCAAAAGGAAAAAATTATTTATCCTGTTGAGGAAACGGCAGAGCAACAAAAAAGGTTTATTGTTGATCGCATTCCACATCCAATCGAAGACGATCGCAATAATATTATTGAAGGCGACAAAGTGATTTTAATCATTGAAGATGATACGTCTTTTGCAAAAATCCTGCTTGATTTTTCCCGGCAAAAAAACTACAAAGGAATTGTGGCAGTACGTGGAGATGTAGGAATCGAAATGGCGGAGCATTTCAAACCGATTGCTATTTTATTAGATATTCAACTGCCCGTGATGGATGGCTGGCAAGTGATGGAAGTATTGAAATCGAATTCCGGCACAAAGCCAATTCCGGTGCACATTATGTCTTCTTTAAAATTCAAACAGGAGAGTTTGTTGAGAGGCGCTGTAGATTTTATCAACAAACCTTTTGCCTTGGAACAAATGCAGGAAATCTTTAAAAGGCTAGAAAACGCATTGAGCCGTTCGCCAAAAAAAGTGCTTATTGTAGAAGAAAATAATCAACATGCCAAAGCATTGAGTTATTTCTTAAGTGCAAATAATATTAATACATAAATCGCAAATAATGTGACTGAGAGTATTGGCGCGTTGCGAAAACATGAAATAGATTGCGTCATCCTCGATATG
>Ga0157370_10007849_pt1 | contig 11565 bp, 8 predicted proteins | sample C35metaG_FD_113463 | JGI IMG/M metagenome (GOLD analysis project Ga0157370, IMG submission 113463) | Corn rhizosphere microbial communities from Kellogg Biological Station, Michigan, USA - C3-5 metaG | ecosystem: Host-associated > Plants > Roots > Rhizosphere > Soil | place: USA: Michigan... | reverse complement strand
CGTAGCGATTTTTCTGCTTCTTTTATTTTCTGTTTAATGGCAAGACGTTTTTATCCTGCCTCAATTCAGCTTTACCGCTTGCATACGCGGAGGCCACGCACCGCGACTAATCGCCTTTCCTCCCTCGAAAACAACATAGCTCTGGCGTCCATAATGCGGTAGCGGTCTTGTCAACGCTTTGAGGGATGCAACATCCCGTGCGGATACGACCGCAAGTGTTACACCATCGGTACGACTCACCGTCCAGGCTTGCGCCGAGCCCTGGCCCTGTACGACATCAGGTCTCTTGGGCAATTGGTGTCGCGCGAGCCATACATCGACTTGTTCCTGCAAGCCAATCACCAGCGCAGGCACAGGCGGTAGATCCTCCGTTGCCGAAACCAATTTCAAAGCACGATTCTGAAGTTTGCCGGCAAGCGCCTCGGCGGCGTCATGCGCCTCGCCGCTTTCCGGAATCAGGATAGTTATCGCTGTCCGATCGACCATGACCTGGCGCAAGATCGGAGGAGCCTCATCGGGCATCAGCCGCCGGAACAATCGCAGATCCGGATCAAGCGTAACTTCTGAAGGACGTGCGTGAACGTTAAATGTAAATGTCTGTCGACCGCTCTCCAGGTCAAGCGTGACCAACTCCTCGCTTCCCTCGGTGCGGATTGCGACGGGTACACGCAGTCGGTATGCAGGTGCCGTCTGCTCAAGCGTGACTGTAATCCCGTAACCGGAATCCGACCTTGTTCGCCCCGCTTCCGCAATACGTACAACGGGCGCTCCCGCGCGCGTCAGCCATTGGTCGAAGAACATGTGCAAATCCTGTCCGGATGCAGCCTGGAACGCACGCTGCAAATCCGACCATGAGGCGATGCGGAAGCGTTGCTCGCGCCAAAATGAATGGAGCGCACGATCGAAAGTCTCGCGTCCGACCAGATCGCGCAGCATCAGAAACATCATCGCCGCCTTATTGTAGCCGACGATTTGCGAAGCCCCATGCGTACGTGAGGTAAAAGTGGTAAGCGGCGCATCTTGCCCAGGTGACAGCGCAGCGAAATCGCGCAGCCAGCCAAGCCGCATCTCTCGTGCAGCGGCGGGGCTTTCACGCTCTTTGTAGGCGTAGTCAGCCATGAACGTTGTCAACCCCTCCGACCAGTTTCCGTGCGCGTAATCAGGATATACTCCATTCCCCCACCAGTTATGCAATACCTCATGGCCCAGCGAAGTGAAACGGATGAATGGGAGCCGCAGCACCTCGATTCCGAGATAGGTAAGCGTCGGCATGCCAAAACCCGTCGGCGTCGGGCTTGACACAACGCTGAATTCTGTAAACGGGTATTCCCCGATCCATGACTCGTAAAGCTCGATATAACCCTTTACCGAACTAAGGTAGGCGGGTGCAAGGTCCGCAATCTGGGGATGAAAATAGGTTCTCAACTGTATAGGCTTGCCGGTCGCGCCGCGCATGGTACTTGTTTCCACTTTATATGGGCCAGCCATGAGATCAATACCGCCGGTCGGCGAGGGGAATTCAAAACGTGCACGATACCCGTCATCCGACTCGGATTCCTCGACAAGGCGGCCCGGCACAAGGCCGCGCTGTCCGCTGGGAAGTTCAATACTTATGCGGTAACTTGCAAGTTTTCCGGCTATGTATGGATACCAGCCGCTTGAGTCAGGCAGAAAAGTGCCGGCGTTACTGCTTGCCGGCTCGTCCCTTCCGAGAGTTTGCGAATGATCGAGCGAAGTATCAAGCGCTGAAAACTCGCCGCGCCAGTGCATCACAATACGGCGCGGTGTATGCTGATCGCCTGGAATCCGCCATGCACGCATCTTGCGGGTACTCGCCGATGGCCCAAGCGGTGCAGTATCAACACGTGCATGCATTGTTTCGAAACGACGGCCCAGCATCAGGGTTAATTCTTCCGATGTCCTCGCTGTAATAACGCTACGACCTTCAATAGTGCGGGCAATGGGGTCAATTCGCACGGTAATGTCATAGTCAATTTCCGCGGTATCTGCTTCTGCAGAAATTGCGCTAGTCGAAACAAGAAACGAGATCAGAATGCCGGCGAGGCCTCTGCATACATCCAGGATGTGTATTCCTTTCATTATCTGTCTCACTTCGACGCTGCCGGAAACCTGGCGATAATTTCGATCGGTTCGCCGCCGCGTTTTACCTTGAGCGGTAGCCACGTTCCTGGCGCCTGGCGTTTGACTATCTCCACAATATCGTTCATTCGCTTGATCATGACGCTTGCGGCCTCAGTGATGACATCGCTATCCCGAATACCGGCTGTTTCGGCGATACTGCCTTTCTCTACCTGCAGTACCCGAGCACCACCATCCTGTGCCATTTCGAAGCGGATACCCAGACGCTGCCGCGGCGCCTCATGCGAAACGACTGATGTCGGTGTAACACCGAATACCGCATCGGCCAGTCCTGCGGCAATTTGTCCGCACTGGGTGCCGCTATTCCACGGCAATAGCGTGGCAACCTCGGCAACACCTAGGTCTTTCAACTGGTGGGGAACCCCATAACCATACCTGATATGCCCTGAACCCATGATTCCGACTACAAGAGGATGTCCCGGCCGATCCAATGCCGCCTGGATGGCTTGTGCCATAGCGCGGTCCCAAAGCTGTTGGCTCTCCACGAAGCGCCGGAAATCCGGATCATCACGGCTGGCTTCGCCCTTCTTCTTGCCGCCCCGTTCATGGTCACTGTAGATCGGCAGCAGATAATCAAGATAAGCGGTACTCGGCGCAGCAGGTGGCGTTACACCTTCGCGCTCATTCTCCGGAACGCCGGTAAAACCTTTTGCGGAAATTGCTCGCCGCAAACGCGTGTCGATATTAAGCGCTACCATTGGCACCTGATTCATCCGCGCAAAGCGGAACAACGGCAGGTAGAGGTTTGCATCCGTGCTCCAAACAGCATTCCAATCTGAAGCGACGAGGAATTGCGCCTCGGAAAGCTCGCCAGCCACCCACTGATCGAGTGCCTTCTGCACCCTGCGAGGAAACATCTCAAAACCAATTACCATGTCAGGGCGCATCACATGCAATGCAGCCAGGACTTGCAATTGCCATTCGTGATGTTCAGGGTTATCGTGCATCTCACCCAGCAACACTACCGAGCGTTTGGCAGCACGAGCAATCACATCTGGACCGGATATCTTTCCCCCTCCGGGCACGATCCAGCCTCCAATGGGCGCGCAATCCATATTATTTTCCTTGCTGCTCGTTCTTGTTTGCGCCGATGCGACATTCATCGCAACACCGGAAGCAAGCAAAATAATCGCGAGGAATCTCCCTTTACACAGGGTGCGCAAAGGCAGGATACTTTGGAAAATAGTCAAGCTGGATGCTCCTCATCGTAAATATCGAATCCTTCATTTATATCCGGGCTCTAGCTAGCCTAGCCAACCGAAGCCCCTGTCTGTTTTACCCGTACTTCAACCTATCCATTTTCGCGCATTCCTGAACATCCTCATCCACGGTGCGTCCTCCTGCCAACCGGGATGCCATGAATGCTGGGCAGCGCGGAAACCGCGCTCCGGATGCGGCATGAGTATACTGAAGCGTCCGTCCCGGGTGGTCATGCCGGCAATGCCCTGGGGGGAACCGCTGGGATTGAGCGGATAAATCTCGGTACGCTGACCTCTATTATCTACAAAACGCAATGCAATTAGAGATGAAATAGCTGAGACCTTGTCCTGGTTGGTAAATTCAGCGTAACCTTCGCCGTGTGCAACAACAACCGGCATTCGACTCCCGGCCATGCCATCAAAAAACAATGATGGGCTTTGCGGAATTTCCACCATGACAAAACGCGCTTCGAACTGCTCGGATTTATTGCGCCCAAAATGAGGCCAATCTTCCGCACCGGGAATGATTTCATGTAGATTGCTCATCATTTGGCAACCATTGCAGACTCCTAGCCCAAAAGTGTCAGTGCGCAAGAAAAACGTTTCAAACTCCTCTCGCGCACGATGGTTGAAAAGAATCGATTTAGCCCAACCTTCACCCGCTCCCAGAACATCGCCGTAGGAAAATCCGCCGCATGCAGCAAATCCTTTAAAATCCCTGAGAAAAACACGTCCTGCCACGATATCGCTCATATGCACGTCGGTCGCGGCGAATCCCGCCCTATCAAAGGCAGCCGCCATTTCCACATGGCCATTTACCCCTTGTTCACGCAAAATTGCGATTCTGGGTCTCATGCCGGTATGAATATAAGGTGCAGAAATATCGTCGTCCACGTCAAAGGTCAGCTGAGCATGCAACCCAGGATCGGAGGCATCGAGAAGGCGGTCATATTCCTGTTGCGCGCACTCCGGATTATCTCGCAGCTTCTGCATCCGGTAAGTCGTCTCCGACCAGGCACGGTGCAAGTCAACGCGCTTCTCGGCAAATACCGGCTTATTGTTCCGCAGGAACTGGATTTCATCCTTGCCATTCAGATTGCCGATAACAAAACACATGTCGCGTAAACCGGCCTCTGACAGGATAGCCATCACATCAGAGTGACATTCCTTTTTTACCTGTATGACCGCTCCCAATTCCTCGTTGAACAAAACGGATATGATGCGCTCCAAGAATCGTCCGCTGAGTATCTCCGGCCGTAGTTCTTGACCATCGACATCGTTCGCGAGCACATCAAAGCACAGTTGATCAAGATTGATGGTGATGCCGGCGCGGCCGGCAAAAGCCATTTCGCACAATGTCGCAAACAGGCCTCCATCGGAGCGGTCATGATAAGCAATTATTTTACTTTCATAATTCAAGCGTTGTATGGCAGCGAAAAAGCCTCTGAGCTTCTCCGCTCCTTCCAGCCCGGCTATGTCCGGCGCTTCATCCCCTGCCTGCCCATAAACTTGTGCCAGTGCGGAACCACCCAGGCGGTTTCTGCCGGCACCCAGATCAACCAAAATAAGTTCGGTCTCGCCACAATCCCTGCGCAATTGCGGCGTGAGTGTCTTGCGCGAATCCGCTACCCTTGCAAATGCGGAAACGATCAGTGACAGTGGCGCAGTCACTTCCTTTCTGATTGCCGTGCTGCCGTGGCAGGACTCCGATTCCCATGCCGTCTTCATTGACATGGAATCCTTGCCCACCGGGATGCTGATGCCCAGCCGGGGACATAATTCCATACCGACTGCGTATACTGCGTCGAAGAGGCCTGCGTCCTCGCCCGGATGCCCAACTGCGGCCATCCAATTGGCGGAGAGCTTGATTTCTCCGATATTTTCAATCAGTGCGGCCGCGATATTGGTGATGGCTTCGCCTACCGCCATTCGTGCTGAAGCGGTGGAATCAATCAGCGCCAGCGGTGCGCGCTCGCCCATGGCGAAGGCTTCACCCAAATAAGTCCGGTATCCCATCAGTGTTACCGCTGCGTCCGCTACGGGAACCTGCCACGGTCCCACCATCTGATCGCGTGCAGTCATGCCCCCGACGGTACGATCGCCAATACTTATAAGAAATGTCTTATCCGCCACCGCAGGCAGCCGAAGCACCCGATATGCCGCCTCTCGCAAATTCACTCCTCCCGTGTCGAAAGGCGCTGGCATTTTCCTGATTCGCGTCACGTCGCGGATCATCTTTGGCGGTTTGCCCAGTAGCACCGAGATATCCATGTCAACCGGCCGATTGCCGAATACGGAATCCGTTACGATAAGCTGTTGTTGGGCCCTCGCGGTGCCCACTACTGCGAATGGACAGCGCTCACGCTGGCAAATCGCCTTGAATAATTCCACCGACTCCGGTCTGATTGCAAGCACATACCGCTCTTGCGCCTCGTTACTCCAGATCTGCATCGGCGACATGCCCGATTCTTCCGAGGGAATATCACGCAAATCGAAATACCCTCCGCGTCCAGAACCGTGCAGCAGTTCAGGTAGTGCGTTTGATAAGCCACCGGCGCCTACATCATGAATCGAAAGAATCGGATTGGACCCGCCTCGCCTCTCCATCTGCCAGCAATAATCAATAACCTCTTGCGCGCGCCGCTCCATTTCGGCGTTGCCGCGTTGCACCGAATCGAAATCGAGATTCTCTGCATTCATCCCGGTATCCATACTTGAAGCCGCACCACCGCCGAGGCCGATCAACATCCCTGGTCCGCCTAATTGAATCAGGAGCGCCCCGGCCGAAAACTCTTCCTTGAACGAATGACGCTCCGCGATATGGCCTATGCCTCCGGCCAACATGATGGGCTTGTGATAACCACGCATCTCACCGGCGACGCATTGCTCGAAAGTGCGAAAATATCCTGCCAGATTGGGCCGCCCGAACTCGTTGTTGAACGCCGCGCCGCCGATAGGGCCTTCCAGCATAATTTGCAAAGCTGACGCGATACGGGACGGTTTGCCGTAAGGGCAACTTTTTCCCGATTGCTGATGCGCTTCCCACGGCTGAACGAATCCCGGAATGTTCAAATTGGAAACCGAGAACCCGCAAAGTCCAGCTCTGGGTCTGGCACCACGGCCGGTGGCTCCTTCGTCACGAATTTCCCCGCCCACCCCGGTGGCGGCGCCCGAATAAGGCGAAATCGCAGTCGGATGGTTATGGGTTTCTACTTTCATCAGAATATGTGTTTGTTCGTCGCCATAATCGTAAGCGTTCTCCTTGCCGGGATAGAAGCGGGCAACTTTTGCGCCTTCGATGATGGAAGAATTATCCGCATAAGCAACGATAGTGCCTTGCGGATTCTGCTGATGAGTATTGCGTATCATCGAGAATAGCGATTTCGTTTGGAATTCGCCATCTATGATCCACTCCGCATTGAAAATCTTGTGACGGCAATGCTCCGAATTGGCTTGGGCGAACATCATCAATTCCGCATCGGTGGGATTACGCCCAATCTGCATAAAATATGCCGCAAAATAGTCAACCTCATCCGCTGATAGCGCCAGCCCCATCGCATCGTTGGCATTTTGGAGTGCGCTGCTTCCGCCCCCCACTATATCTACCGTATTGAGCGGTGCGGGCTCAAAATGCCTGAACAATTTTTCCGCATCGTCGAGTGAGCTAAATATGGCTTCCGTCATGCGGTCGTGTATCAATGCGAGCAGAGCAATCCTGTCATCGGCATAAAATTCGGTAGCAAACTCACCCTTCGTTTGGATATAAAAAGCCACGCCGCGTTCAATCCGATCCACGGCTTCCAATCCACAGCGGTGTGCGATATCAGTCGCTTTGGTTGACCATGGAGATATCGTACCGGGCCGAGGCAGCACCAATAGCAGTTCGCCAGCGGCATGTTCCACATGCCGCTTCGCAGCTCCTTCCAGTGAGATCCTTGAAACTTCCTCCGGTGCGTACTTGAGAAGCTTTTCGAGGATGGCAATCTCGTTTGCCCGCAGATCGCGCCCAAGTGCGCAAAAGTGCCAATATTCTGCATAAATATGGGAAACTTGCGGAGCGGCAGTTTTGAGCGCGCTCGCCAATTTTTCCAGGCGGAATGGAGAAAGAGCGCTGCCACCACGAAGTCGAAGCATCCGGCGAAATAATCCAATAAGCTGAAAACATGATTTTACACGAGAAGGCAAGCTGCCCGCAGCCCGATAAACTTTGATAAGCGACGACATGAGTAAACAGGCCACCGCCATTTATACTACCGCAGAGATTCGCGAAATCGAGCGACTCGCGACCGAATTACCCGATCGGCCTGCCTTAATGGAAAAAGCTGGCTTATCCGCTGCAAAAGTTGCACGCGACAAACTTCTGACCCACGATAGAGCTAAGGTACTGGTGCTGGCAGGTCCGGGAAATAACGGAGGCGACGCATTCGTAGTTGCACGTCATTTACTGGCCTGGTGGTTCGAAGTCACGCTAGTGTTCACCGGTGAACACTCGACCTTGTCAAGTGATGCCCAGCGAACACTGGATGCCTGGCTCGCTGCGGGAGGCAAGATAACTGACAGGATCCCGGAAAATAAAAAATGGGACGCAGTGATAGACGGGCTGTTCGGTATTGGTCTCGATCGCCGGCAAGGACGCGATCTGCAAGGGAAATACCTTGCTTTGGTCAATGCAATTAATTCCCTGAATCTGCCCGTACTCGCGCTCGATATTCCAAGCGGACTGGGCAGCGATACCGGCCGGGTGCACGGTGCGGCTATCCGGGCCGCCATGACAGTCACGTTCATCGGGCTCAAGCCTGGTCTCTTGACGCATTATGGTCCAGGGTATTGCGGAGAAATTTTCGTTCGTGATCTCGGACTCGATGTATTTTCCTTGAAAAGACCCGGCACATGGGCAATGAATCGGGTTTATGCACGAGAACTGCTGCCGCCGCCCCGCCCCTCCAGCAGTCACAAAGGCATGTTCGGCAGCATCGGCATAATCGGTGGATCGCAAGGAATGGTTGGCGCGGCGCTGCTTGCGGGTACAGCAGCGTTAAAACTGGGCGCTGGCCGCGTCTACCTTGGTTTGATAGCCGACAACGCACCTGGAGTGGACGGCACACAACCTGAATTGATGCTTCGCCCGGTTCAAGAGCTGTTCAAACTCGACCACCTGAATTGCATGATTATAGGCCCGGGACTGGGGATCGGAATCGACGCTTGTTTCTGGCTCAGTTGCGCGCTGGAATCAGATTTGCCGCTGGTGCTGGATGCTGATGCGCTGAATCTCATTGCAACGCGCCCCCGCGTTGCCAACCTGCTCAGGACGCGTAAGGCCTCTTCCGTCCTCACGCCCCATCCCGCCGAGGCCGCCCGGCTGCTGAACACGGATACTTCAACAATTCAGAATGACCGCATGGCCGCTGCCGCGAGTTTGGCGGAAGTTTTCAACTGCTGCGCTGTATTGAAAGGAGTGGGGAGTATTTCCGCTGCGCCCGGTGGAAAACGCTACATCAACGCCAGCGGAAACCCGGGGTTAAGTACCGCCGGTACGGGCGATATATTATCTGGAATCACCGGTGCTTTTTTGGCACAGGGCTTAGAAGCAGAAAACGCGCTGCTGCTGGCAGTTTATTTGCACGGCGCCGCGGCGGATATGCTGCTGAAACAACACGGCGGCCCTGTCGGAATGACTGCATCTGAAATTCCTGATGCGGCACGCCATCTTTTGAACCACTGGGTTTATCCCCCTGGAAGTCAACGGTATCAGAACCTGTTTTAGCGAGAATCGTATGAATCCATGTCTTGTGCGGGATGCCGCACAGATGGAAGTATCGTAAACAGGTTATAAGAATGATGTGCAAATTTAGAAGAAGGCAGGCCGTATTCTGTCTGAAGTTTATTCTTGCCCATGTAACGATGCCATCAATCAAAGGAGAATACCGATGTCAGTGCTGGTCACTCATCTCGCACCCGACTTTACCAAGCCCGCTGTCATGCCGGATGGAAGAATCAATGAAGCCTTCAACTTCCATACCGAGATTTCCGGAAGATACGCCGTATTATTTTTCTACCCGCTGGACTTCACATTCGTTTGCCCTTCGGAAATCATCGCCCACTCTCATCGGGTGGAAGCGTTTCACAAACGCAATGTGGAAGTAATCGGAGTCTCGGTGGACTCCCAGTTCACCCACTACGCCTGGCGCAATACCACCGTGGATAAGGGGGGCATCGGTCCAGTCGGCATCACATTGGTATCCGATGTAGGTGGAGAAGTCATGCATGCCTATGGTATCAGCCATCCGGAGCATGTCGCGCTGCGTGCATCCTTTCTCATAGACAGACACTGCATCATCCGCCACCAGGTGGTCAACGACTTGCCGCTGGGACGCGACGTGGATGAAATGCTGCGCATGGTGGATGCGTTGCAATTCTATGAAAGCCACGGCGAAGTCTGTCCCGCCGGTTGGAAGAGCGGCGAACCCGGCATGAAACCTAGTCCCGAAGGCGTGGCCGAATATCTCGGTACTCACGCCGAGGCACTTTGAGTGTGTGAACTGATGATGTAATAGGAGTGCGCAATACGCGGAGGAGTTTAGCTGTTATCAGATCAGCTGCGCATGCATAATTTTGCAACCACAAGGGAAGGAGAAAAAATGGACTTCGACAAGGATAAAGTCATTGCATTGTTGAACAGGATCATGGAGCTTGAGCTGGCTGGGGTGGTACGCTATACGCATTATTCGTTGATGGTCTTCGGCTACAATCGTATTCCCGTTGTTGAATGGCTTAAGAAGGAGGCTGAGGAAGGCTTGCTTCACGCCCATAAGGCAGGTGAGCTCGTTACCTTACTGGGTGGATATCCTTCGCTTTCCATCGGTCCGCTGCTGGAAACACATCATCACGATATCGGTGACATTCTCAGGGAATCCATGGCGCATGAAGGGGAAGCCTCTGCGGCCTACTATCAGCTGCTGGAGTTGACTCAGGGAAAATCGGTGCTGCTGGAAGATTATGCGCGAGGCCTCATTGTCGAGGAAGAGATGCACGCTGACGAAGTTAACAAGATGCTGCGCCGGACAGGTAAAACAGGCGTGTATGAGCCCGCCAAGTAGTTCCGGAGATTAATACGCAATTCTCGCGGGGTCGTATTCACGTTATTTCAGGTATTGAATGAAATAGGCGGCGGATAGGGACGAATGCAGCATATTACATGTGGAGCCAGAAGATGAGTTTACCTGCATTTCGAAAGTAGGCTGAACGCTAATCCTCCTTCGGAATATCGTTGTAGACCATACCGCTTAACTGGATCATCAGATCAACCTCGCTTTCCTCTTCATCCTGGATCTGACCGGATTCGTAAAATTCCATTAACGCACGAATCGTATCAACATGGCTTACATCGAGAGAGCCCGCTGATTCGGCCGACTGCGTAATAATTTCAGCAGGAATCATGGCCGCCCCTCTGATGCAGATAATCATTCCGAAGTTTGTCCTGGATGTATGCCCAGAGCCTGATGCATAGCTTACGGGAGAGTTCACGGACCAACAAATTGGTCAATAGCGGTGGAAACTGCGGGAAAGAAGAAAATCTCGTAATCCGTTTGCGCTCGTCGAAGTGGGTGCGCATCACATAAACCTCAGCCAAACCGCTTTTTTTTAGTTCTGATTGGAAGGGCCGCGTGATGAATTCGCCGATTAAAGCTAGCGGAAGTACGAGAGGTGCCAGCACCCTCACGATATAGCATCTTGAAGGCTTCAGGATCATTGAGGCTGCGGCTGTCGTTCGCACAGGCAGCACCATTTCTCACGGCTCGCAAATCCTCCTTCGTCTGTATGCTAACCGAGGATTGTACTGCGCGCCTCGCTGGTGATACGGACATCACTAACGCGGGTAATTGCGATTTCATATTGCCTCCTGTGACGAACAGTTATCGGATGAATGAGCGGACTTTCAGGCACATTCAGGCTAACCGGGACAGATGGCGTTCTGATGAAAGTTTTATGAAGATTTTATAAAACGAGCTGAATGAAAGTCTGATGACTTTTCAGTATCCTGGCGCCTCCAATGGTAGATATTACTATCAAGGATGGATAAATATCCTAGCTTTGTTTTTTTGAAATTTCCATCATGTTCCACCCGGGACCTGAGTATTCAAAGGTGACTGGCTCCAGCGGCGCACGTTCGCACTCATCCCGCATGAGCGCGGCCGTCTCACCCAAT
>Ga0157370_10007845_pt1 | contig 11567 bp, 10 predicted proteins | sample C35metaG_FD_113463 | JGI IMG/M metagenome (GOLD analysis project Ga0157370, IMG submission 113463) | Corn rhizosphere microbial communities from Kellogg Biological Station, Michigan, USA - C3-5 metaG | ecosystem: Host-associated > Plants > Roots > Rhizosphere > Soil | place: USA: Michigan... | reverse complement strand
GAACTGGATGTTCCTTCTCCAAAAAAATCAATAGCCGTTACCCGAAGTTTTATGCAGATGCTTACCAAGAAAGAAGAAGTACGGGAAAGAGTAGAAACTTTTGGAATGTATTGTTCGGAAAGATTGAGAAAGCAGAATACCTGCTGTAAAATGATAACCGTTTTTGTACAGACGAACCGATTCAGAAAAGACCTGCCCGAATATAAAAATGCAATGACCCGCATTCTTTCCAATCCTACCAATTCATCCATCTTGATCGGAAGAGTAGTGAATGAACTTTTTGAAGCCATTTACAGAGAGGGATTTCACTATAAAAGAGCTGGAGTTATGGTGAATGATTTTGTTCCCGAAGATCAGAGACAGATTGGCCTTTTTGAGGAAGATATACAAAACCAGCACCTTCCCGTGATGAAAGCCATGGATGCCATGAACCGAAAATATGGAAAGGATAAAGTACGTCTTGGAAGCATGAGTGGAGAAAATACTTTTGGACGGACAAAACTATCCCCGGAATATGAAGCCTTCCTGAAAAAGAATACCTTACCGGAAGCGAACTTTAGATTTCATTAAGGATGAAAATTTTCTTCAAAAAACAAAAAATATTTAAAAATTTCCAATAAAATAGAATAAGGGTTTTATTTTAAGTAGTAAAATTCCGTATTTTGATAATGCAAAACAGAGTGTTACTTTGTTTGTTTTCAATGCTTTATGTGTTTGTGGACTAAATAGAACTATTGTATGAGATGTGCTTTTACATTTATCTTTGTCCAAGAATTCTACACGATTTAAAAACCACAAATTACATGAAAAATCTAAGTATTTTGATGAAGGGAATCCTGATTCCCTTATGCTTTACCATAAGCTACTCAAAAGCTCAAGTAGGTATTAATACTTCAAATCCTCAAACCACTTTCCATGTGGATGGGGCAAAAGATAATCCCTCATCCGGAGTTCCATCCTCTGCTCAGATAGCTAATGATGTTGCCATCACTTCTGCCGGAGAAATAGGAATTGGAACCTTAACGCCAGCTGTTAAGATAGACACGCGTTCAGTAACAAATACAGACAACTCAATCGGAATAGGAGAGACCAGCCAGGCCGCCTCAGCGGCAGGTGGAGGAGCTGTAAGATATAACCCATTGAATGGAGGTAAGATGCAGTATTCAGACGGTGTGGTATGGCAGGATCTTATTTCTTCCCCTACCAAAGCCGTAGTAGTAGCCAATCTTCAGGCAGCGAACTTTGCCGTTAAAATTCCCTATCAGGTTTCTACAGGTATTGCGGGATGGACAGAAGTTTCTGATCCCACAGGAAACTTTACTCCCGGAACAGGTGTTTTTACAGCACCAAGAACCGGAGTATATCTCGTTTCTTTTACGTATGATTTTGTAAGAATTCCTATCGTTTCAGGCTATTTTTCAGAAGCGAGATATGTTGTAAACGGAAACAGTACCGTAAAAAAATGCGTAAAATCTTACTCAAATATTTCAAAACAGGCACAGGTTGCAGGTTCTTGCGTAGCCGGGGTTCAGCTGAATAAAGGAGATACCCTTCAGCCTTATATCTATCAGTCAGTTTATAATGGCAGCCTGAGTTTGAGAACAGATACATCTTCGGCAAGCAATGAATACGGCTTTGTAAATCTTTCTATTTTAGAACAATAACACATTTTGATATGAGAAAAAAATTAGGACTGGCTTTACTCATTTGCTGTGGCTTATGGATGAATGCTCAGATAGGAATCAATATGTCTTCTCCTGAAGGAGCAGTACACATTGACGGACAGAAGAATACAAGTGCTTCAATACCTTCTACTTATTATGATGATGTAATTATTACCTCCTCTGGAAATGTAGGGATAGGAACAAAATCTCCGAAAACACGACTGGATCTCAGATCAGGAGAACGTTTAAATGCAATTGGAGTTGGCGGAACTTCACAATCTGCTTCTGCAGCCAAGGCAGGAGCGATGAGGTATAATTCCGGAACTCAGGATCTGAGCTATTCTAACGGAAGTTCTTGGGTAGCATTGGCTCATAAAGCTCCCAATGATTTTGTGGATGCGGAAAATGCTTCTACACAAAGTTTCAGCGATGGAGTACAGGCTGCTGTTATCGGCTGGACTAAGAAAACGGACGTGAATAGCAGTTTTAATGCAGGTACAGGAACTTTTATAGCCTCAAAAACAGGCGTATATATCGTATCCTTTACCTTTTCACTGGCTTCGGGAAGCATTGCAGATGATTCAAGGTATGAAACGCTGATTCAGACCAATTCTACATCTTCTGCAACCGGTAAAGTTTTCAAATGTGTAGGAAGTTATCCCGGAAACAATACGATCGGAAACCGCGTTGCGGGGAACTGCTCCGGAATTTTTAACCTGAACCAGGGAGATAATATTACCGTAAGCCTGAATCAAAAACTGGGAAGTTCAAAAACACTGGATACAGATTCTACGCTGACTTCTTTAAGTATTTTCGGATTATAAAAAATAAATGATGAAAAAGAATTGTTTACTGATTGTAATGACTTTAAGCTTCCAATATGCATTTTCACAGATTGGAATCAATACTCCAAATCCACAAGGCATTCTGCATATTGACGGACAAAAAGATAATCCTTCATCAGGATCTACATTTACTCCGGCTCAGCAGGCGAATGATGTGCTTGTGAGCAGTGCGGGAAAAATAGGTGCAGGGACTTTGAGCCCGGCGGTAAAAGTAGATGCCAGAAATTCCGGGAACGGAGCTATTGGTTTTGGAACTTCCACACTCACGGCGGTTTCTGCAGATGAAGGAGCAGTACGCTATAACAGCGGAGTGGAATATTCCAACGGAAATGAATGGCTTCCTTTGCTTACAGCACAACCTGCCAGTAATAAAGTGATTGTTATTGCAGCCAAAACGACGAATAACGTAAAGCTGGCAACTCCCTCTACACCTACGGTAACAGCTGGTTTGCAGAACAGAGCGAGTAATTATCTTGTAGACTGGAGCAAGACCTTTGAAAGTAATTCAGGGACGACTTTCAATGCCGGAACAGGTATTTTTACAGCTCCCAGAAACGGAATTTATGTAGCTACTTTCACTACAGATCTGGCTCCAATGGCTATTAATTATACAACAGATCCTTTAAATCCTATTCAGATAGAAGCGATCTGGCAGCTTTATGATAATACTGCAGGATTGACTGCCGCCAATATTGTCAATACCGTGAAATGTGCCAATACCATGTCCTCGAACAGCGTAGGAAATATTGATGCAGGAAGTAACTGCACAGCTTCATTCTACATGACAGCAGGACAGAGGCTGATGCCTTATATCTGGTTTAATTTAAATAATTCAAATGTTGCGAATTTTTCGCTCAACAATACGGGAGGTTATAACAATCTGACCATAGCAGAACAGTAATCAGGAGATCTCATCAAGGGTTTTAATAAAAGCAGACGGATGCAGTCCTGTAATCTTCTTGAACTCAAGAGAAAAGGCACTGTGAGATGAATATCCTGTGATTTCAGCAAGGTGATTGATCTTGTACTTTCTGTATTGAGGCTCATTTTTCAACTGATTGACAATGTAATTGATCCTCAAATGATTAATGTATTGGTTGAAATTGAATTTTTTATGTTTTTTAATAACCGTTGAAAGGTATTTTGTGTTGATATTCAACGTGTTTGCAAGATTATAACGAGAAATATTTTTGTTGTTAAACTCAAGGTTTTCTTCAAAAATTTTTAATCCATCTAGTATGTTTTCCTCTACTTCAGGCGAAATTTTTATTTCAATCGGAGTAGGGGTGTTTTTTGTCTGAATATCCTCAGACGCTTCTTGTGGATCTTCTTCATAAACAACAGGAGAAATCCCTTCTCTGTAAATTTTGGCAACAGCTTCCTTATGCTTTTTACGGAGACGGATAGTATTGAAAATCACGGCTCCTAAAACAAGAATCAGTGCAAGACAAGCTATAATAAGCCCTTTTGAAATGCTGTGGCTTTCATTAAGCTGCTGATGAAAACTTTCCTCTTTTTTGGATAATGTTTTGTTGACGGCCATGGCTTTATTGTAAGCAATGCTGTCTTTTAATTTAAGATTTTCAATTTTATATTTCTCGGTATTGGAATCATCGTGAAGCAAGGCGTACGCTTCTTCAAGATTTTTGGTCACCTCAATCTTTTTTTCGTTGAAACCATACTGGTCTACAATCGCCAGGGATTTCTGAAAGTAAAGCACAGCACTGTCTGGCTTATTCTGTTTTGAAAACGAAAATCCGATATCATTAAGAATGTTGGCCCGAAGGTAATAATTGCTTTCTCCCACCAATGAAAGCGCGTTTGCAAAATAATATTTGGCTTCCTCAAATTTTTTCACCTCGGATAAATTATACCCCATATTGGTATAAGCGGAAATCAGCAGTTCATTTCGCCTGGCTGCATTTTTAAGCTTCTTAAATTCCTGAATTGCACTTTTGGAATAGTATTCTTTCTCTTTATACTGGTTCTTATTGAGAAGGATCAGAAAAGAATTAAAGATCATTCCTTTCAGCTCATGTCCCTCTTCCGTATTATTGTTTTTTACTTCTGTTAAAGCATTTCGGAGACTTGTGGAAGACTCTCTAAGCAATCCAAGCTTTGCATACTGGGTTCCCTGCATTCTGTACGCCAGTGCTTTTCCAATGCTGTAATTGTTTTGAGTGGATATTTTCAGTGCTTTATCAGCAAAATCAAGACTTTTCTCAGCATCAGATTTCAAATAGCTGTTGAAAGACTTTAAATAATATGCCTTTGCAAGAAACTCCGGTACATTTCTTTTCTGTGCAGAATCAATGATCTGATTCAGAACAATTTCCGAGCTGTCCGGATTTTTGGATGAAAGCATTCGGGCATACTTATATTGCCCCTCAAAATCAAATCTTTGAGCAAGTGTAAAAATTGAAATAATAAGGAAGAAAAAGAGAATAATTTTTTTCTTCATTGGATGTGTTTTTTTATTTTTTTTGGTATTTCCAGTTGCGGCCTTTACCTTCGGCTATCCATTCCAAAGACTGTTCCAATCTTTTGTTTCTGGTAGCTTCTGTTTTGGCTTCTGTAACCCATGCAATATACTCTTTTCTGAAAGATGGTGATGCTTTTTCAAAAATTTCTTTTGCTTTGAGGTGGGCATTTAAAGCAGACTGAAAATAATCAGGGACTTCCATTTCTATTTTGGATGGTGAGGCTTTCTTCATAGTCACCCCCATGTCTGTAAGCTCCATGGCCTCTTGAATAGCCCTTTTCAGCTGAGGTTTAGAAGGAAGATCTTCAAGACGGGTTACTTTTCCTAAACTGAACATTGAACTTTTTTCTGCTGTTGTTTCTATTTCCTGTAAAGTTTTCATTTCCTGATGAAGCCAGAATCCCAGGCTGCAATACTGCTTAAAAGCAGTGATAGAACACAGTATCTTTCCTTTATACATGAAAGTGGGAAATTTCCATTTGATAGCTTCTTCTGCATCGGGGCCTGCTTCATGAATGGTTTCACGAAGATATTCCAAGATAGGTTTTGCAAAATCCGGAGATTTTTCAATGTATTCATCAACGGTTACGTTGTGCTTTTCCATAGTGTTTATTGTAATAGTTGTACAATTTCATTCACAAAGAATCTGACCTGATCAGGTCTTCCTCTGTCATTTTTAGGGTTGTTGGAATAGCTTCCGGTTTTTACAATAACGATATTGTGCTCCGGAACCATGATAATATATTGTCCCTGTAGTCCCAGGAAATAATAATGTTTGATTGGGTTGTCGTGATTAATCCAAAGCCCCATTCCATAAATGTTTTCAGACTTTTCTGTAGGAGTTCTCATCTGTTCAATGAAGGCTGCATTGAGGATTTGCTGATCTCCTGCTTTTCCGTCATCCAGAAATAACTGCCCCAATTTGGCAAAATCCCTTGCATTGGAATGAATGCAGCAATAGGTTTTTTCCATACCATAATCGTCTGTACTCCATTTAGCATTTTGCTCCATTCCCAGAGGAACCCAGAATTTTTCTGATAAATAGCTTGCCAATGGCTTATTCAGAGCTTTTCGAAGAGCAAAACCCAGAAGTTGTGTAGAACCGCTTTGATATTCGAATCTGACTCCCGGTTCTTCTTTAAATTTTCTTGAGAATACCGCTTTTACAAGGCTTTTCCCATAATAAGCTTTGGCATTGGGAAGAAACGGATTGTTGTAATTTTCATCCCAGTTCAGCCCGGATTCCATTTGAGCCAGATTTTTAAGAGTTACTTCATTTCCAAATGGTTTATCTTTAAATTCAGCATAAAAATCAGATAGCTTTTCATCAATAGTTGGAATAATTCCTTCTTCCAGCGCTTTCCCCAAAAGCATCACAGTAACTGCTTTTGCCATCGAAAATGAATTGGTCTGTGATAGTTGGTTATAGCCGTCCCAATACTGCTCATGAAGAATTTTTCCATTCCTGATCACTACAAAAGCTGCTGTTTTGGAGTGTTGTAAGTTTTCAACTAAATGTTTAGGTAGTTCCCTTTTATTGTAATCAGGATCTTCTTCCCAGAGTTTGGGTTCTTCTGTAGCAATAGGATTGCTTGGAAAAAGATTTCCGTCATCAATATGTGCGCTTGATTTTCCTTTAAGATAGGTTTTGGAAATACCATTAAATAAATAATCATATCCCAGAAAATAAGCTGCTGCAGCACCTGCTACAGCTCCGCCTATCATATACTTTAGTATTCTCATTTTTTCATGAATGGGGTCTTTAACAAATTTAAAATAATTTGGCTATTAAAATTAAAATGAATCATCAAATACATTATTTTTGTTCTTATTTGATGAAAACTATGACCAGAAAATTGATTGTATTGGGATACTTTTTATGTTCTATAATGGGGATGGCCCAGATTTATAAACCCATAGATACTGCAGATTATATACAAAGAAAAACGTTTTTAAAGAATTTTGAAGGAAATAATGAAGCGACTGTAAAGAGGTTAAAGTCTCAGTATTCCGGGAAAACAGGTACAGAATTATCCAAAATTTATAAAGAATTCGGAACTGATTTCGGAAAACAGGTGAAGAATAAGGATTTTATCTTTAAATCTGAATTTGAAACCAGCATACAGTCGATGATTCAACGTCTTAAAAAGAATAATCCTAAAATCCCTCAGGATCTGAAAATTCTGATCGCAAAAGACAATACTCCCAATGCCTATTGCCTTGCTGACGGCACTTTTGTAATCAATATGGGACTTTACAGCTGGCTGAACAATGAAGAGCAGATTGCTGCTGTGATTTCGCATGAGCTGGGGCACAAAATAGAAGAACATTCCCTGAAAACTTTTTTAAAAATTATCGAACAGGATAAGCTTGATAAAGTAGTGGTTGAGAATATAAAATCTACAACGACAAACAGAAGCCAGAGCCAGAATCAGAAAGCTTTTGATATTTTAAAAAATACAGTATACAAAAAAGGAGTGGAAAGAAGACAAAGCGAAATGCAGGCAGATTCTCTGGGCTATGTCATTTTTAAAAACAGTGATTTCAAAAAAGCAGAATTTGTGAATGCTCTTCAAAGACTGCAGGATTTTGATACGATCTCACCAAGAACACTGAAAGTTGATACTTATAAAAAACTATATAATCTTCCCAAGCAGGCATTTAATGAAAAATGGATGAAAAAGGAAGACTTCTCTCTTTACAACTATAATTTTTACAAAGAAAAACTGAACAAAGATTCTCTGGCATCACATCCCGAAGTCTCCAGAAGAATTGATATGCTTAAAAAGACTTTTGCAGAGCTTAAAACACCTGTTAGTCCGGAAAAACCCTCAGATCTATTTTTAACATTAAGGAAAACGGCCAGAATGGAAATTCTTCCCAATTATTTTCATTCGGAAGATTACGGATTGGGAATTTATACTGCCATGCAATTTTTACAGGATGAAGAGGAAGAGAAATATTATAAAGGCTGGCTGGGAAGATGTTTTTCCAAAATATATGAAGCTAGAAAAAATTATAACCTGAACCGATATCTGGATCGGATAGAGCCCAAAAATCAGAGTGAAAGCTACCAGCAGTTTCTGAATTTTATGTGGAACCTAAGTCTTGATGAAATAAAGAACATTGCAGATTTTTATCAGACGAATGAGACTATAGCGAAGGTAAACTGATCTTGATATAAATAGTTTACATATCAATAGGAACGGTATAATCCTGAGCTTTGACGAAGGGAGCCCGTTTTTTAAATAATAAAAATTCATTGGCTTCAGCCAAAACATAAAAGAAAGAACCCTGATGAAACATCAGGGTTCTTTTTGTATTAGTAATTTAATTTCTCCAAACGGATCTTATTAAATTTTTCTTTCTCATTATACTCCCGAAGCAGGATGTAGCCCTCTTTTCCAACGTATGGAGTTACTGCATAATTGTCTTTTTCAGAAATAGGAATAATCTCCTGTTTGAATTTTCCATCAATAATAGTATTGATGAACAGGTTCCATCTTTTCTGTTTCGTTACTTCATCTTTTTGATAGTCGCGGTAGAAGAATACAACGTCTTTTCCACCGTTGAGGTACTGTGAGAAAAGATAATCGCTGTTCACCCATTTTGATTTTTCTTTTTCAAAAACCTGTACATTTTTCACTTTGAAATCTTTATCGGTATAGATATAGACAAGATCTGTTGTTTTTGGAGCAGAGTATTGACCTTCGGGTTTGTATTTTTCTGATAAAATACCAACACTTCCATCATTCATGAAGTACATGTCTTTGGTCTGAAGCATGTAGCCGTTTTCTACCATACCATTTTTATTAAGTTTGGGAAGAAAAGCTGAAATATTGGGCTCATAATTAATGGCTTTCATGTCTACTGAAAAGTCAGATTTGTTGAGGATCATTCTTGCAAATCCTACGGATTCAGAATCGTCGTAGTTTCTTCCCAATAGAACTACTTTATCATCAAAAGTTTTATCATTATCAATTTTTCGGTAATTAGAGTAGAAGGTTTCAATATTGTCTATCGTATCATCAGATAATCCGGTAACAGGCTTGTTAGACTTTTCTTTTCCGGTTTTCATATCAAGAACCAGAAGGCTGAATATTTTCTGCTTGTCATTCACTTTTTTCATGATGCAGTACATATAATTCTCGTCTCTTTCCAGAACAGACAACGTAGTGTACAGCTTTTTAGTTCCGTCTGTGTTGTATTTATATCTCCAGACTTCTTTTTTATTTTCGTCAAACCTCATAAGGCTGTTGCTGTTTTCATACTTTCCGTAATCTTTGTATTCAACAGCAAAATAACCTCCTTCTTTCAGTTCTCCTACCGCAGAAACATAGTTATAGCCTTTCTCTTTTTTCTCATCACGGTTATCTTTACGCTGTTCTTTCCAGCTTTTCGGTTCGTTGATCTCCTTGAAAGTACCGTTTTCCAAATAGTCGTAATAGAGTTTTTTGGTAATGGAGTTGGTTTTAGGATCTATTACCATTGAAACCGGGGTGAATATCTCTTTGCTTTTTACAAGGGAATAATCCATCATAGAAGGCTTTAGGATAATCTGTCCTTTAAAATCAACATATCCTAAATAAGAGGCAGCAGTGATATCTCCTTCAAATTCTTTATTGGCAACAGGGTTGAGGTTTTTATCCAGTATAACGTATTCAAACTTTTTGGTTTTATCACCGGATTTTCCGTAAGAATATAGAGAAACGTAACCGTAAAGATTGTCTTTATCATCAAATAGGGCATTCATGCCTACATGGTCTCCGGAAGCCAGCGTCGTCAGGTCTTGAGTTTGGGAAAATGCAAATGTCTGGATGAGCCCAAACATAATCAGAGTTATTTTTTTCATGGTTAAAATTTGAACGCTAAAAATACAGAATTAGTAAAAAGAAAATTTAATAATTTAACCTTTCCAGACGAATTTTATTGTATTTCTCTTTTTCATTGAGTTCCTGAAGAAGAATATATCCCTCTTTAGCATTGTAAGGAATGACAAAATTGTTTTCTGAAGACATGGGCAGGATTTCCTGTTTGAATTGTCCGTTTATAAATGTATTAATGTAAAGATTCCACTTTTTTTCTCTGTTTTTCTTCTCTGTATTAGCATAAAAGAAGGCAAGATCTTTTTTGTCGTTCAAATATTGTGAAAAAAGATAAGTGCTGTTTTTCTGAGAAGGATAAGTTTTGATGTTCTTTAGATTCATATCATGATCATAATCCATCACAACAAGATCTGAAACATCATTCTTTCTCCTGTTGATTTTTTGTAAAATCACAAAGACGTCATTATTTTGTAAGAAATTGACAGATTGTATATCAATATCTTTTGAATCAAATGGATCTTTTAATTCTTCAATATCTTTATGATCTTTATAAATGTCCTGCAGATTGATCTCATTAAAAGATAGCTGATTCAAGCTTTTGTCATAAGTGAGCTTTACAAAACCTTCAATATTTGAAGAGCTTCCGGAATATTTTAATAATGATGTTAGTTTTTTGTCAGTATTATATTTGCTGTTGATAGGCCCATCAACAGAATCTAAAGTAATATAAAGATGAGTTTCATAGGGAAATGGAAGTTTATTTAAAGGCTTGCCTGTCTTCATGTCAAAAACCATAAAATAGTATTCAGGATCACCTTCCTGGTATTTAAATATTTTTGCGATTAAAACATCATCGTCATAATTGGCAACTTTAAACTTGACAGAATTATTTTTATGATCCTTATCAAAAAATCTATATTCCCAGAGTTTCTGGTGATCCTTATTGAAAAGACTTACCATGATATCTTTAGAACCGGATTTTTCATCTTTAAATTCTGAAATAATAGTCTGCCCGTTGTCTAGTTCTACAATTTCAGAATATAATTTGTATCCTTTTTCTTTTTTTAGGTCTTTATTATCGTCTTTTATTTCTTTATTCGTTTTTGAAGATGAAATAAATGTCAGGTTGGTTCCGTCATACTCCAGCTTATCCTTCTTTTTGATTTGATAATCGCTAAGATTAATAACAAAATCTGAAGGAATATAAAATGATTTATCAAAAGCGAAGTCATAGATTTTGAAAGAAGGAGTGATTACAACCTGTTTCGTGGAGTTGAGGTAAGGATAATATTCAACAGCAGTCTCATCACTTTCAAAATTTCCTGTTGAAAGAGAGTTGAGATTTTTATCAAACAAAATATATTCTAATTTGTTTTTCTTCTTATCACTTTCTGTCTTACCAAGATCGTAAAGAGCCAGGTATCCAAAAAGATTTTTTTCGCGGTCTGAAATGGATTGTAATCCTAAATATTTTCCCTGTGCAATTTTTGCAAGATCTTGAGACTGAGAATGAAAAAGCCCATAGGATAGGCCTGGCATAAGGCAGATGATTTTTTTCATGGTTTGTATTTTTTACAAAAATAATCATTTCTGCTATATGTTTTTCAGGAAATAAAAAAAGCCCTGAAACCAGGGCTTTTAATTATATTTTAGAAAGTAAATTTCTGAAGTTTGTTTTCTCATCAATGATCCTTCTCAACTCTGAAACAGGAACTCTTTCCTGCTGCATTGTGTCTCTGTCTCTGATGGT
>Ga0157370_10007844_pt1 | contig 11568 bp, 11 predicted proteins | sample C35metaG_FD_113463 | JGI IMG/M metagenome (GOLD analysis project Ga0157370, IMG submission 113463) | Corn rhizosphere microbial communities from Kellogg Biological Station, Michigan, USA - C3-5 metaG | ecosystem: Host-associated > Plants > Roots > Rhizosphere > Soil | place: USA: Michigan... | reverse complement strand
AAGGTCTTTGGCTAATTGAGGATAACAGTGTTCTAATTTATAAAGTTCTGTTTTAAGCTGCTCAATATTACTATTACCATCTTCTTCCAGATCTTCTTCGAGTTCCTCTTCGCCTTCTTCCTCAACATCTTCTCCTTTATCGATAAAAATCTCATCTTCACCAGAAAATGAAACTTTCTTTAGAATTGGTTTGACCTCTGGTTCTTTTTTCATAAATAGAGTTGTACTTCCATCATTATTCATCACTAGCTTGGGCTCAAGAGCTTCAACATTCTCTTCTCTCATTCCATTGACTACTTTTCCTTTTTTTATTGAGATCGATGGGACTTCTTCAGATTGAGCCTTAGGGAAATCATCAGCTTTGGCCCCTTTAACCTCCTCTACAACACTTTTGTTAGATGATTTTGGTTTGATCCAAGGAGCTGGATCATTTTTCTTTTTATCATCTTTGGTTGGTGAGGATGTTTTCTTTGGTCTTCCAGCTTCACCAAGAACAGGTTCAGGGAGAGGAGGTAAACCTTCTTCAACTCTTTTCTGATTTGCTTTTCTGGTCTTACATAATCGACATACACCCTCGTATTTCTGGGTCCCATCAGGTTTACGACCACCTTTAGTGAAATAAAGATTATTCCTTGGAAGATCTTTATGACAATCATTACATCGTTTGGTTTCTTCATCATTATCGTGAGAATCACCTGAACTCTGTTCTTCGATCTCAGGATCTAATCGACTCTTGGACTTACTTTTTGATTTTTTGTGAGAACTACGTCCGGAGGTAGCTTCGCGTGGTGGAGATGAGTCATCCATCGTTCTCATTTCCATTTTGAATTCGTTATCACCTTCAACAGTTAAGGACATTTTTTTCGCCATTTAAAAATAATATTTTTTAATTTTTAAAACCAAAATGGCATGTTCTAAGATGGATATTAGTACCAGATACAATATTTACGACACAACACAATGCATTGATGTTAAACGTGATAGGACCTATGTTATCTCTGGAATCACTGAAGGAGGTAAGTCTATCATCCTACTGGATATGATTAGTCGAGGTATGTATCGAGTTGATAAAGAAGGAAAACCTGATCCTCGATGGTCTAGGATCTTTTTCCTGAGTCCAACAGTTAATTTACAAAATACATTCAATGGTCTACCAAACGAATTTAAGTTTACTGACCCTTCAGAGTATCTGGGGATCATTGAAAAAGTTTTGAAAGTCCAAGGAGATCGAATCAAAAAGTATGGAAAACATAATGTTCCATCAGTTCTAATTGTGATCGATGATTGTCTGGGTAAGATCCCTCGCTCAGATCTCATTGATGAGATGGTTTCTTCTGGAAGACATTACAATACGACCTGTATCATTCTTACTCAGAATATTAAAAGTAAATTTACTCCTCCTTGTCTTCGTGAGAACATGGTTTATGCTATAATGGGAGTAGGGACTGAAAAGAAAGAAGTGATGAGACTTATCCCCGGAGGAACCAATAGGGAGAAGGAGGATTATATTGATCGAGCCTGGAATGAGCCATATAGGTATATAATTTATAATAAATCACCTGATATTGGATGTGGAAGATTATTTTTGTTGCAAGTCGATATGAAAAAACTTATTAAAAAATTTCGAGTAGTCTTAAATTAATCGAAAATTACATCTGAACCAAGAAGATCCAAACCAACTACCTTTGGTAGAGTACCTAGTGGATTACCTAAGATAAGTTCTATTCGACGAAGAGAAGCGATGGGAAGACCTGGGGTTACGGTTGTCCGTGAAGATACTGATTATGGAGATGATGAAGTTGCCATCGATGTCGATCCAGAGTACGGAGTTCCAGTTGTCGATGTAAATTCTCTCCCTAATTCTTCTAGGAAAAGGGCTAAGGTGATCGTTAAAAGGAAAGCTAGGAAGTGGAAAACACCTTCTACTCCCAAAGCTCGTGCGAAACAAGGTCTTGAACCTCTCTCCTACTATCATAGGAAACGACGTACCTATCTCAATCAAGGTCGAAGTGAAGCTGATGCGAATGCTATGGCTAAAGCTGATAGTGAGGCGAAAAAGGAGAAAGAGAAATCTTCTCGTGGACGATCAAAGTCCAGATCAGCTTCACAACCAAGAGCAAGATCCAAATCTAAATCAAAGTCTCGTTCTAAATCTCGATCTAGGTCACGTGGACGATCTCAGACTAATCCCGAGATCAATGCCTCTCAATATCGACCTATTGAATTCAAAACACCAAGCGGAAACAAGGCCAGAGCTAAACTTGGATTAAAACCTCTGTCCTACTATCAGAAGAAGTACCGACTTTATATTAAAGCTGGTTATAGTCCTGCTGAGGCTAAACTCGGAGCCCAAGGTGATTCTAATGATAAACGAGCAGCTGCTGGTAAATCCAAGATCAAGTATAACAAACCTAAACTTGTCTATGGAGTCTTAGGTTCAACTTCCAGATCTCGAAGAAATATTGCTGGAATGAAGGTCTTATCTAAACGTAGACCATCTGGACTCACTAATCGTAAGGTTGTTTATAAGAAAAATGGTAAATATGTTGGACAAGGAGTGGATTATGATCTTGAACCAATTCGTGTTTTGTTGCCAAGTGGAGAAAAGACCAAACGTCTGGCATTCTTCAGAGAATAATAATTTAAAATCATATTTAATAAAATATAATGATTCGCTCACACAGTATTGTTGATGTCAGTAATAATCCTCAGGTTCTAAAGGAATCTGAAGATTATACTCTTCGTAATTTCTTTATCACTATTGTCTTTAATCGAAAGATAACTGATCTTGATGAAGATCTTCAAGACTACAAAGATTATCTTTTTGATGGTTATCGTAAGTTCTTTGAGTCCCCTGATGGATTCAGAGAGACACTTCAAGTAAAAGACCCTCATCTATCACTTGATGATATCGATGTTGATATTAAAAGTAGAATGGAACGTTCAATTATAAATAGTTATCTTCATTTTCATACTTTAGTTAAGACCAAGATACCTGGAAGGAAACAACATCTCTCTATTAACTTCTCTGATTTTGGTCGAATATACAGAGAAATGACACCTGGAGTCAGTATCATGATTAAGATATTGAATGCCAATCCCAACATCGAGAATATTGATCGATATATTGAAAAATACAGTTGAACATTAATAGTCATTGATGTTTATTTCTTAGACTTGCGACCAAATGGTAATCGCCAACGTCTTTTATGTTTCGGTGGTGAGATAACTAACCCTCTATCTTCAGTTAATTTTTTTTTACTTCCTCAGGATCAGGAGCGATATCAGAAGGAGGTGGTGGCTCTGTAGAAGATGAAGCAATCATCGGTAATGAAGGTGGTGGAACTGACGGTGGTAGAAGCATCTTTAATGGAGATGAATGTTGATCAGCTAATTTCTGTTGGATCGATAATCGAATAAATGAACTTGAACGTGATGGCTGAGCTGGTTTCTTTAATGATTCGGCGATCTGACTCATTACATTGAGCTGACCAACACATGATTTCATTTGATCATCTCTAAGACTCATGGCCATGTTAGTATGAAAGTCAACCTTGTCGACTAGATCATCATGAACGGCTAAGAGTTCTTTGTTTCTTGATTTTACAACTTGATACTTTATTTTCAATTTAACTAACTGATCTTTAACTTGGGATAACTCTTGATTTGCTTGAGCTAACTTTTGTTCAGTCTCTAGATAGAGATCTTCAACTTCTTGAATTGTGTATGATCCTTGATCCGCCATTTCTTTTAAGAATATAATAAAAAATTATATTTATTTATCACCCATGAGCGCTAATAATCGATCTTTGATCGTATTATCTACATTCCAGAGTGTGGATCATGATGACCTTCAGTATGAGCTTCCTGATACTGTTGTTGGTACTGATCATTTACCCATCTTTCTACTTCAGCTCTGGCATATTGTGAAACTAAATCAGGATGTGCTCTGACCCATCTGACTACTTCCCATGCTTGTGCTTCACTAGACTCCCACGATAAGTGTTGAGCTCTAAAATCATAATTACCTGCTTGTTCATGATCACTAACTTCAGTCAAATATTGTTGAGCGACATAATAGGCGTCTGAATTAGCATCACCATGTTGAATAACGTAATTACAAGCCTCAAGATAGCTGTCTGTACCTTTTGTTCCATGTATAACTATTTCTTCGTAATATGTTAATTTTGCTGAATCACTTAATTCAGTTCCAGCATCATCTATAGCATCTTCTGCTTCTTGTAGTAGATCACTAGCTGACTTATCAGGCTTTAACCAATCTAATATTTGACCAAGTTTATATATGCCATATATACCAACCATAATCTCGACAACGAAGAGACCTGACTGTGGATTGAGTATATTGGACATTGCTTTTATGGATAGGTAGGAAAAATAAAAGTAATAGTTTGTTCTACGTTGGTTCTGGAGGGTATAAATGATCATATATTATGATTTCCTCCTCCACCCACACTCATATATTTACACAAGACTCAACAAAGACACACCAGAACCAACCTCAACCTATATAGATCCTATACTTGAACAAAAATCATCCTATCATCCAGACCTCAAAATAAAGTTAAAAATCGTTATTTAACGATGTTATTCGCTAGTACTCTTACTAGACTTTCGATACCGTTTTTATTGGTTGTGAGGGTGCCCTCACAATTTTTTATTCGTTAATCATTTTTTGATTTTCAATTTGATCTTCATCTTGTTTTTCGAATTGATCTTCGTCACTACTTGATAAAAAATCTTTGTCACCGATTCGATATTTATATAATTCTGCAGTAATTGCTTCCAGTAATGAATGTGTCATAATTTGAGCTAGAATCTTTTTCTTGTTAGCTTTAAAACCTTCCATTGTTTTACCACTATTTCTCAACTCTTTATCGTCCAAAGAACAGATGAGATCGTAAAATATTATCTCCATTTGAGTTAACGATTCGTAGTTAATGCAGGGAGCAATCGCATCTGCTGCCAGATCGAATGTATCTTTCATAGCTTTTTTCATGGTACTAACCATAGCTTTCTCAGTCATATTTTTAATTTCTTTCGAATCAAGTGCTTCTCTCATTTTCTCAAATCCTTCTTTCATTGACGCCATTTACTCATTCTATATATTTTTTTAAATATATTTTTATTTTAGGCACCAACATAAGTTATTGACCATGATGATTGAGCCAATGTTGTGCTGACTATACCATTGATCGTACAAGTCTGACTCATTGTTAGTCCTATTGATGTCCCTAGTCCACAATTGAATGTGCAGGTTCCTTGTGTTATATCTGTAGTTCCTCCTGAATATGAAAATGGATAGAAAACATATCTATTGGTTCCTCCAATCGAAACTCCAACTGACTGTCCTGCCGCTGATGTAGACATGATACTGAAGGTTACTTGCCATTTTCCATCATAGGGTGTAGTAAAGGTCGATGATGAAATCAATGTTCCAGATGTTACTGTATTTGATGATGTTGACCATCCAGTAGTTAATGATCCTCCACTACCAGATGAGGTATCGGTTGGCATAACCGCGCTCATTCCATCATTTTGTGCTCTGAATGTTATATATCCTATTGAATCTATTATTCCCAACCCTTGAGTCACATCAAAACCCTTAATCAATAACGCTGGACCTGTTCCATCGATTACCCAGTTATAAGTTCCAGCTGATGTTTGTAGAGTGACTGTTGATCCAGCTGGTCCAGTAGCTCCTGTGTTAGTTGCTGTTCCAGGAACCCCCTGTGGACCAGTGGGACCGGTTGCTCCAGTGTTAGTTGCTGATCCAGCTGGACCTGTATTACCGGTTGGACCAGTAGGACCGGTTGCTCCTGTATTAACTGCTGTTCCTGGAACTCCTGAAGGACCAGTAGGACCAACAGGATATCCTCCAAAATTAGGCAATGATTTTAACATTTATTAATGTTAGATTTTATTTTTAATAAAAAAACAAGTGATTACACTATTTTCTTTAGAAAATAGTTGGATCTGCGATCTATACAATCCTTTTAATTGAGACAATAAAACAGGGAGTCGATGAATACCTTCCACTAGTCGATGCTACTAAAAAATCCCCTGTAACATTCGAAAGTAAATTAAAATTTAATACATCTCCTGATGTTAATGAAGCTTGATAAACCGCAGTTAATAATATTTGACCACCACTTGTAGTTGTTATTTGTATTGTAGTTTGACTACCATTATATTGAACTGAATTTATGAACATTATGCAAGAAATTGTGGCTGCACCATTAGCATCAATTTGACCTGTGTATGCAATTTCATATGTTCCAGTTGTCGGTGTAGTTAAATTTGTTCCGGAAACTGTCCATCCAGAATTAATAGGAGCAGAAGTGAATGAAATAGCTGTACCAGTACCTGTATTTACTATAGTAGTATTTGTAGACGATGATCTCATCGCGAAAAGATTATTACTAGCAAAAGATGGACCTATTGGACCAGTTTGACCGGTAGCCCCTGTATTAGTTGCGCTACCAGAATTACCTGTTGGACCTGTGTTGCCAGTTGGGCCAGTATTTCCAGTGTTGCCAGTTGGACCAGTTGGGCCAGTATTTCCAGTGTTTCCAGTGTTGCCAGTGTTGCCAGTATTTCCAGTGTTTCCAGTGTTGCCAGTGTTGCCAGTATTTCCAGTGTTGCCAGTTGGACCAGTTGGGCCAGTATTTCCAGTGTTTCCAGTGTTGCCAGTGTTGCCAGTGTTGCCAGTATTTCCTGTCGATCCAGTGTTGCCAGTGTTGCCAGTGTTGCCAGTTGGACCAGTGTTGCCAGTGTTGCCAGTAGATCCTGTATTACCAGTGTTGCCAGTTGGACCAGTAGATCCTGTATTACCAGTTTGACCAGTCGATCCAGTACCTCCACCTCCCCCCGATGGTCCTGTTGGTCCTGGAACTGATATATAGGATATTGGAAAATTCGGTAAACTTTTTAACATTTGTTAATGTTAGATTTTGTTTTTGATAATTAACTTTAAACCTAATCTGAAATCTTTAGTAAGAATAAAGTGATGAATAATTTCCCCCCAGTGAATGTTGATCCTGATATTGATGATTGAGAAGCGATCAAAAAAGAATCACCAGGTGTTGATGGCCAGCTAAAAATACTATTTGTAGCTCCTGTCCAAGGGGCTCCACTACCAGGCATAATGATCGCATTGCTACTATCTGTCCCTCCAACTGTATAAGATTTAGTTGCTAAATTTTGAAGAACTGCTCTTGGTATCATCGCATTTAACGCTCCAAATTGTATAAATAAATCAACATCAAATGTTCCACTCATTGTGAAGTTAACTGCATTGGTCCCTGTTTGATTGTCATAATGATTTAAATAAATATTCATTAATGCATACCTTGCAGTCCCTGATGATGGTGTAAATAAAGTTACTGAAATAAAACCTGGTGTATTTAAACTAGTTGCATTAACTTCTATATTATACGCAAATGATACAGTTCCAACTCCGGTATATGGTCCTGTTGGTCCTGTCGATCCTGTATTTGACGCTATTCCACTAGGTCCAGTGTTTCCTGTTGGTCCCGTACTACCGCTTCCTGAAGGTCCAGTTGACCCTGTTGATCCTCCTCCACCTCCTGATGGTCCAGTTGGCCCCGTTGGTCCTGGTGCTTGTAAATATCCAGGGAAATTCGGTAATCCTTTTAACATTTATATTTACTTAAATATATTTTTATTAATAATTCGCTGAAACCATCAGATCCTTGATATACAACCTTTTACTGATTTTTCCTTCACTGTAATCTCGCATAGTCTTTTCAATCTTCTTATCGTGATCTTCAGGAGTCATCACAAACAACTTCATATATCTTGGATGGTTATTTTTTGGGGTTTTTGGTTTGGTCTTTTTGAATCTCTTTTGGGATTTGACCCTGAGATAACTGATTTGAAAATTGTCAACCAGCAAGATCCACATTCTATATTGACGTTCTGTTAAAGTAGTCTTGGCGATAGCTCGATAGGTAGTTTGAAATCCTGGTTCTATAGGCCTGGAGGGTTCATATGGAACGACATCATATTCAAAAAGATTCTTTAAGAACACTGATTCTTTGGAATATAATCCTCGAGAATTAACCTTATTTATATAGTGGGTTGATAAAAGATTAGAGGATATCCATACAAAACCATTCTTATAAATAACCTTCCTAACAGATCTTTTTTTCAAAATTTTGTATAACATCTTGGATGATTGATAATCAAAACTGTTACAAAGCAACTCATCGACAGTTATATTATACAAACATTCAAAATGATTAACTGGAATATTAGTGAAAAAAATATGTTTATAATAATCACGAACATGTTGTAATATTTTAAACCCCATATCTTGGATCAAATCAATAAAATCTTCACCAACCAATCTTTCTTGACTAATATAATCTTCATAGGGCATGGAGTGGTCTTTTAGAGAATCAGTTAACTTCATATTTTCTGTGATCTCTGCGTGATCTTCCATAGACCATTGATCTCTATCAGTTAACCATTCATGTGCTCCGAATGGATAATCAAAATCTTTGACGACAAAAGCAACATTTCCATTGTTGTTAAATCTCATGTAGGAGAATTTTACCATTCGAACAAACTGCCATCCACACTCCAAACACTCACAGAACTTCCCAGGTTGATCCTTCTCACACATATATCTCAAATATTCATATAATGCCATTTTTCTTCTTTTTATTCTTGATAGAAATAAATTTTTTAAATTATTTTTTAAGAAGTTTATTTTCGGAAATAAAAAAAATAATTTAATTTTTTTATTTTCTGTTATTAAATCAGGTTATTTAATATGGCATCTAAAACACGTGTAAGGGCTACATCGGGACGAACCCACAGAAAAGAAGAATGGGATGGAATCATTCGTGGATATGCTAGTACCGCTCATTCACTTATTATTAGACCTGAAGATATTGTTGTGACTGCTGAAATTGGAACAAATAAGAAGGGTAAACCTGAGTTTTCAATTATTGAAATGAACAGCACTGCTGCTCTCTGTGTCTTTAAAATTCTTAATGCAGCTATCAATGCAAGAGAAAGAACTGTACAGAAACGTGGTCTCTCTGTTAGGAGAAATGGTGAGAAAAGAAAGACTATTCCTAATGTTAAACTCAGATTCAGGATGAATGATGATATATCAGACAAATACCGAAAGAAAGTTGAGAGAGATCTCACGAAACCAATTGAAGAACAGTCAGAAAAAGATGATTCATCATCAGAAGAAGAAACTAAAGTCAAAAAATCAAAGTCAAGATCTAAAAAGACAAGCAGTGAAGGTGAAGAGGAAGAAGTCCAATCTCCAGTTCAATCAAAGAGAAGAAAGCATAAAGAGCATATTACTGAAGAAGAATTTCCTGTTGCTCCTCCTGTACCTGATCCAGAAGAGAAGAAAAACGCAAGATCTCCTGTTCGTGTTATAAGATCAAGACCAATTGATAATGAAAATCCAGTAATTGAAACTGTGGTAAGGACGACATATGATAATGGAGATGTTGAAGAAAGTACAATGCTTGATAAAAATCCCCATTATAGGCCAAAATTATTATCTCCAGGTAACGTTAGAAAGACGAAAGATCTACTACTTTCAGGGCGTGATATGCCTAGATCTATTGAAGATTTGGAGTTGATACCTGATACCCCCGAGGAAGAAAACGATCGTCGAGATCAAAATTTATTCCGAACAAGACCGTATTACGAGGGTCGTAGGAAAGTAGCAGTGTGAAACGATTTAATTCAAAATTAAATAGTAAGTCTAGTACTTTTCATTGATTTCTGTGTTTGCCCCTGCTGGACCGGGGTTGATTTTACAAGCCGGGGCCGAAAAACTCTCTAAAACACTAGTCTTTTTATACTAACTTCTAAAATTTAGACCAAAAGACCCGGGACCCTCCTTTATTTTATTTATATATTAAATAAAAAGAGACTATGTATTATATATAGGAAAAGAAAAATCCCAAGGGGGGTCGGTCCGGGGTCCAAAAGGTCATTTTTTACATCTTGGTACCAAAACACTTAATAACCATTAAAAGTAAAAAAATAACTTTAAAAAATAATTCGATAATTATTAAAAATCAATGTCTGGTTGAAGATGAAGATGTTGGTCTTCCAGAACTGCGAGATGATATAGTACGTTTGGGGAACATCTTAACGTAATCTTTTCCTGAAATTTGATTAGCGTCTTCTATAATATCTTGAGGATCAGGTAAACCTTCCACAGCTCCCTCATCCAAAAGAATATTGTATCGGGTAGTATAGTCACTCATATCATCACCGTCCAATTGAATCTTAACTTTTAATAAACGATCACCATAAATATGAAACCCTCTTTTCTTTTCACAATATCCATTCCTTGTCCAATATTTTGTAGCCCCATCTATTTTCTTAATTCCATCACCTTTAATATTAGATATTACAGTTTGCTCTTTCTTAACATCTTTGCCAGAAAATTCTCCTTTATAGACAGTTTCGAAGAAATCCTTGTTAACGACAAAGATTTGGTCACCTTTGGGATGGGCGATACGAGAAGGGATAGTGATGTTACCTTTTTCAAAGACATCGGAGAAGAATTTTTTAAGAGGAGAAGTACTCATTTCCTTGGCATGAATCAAATACTCAGTCTGAGGGATAGTCTGTATATCAATGCAGTCATATTCAAGGAGATATTTATAAACAGCATTTCCGACTTCTTGATTACTGATCTTGGCTATTAAATCCTTAAAGTATTCGCGGTTACCAACATATCGATCGCTAGTAACAAAAGCTGCATATCTTCGACTCTCGGGAGGAACTCGAATTGCAGCTTCGTTGTTGGTGGTAAAAATAAAATTATTGTTGTTTTGAGTTTCAAAGGAATTGATCCCTTTCGGTTCAATTTGAAGAGTTCGACCGGTGATCTTACTTTTCATATTATCGAAAGTCGCCATATAATCTTTAATCTCAGAGCTTTGTTCATCAACAACAGTAAATATCTTACCATCTAATTGAGGGTTAAACTTGGCTGTTACTCGAGCAATCTCACAGGTTGCCCACATCAACTTCGGGCCCATAACCCATTCTGCTAAAAAATCAAGCAAGATATTCTTTCCTGTTCCCTCCTTTTCTGAAAAGAGCACCATTGCTACCATATTAATCTTAAGAGTCTGCAAAGGCTTAGCGATAAAACTAGTTGACCATTGTTCGTGTAAAGGAATTTCATTAGCCCAAACCTCACGAACATGTTTAGTAAAAGGAGCTATCAACTCAAACATCCTCTCTCTGGTCATCGTTGGATCCAAACGTGCCTTGAATCCTGCGAAACGATTAAAAATTTCCGACTGTGGTAGAAGTAGACTTTTATCATGTAAATGATAAGGGATAACGTCAGTCTTTTCGGAAAGCAGTTCGACAGTTCGAGGATCACCTAATCCAAATGGAAAAATAGGAATAGGTGTTTTTTCTTCTTTTCCGGTTTTCTTGTTGATCACACCAGTTAGTTGATATGCGTAGGCCATTTCATTCTTTTTGGGGAACTGACTACGTTCTGCGAAGTCATCAGCGTGTTTT
>Ga0157370_10007843_pt1 | contig 11569 bp, 6 predicted proteins | sample C35metaG_FD_113463 | JGI IMG/M metagenome (GOLD analysis project Ga0157370, IMG submission 113463) | Corn rhizosphere microbial communities from Kellogg Biological Station, Michigan, USA - C3-5 metaG | ecosystem: Host-associated > Plants > Roots > Rhizosphere > Soil | place: USA: Michigan... | reverse complement strand
TCAGCCATACAGTGACAGGCACATCCGCCCTTCCTGTCGTCACGGGACAATTGGGACTCCAATAGCCGATCATCTTTGTCCCTTGCATGCCGAATTCATCCCATGCTTTCCAGATAGGCCGCGGATCAGCATTCGCCGTCCATGGCATCCGGTTCGTCATTCCATATACCATTCCCCGCCAGGGATTGCCGCCGCCTTCCAGCATCTCCCCCATCAGTCCGAAAGGAATACCGCTCACTTCCGTCAAAAAGAAGTCCGGGTTGTTTTTCTCATAGTCGAAATACTCGCCGAACCACAACCGGTTGAGATAAGGGAAATGCTCCATATACAGGTTGGCGCTGTTGTTATATCCATCCCTTGGATTATACTGATTGGCGGAATGCAGATCGATGATCCCGGGATGCCCGTCCTGCGTCAGCACCCGCTTGATGCGTTTCATCGTCACCCGGTCGAAGGCCACATCATCCAGGTAGATCCCGTCGATGCCTACGTGCTGCACCAGCCAGTTCATGCCCTCTGCATAGTAGTTGTGCCACCGGCTCATCCCGCTGTTGATGATGGCGGCATCCTTTATCTCCGGCACAAACCAGGCAGGGATATAGTCGTCCCCTACATGCTCCTGCAGCCAGCTAAAACCGCCGCCGGGACCGTGAGAATATATTTCATCCCCAAGACTCCTGAGCGCCCACAGCTCATAGGCCCTGTCCGAGAGCTCGCGCACTGTATTATAGATCTTCACCTTCAATCCCAGCGCATGCGCGCTGTCGATATATGATTTCATCTTCCTCCATTCGATAAAAGGATAGTTGATCCAGGGATTGATGGGAGTGGCATGATGGATATTTATCACTGTAGCTCCCGTCGCCTTTATCGTATCGAGGTTATTGTATCGGTGATAGAACCGCGTGGCCCATTGAAAATCCGTGTTCAATACATGAAACGGAGTGATCAGCAGATGGAAATTGTAGTAGAGGGTATCTCCTTTCTTCATATGCCGCGCGCCGGAAAAGTTATTTACCAGCATGGACTTTCCTTTGATGCCTACCGTAATGCCGCCCTTTCCCTCATTCCCCCAGGAGGCAGGCAGTAGCAAGGGCTTTTGCAGATAAAAATTGGTGTTCAATGGACGGACATAGCGTTCGTCACGTAACGAATATTGCAATCCCGCATTTACGGTTCCAATCCAGGCGCCATCCTGGTTTTTATGCGCTACATCCCATTTCCATTGATAGGTGCTGTCCGGTCGATAGCCCCCTTTCAGGCCCAGCCCCATCATATATTTCGCTTTCTCCGGCTGGAAAGGGATATGCATGGTGATATCCTTTAGGTCCAGGTCCTGCAATGCCGTCACTTTCACTTTATAATCCAGGTATCCGTCAAATTCCAGCGTGGCGCTCACCTGCATCTGCAATTCTTCCGAGGTGCTGGTCGCATTCCATTGCACCGTTCCCGCTTCCTTACGCGTAAAATGAACACCCTGAGGGGTCAGCCGGATTTCCTTCCCATCCCTGATGAAATGAAAATGGATATTCTCCGCCAGCAGGTTATTGGGTGTGGTGGTGATATCCGTCATTTCCGGCGTAAAGAAAGTACGTATCTGTTCCGGAAACCCTTGTTTGTTCACCTGTATCTGTCTTCCCAGGAGATTGATAAGGCTATCTCCCTGTACGACCAGCGGAGTATAGGGTGCGATCACATCATTGGATTGCGCCAGTGTCGAATTAAGCCATTTGAGACGGGTCATCTTTTCCGGCTGGTCCGTGGACGCACCAGATTCCACATGCACCTTGAGATGAATAACCTGCCGCTGTCCATTGGCCTCTACCGTTGCCGTCCCATTATAATCTCCTGTCGCTGCATCGGAGGGTACATCTACGCCACACCACAAAGCCTGTACCTGTTTGGCAGGCACATCCACTCTTTTTACAAAAGGTGTTCCATCATAACGAATGCCTCCGGTATTGATACAGCTGATCCGGTCCGTCCCTATCTTCCCACCAGCCGCCTTTGTCAGATCGCTGAAGCTGACCCGCACATCCTGCAGATCCTTTAAAGCATAAATGCCCAGCTGATAAGCAAAATATTCGCCCTTCTTTGCTACCATGATCAGGCCGAATGTCCGAAAAACGGTCCTCCCGGGAAATATACTCCGTTTTTCGGAAAGGTCTAATGATGGTCCTTCGGACAACGAGCCTCCGGCCCGTTCTGGGCGTTGTGGCGCCAGTCCCGCACCCGTTTGTATCCACCGGTAAGGAAGATCATTCCGCATCCGGATGCTGTGTTCCCTGTCTTCCACGAATACACAAAAAGCCTTTCCCTTATTCGCGTTCACCACTGCCTCTGTCTCCTTCGATGTAGCGATCACCTCCATGGGATAAAAGCTGTTAAAGGCATCGATGGATTGCTCTACCAGCGCCTTGCAGTTCACGGCCCTGGTCGCCGCACTTTTCACTGTCTTCCCCATCGCCTCCTTCGCCCGGCTCAACCAGCCCGCTGCTGCCGTGGTATCCGGCTTCCAGTACACTCCTTTGGGATAATTGCTCCGGCCCTCGTTGCGATAGGGCATATAATAGATATAGTAGAGTCCCTTCCCTGACACAGGCTCAAAGAGCACTTCCCCCGTCTCCCGATTGATCATCCCCGTGGTCTTGTTCAAAATGATCTTACCCGTTGCCGAATCCTGTACAATGATCCGTTTGTTCTCAGGGTGTACATCCCTCCTCCGCCAGGGTATGTCGACACGGGCCACATTTCCCGTCGCATTGCATCGCACCACGATACGGTGATTCCCCAATGAGTCCGCATTCCAGCATCCCGGACAGTCGGAATATTGAAGCGCCTGCGCCCGGACAAAATGAGTTGCAGACAGTAAAATGACAGAGAGAATAAGCTTTTGCATAATTGAAGATAAGGCAGGAAGGGCATTCTCCTTCATCCCAATTTGCGCAAACGTTTGAGTAAGATTTCAGGTCGGTTATAAAACACTCAGCAAAAAGTCTCCATTTACATTCAGCTGTTTATGGACGGCTTTCAAAAAATCAACATCCGGCTTTTGTTTTCCATTCATGATCAGGGAAAGCTTGGCATCGCTGACTTTTAATTTACGCGCCAGGTCCTTTTGTTTCAGTTTCATCTCATACATCCTCATTTCAATAATACCTGCCAATGTCGTAGGAGATTTAATGGGAAATTTGGATTGTTCATATTGCTGGGCAGCGAGAGCCAGCTTCCGTATCTCCGCCATTTCTGTCCTGGAAACATTGGCGCTGCCCTTTGACATTAGTTTATCAATTCGGCTCATTACATTACCGTAATCTGCATTGGTCAGGATTTTCTTTGTAGTAGCCATCTTTAAAAATTTAAATTTCAGTACAATCGATCTTGTCATAATCCTTATGACGCCCCACCCACCGGATGAAGATAGTTCGAACATCAAAAAATATCATCGCTACCAGCCGGTAATTATTACCTCGAATATTGAAAACGTATCGGTCATTTCCTATCGCATCCACAGAGTTGAAGATTTTCTTCATATCATGGAAATTCCTCCAATCCGCAACAAGCACAACCCGATACCAATTATTCAACGCATCTTCGGCATCAACGTGGCCACGATAGAAATCACGTAGGGTGCCGTAACTGATCACCACCATAGGTAAGGTTTTACACAAAGATAAAAATTTTTAGAATTTCTAAATATTTTTTCTAATCCCTAAAAAAACAAACAACCCCAATTATCCGTACCTTCCCTACCCTGCACGGCCCCGAAAAAGGCTCGCTCCTCATTATAGGAGGCAATGTCGGCTCCAATAAAGAAATCTGGGACAAATTCACCGAGCTGGCAGGAGGAAAAGAAAAAGCCAGGGTAGTGGTGATCACGGCCGCCTCCGGTGACTCCGCCGCATTCGACACCAACAGGAAGATTATCCGTGAGCAGCAGGCCCCTTAGTGACAGACTCCAGTCCCCCGCAGTCTCCACACCTCAACGGTTCCCGCCCCTCCACATCCCGACCACCGACACCGGCTCAACCCCAAACTCCCGATATGTTTCCGGATCATACACACTCGCCGTATGATGCAACATCATATCCACAAACGTAAAGGACAGTTCCGGCAGCACCCGGCTCAGCACCCGCGCCAGCCACCCCGGTATATGCAACAATCGCACACCGGAAGGATTCGCCAGCCGGATAAATTCATCCACTGTCACCTCATCCACACCCGATAATTCATACACCCCCGCCCGCCCACCTACCACCGCAGCAGCAATAGCCTCCACCACAGTGCCCCTGTAGACGGGACGCATGGTCTGCCGTCCCGACCCGATCACAGGCACAGGCCAGTCCCACCCAAGCACAGGCACCCGCCTTTTTGGAACCTTGAACAGCACGTCAATTTTAGACGCCTTGTCCGGCGCATCGATGATGACAGGACATCGGAAGACCACCAGCGGAATCCCCGTCCGATGCAATACCTCTTCGGCCTGTCCCTTGGTTCGTAAGTAATGATTTTTCTCCCCGGAAGAAGCATGGGGATAGCTTAGATAGATGATTCTTTTGGCTTTTGTATATTTCGCTACGATCGTAGCTGTAGTTTTATTCGCTTCTTCATAGGCCCCCGCGTTTTTCGCATTCAGCTCACCCGACAGATGCACGACGACATCCGCCTCCCCGAGCGCCCGGGCAGCCTTCGGAGCATGCATCCAGTCCGCGATCACTTCATCCACCGGCAGCTCCATGGGCTTCCGTACAAGCCCAATGGTATAATGACCCGCCGCTCTAAGGACGGGAATAAGCATCGACCCCGTAGCCGAATTGGCGCTGGTGATGACGATCTTCATTTATGTCGATACACTGTTGGTTTCTTCCCCGCCCCGGGCTCCGTCACATGCGCACCATCAAACTTCGAGCCGCTCACATCATCCAGCACAACGGCGGGACGATAGTCCTTTTTCTCGCAATTCAGCTGCACATTCCTGAATTCGATCTTCTCCGCATGCCGGATATACGCACCCCACGCAGGCAGCTCCTTGAACATGGAAAAATCCGGATAAGCATTCGCCCGTTCAGGGACTTTATCCAGCTCGTCAAGACCGATCTTCGCAAAGAAAGGATTGCCCCCACCGGCAAATTTGATATCTACATTTTCCAGCACCACCCCCGAGATCTTTGCATCCGGCATACCCGCTATGACGATGGCCGGCGTAAGGTTCCTGGGCATATCCTCGATAGGACCCTCATAATCGTATCCCGCATCCGGCTTCCCCGCAGGCACTTCCGCATACACATTCCGTATCCGTATGTTCTCCAGCCGGCCCTTCTTTCCGGCGACCCGCTCGCCGATACGTAAGTACAAAAAGTTACCGGTATTATACGACTGCAGACTATCCACCAGCACATTCTCCAAAAATCCTCCATCCACAGCTTCCAGCGCCAGCGCGCTCCGGTAAGTATCGAACACGCGGTTATTGATCATGGTAATATTCCGGAACCCTCCATACGACGCCGTGCCGAACTTGATGGCATTGGCGCTGCTCCGGATGGTACAGTTTCGGATCAGCACATTATTGCAAAATTTAGTGCCATCATGTGACTTCAGACAGATCCCATCATCATCCGCATCGATATAGGAGTTCGTAACGGCCACGCTGTCGCAGTCCACGATATCGATGCCGTCGTTATTCCAAAACGCTTTGCTGTCCACATAGATGCTGTCCAGCCGCAAATTCGTACATTGATCATAGGTCTCCACCCAGCTGGCGGAATTCCGGATGGTGACCCCGCGCACCAATACGTTGCGGCAATTCCGGAAATTGATGATCATTGCCCGTATGTCCGCTTCGGGACGATCGTTGCGAAAAAGGTCCTTCACCAGCCCCTTGTGTATATTCGCCGTCACATTGGCCGCCAGCGCCCTGCCCTGCCCATCGATCACCCCCTTACCGGTAATGGCCACATCATGCTGGTCATAAGCGAAGATCAAGGCTGTGAAAATCTTCTTATCATAATCAAAAGGATTCAGCGAGCCCACCAGCACCGCCCCCTCCTCCAATTGCAACGTGATATTTGATTTTAGATGAATAGACCCTGTGAGGTAACGTCCTACATGAAATATCAATCTCCCTCCTCCGTTCTGACTGATATAGTCGATGGCAAACTGGATGGATCTTGTGTTCAATGTTGATCCGTCCCCGCGGATCCCAAACAACGAGGCCGGATAATCCTTGGCAGCCAGCAGCATCGACTGCAGACAGCATATGCATGCTATAAAGTATTTCTTCATATTAGTAGATTGTAACAGGCCCTATAAGTCCCATCGATTGTATCGGCTGGTCCTTTCTCTTTTCATTGGTCCAATATTGCGCAACAGGATTGTCCTTCAGCGTCTTCATATAATTCCCCATGGAAGTAGCGACCTTCACCTCCAGCACATTCTTACCCGCCTGCACAACACCTGTAACAGGGAAGATACGACGGCCATACCATTGCACTCCAAGCGTCTTCCCATTCAACGCCGCTTCACTCACTCCCATCACCTTGCCCAGGTTCAGCCAGGCAGGCAGAGCGCCATCCCCAACCGTGAATTCCAGCCGGTACGTCACCACCCCGCTAAAAGCCGCCCACTCCGGCATATCTTTCAGATCCTTCAACACATCCAGCGTCGCTGCCCTGACAGAGCCGTCTATATGCCGAAACTCCCCGGCCCAGCCACTCTCCAAAGTTTGTCCGGCCCTGGCAGCGGTCTCCCCGCCCCCAGCAACAGCCTTCCCCTCAGGCGCCGTAGGCGCCGGCCGCCAGGCCGCACCCCTCTTTTCATGATCAAACACGATCAACCTCGACTCCGCCGGCCCCAGATCCAGCTCGATCCTCTCAGCCCCCGACTCTATCCTCCAACGCTGCCCCGTATCCGCATCCCAAACCCAGGCCTGACGCCCACTGGCAATATCTTTATGCACGGTCAGATTCATCCGGTGCCCCTTGTCCACACTGGAATTGATAAAAAGAAGAAACTCCGTCCTGCCACCCTGGTAACGCACCTGCGTGACAAAAGGATCGGGATTGTCGATAGCAACATAAGGCGTTATGCCATACTTCTGCTGAACATCCTTGTACCAAAGGATCCATCCCTTCTCCGGCTTGCTCAGCAACACAAATCTTTCAGGGAATTTCTTCATCTCTTCCACCGCAGTCCGAACCTGCGCATCGCGCCGCTCATGCTCCAGCCAGCCCGTACTCCTGTCAGGCATGGTCTCGATACAAAATATCCGTCCCCCGCCCACGACAAAGTCTCGCAGCTTGCGAACCACTGCCGGGTCCATCCGCTCCACCCTCACCAGGAATATAGTATGGTACTTCCGCTGACCATAATGCATCCATCCCCCGTTCATCGTTGCCCCCAGTATCACCTGCTCCGAGATATAGTCGCAGGCATTCCCATTCTTATGCATCGCCTCCCACACCAGCGTCATCCAGGTAGGATACATCAGGCTGGGGAAAGGCTCGTTCTGCGCGCCAAAAATGCTCCACATATCGGTCACAGGCGGCAGCACGGCAATATCCGCAAACATATCTACCTGTTGTAAAAGGGCCGACATGCGCGCCTTGTAGTCGGCGAATCGCCTGAAATAAGGCCACCAGGTGTTCTTCTCATTAAACCAGGTCCCATACCGAACCCACCCGGGGAAAGGCGCATCAGGAGGTGAATAGTTGAACCCATGGAACACAGGATGCGTCACTCCTGAAATGGTACTTTGATCCCCCGCCACCTTCAATATCTCCAGAGTGTCGTTAAAGACCATATCCGTGTTCGTCAGCTCTTCGCAGCTGACATGCCGCTTGCCCTTCAGATGAGCCGCGGACGATACGTATTTATTGATCATCGTATACGCCCTGCCGATACGATAGTCCTCCTCGCTCATCTCCTTCCCCAGACCATATTTTATCCAGGTCTCACATTCAGGCAGGTCGATATCGAAACTGCCCTCCAAAGGAAAATAGCCCCGCCCATATGCCTGTACACGGGACAATATCTTGTTTTCTTTACACCAGTCCGTAAAGGAATGAATAAATCGCTCCCGTATCAGCTCCGACCTGGTCAGGTCAAAGTCATACCGTACCCGTTCCACCTTGTCTTTCAGCTCCGGCCCAAGACCCGGGCCATAATTGAAGTCATAGATATTCCCCATTCCCCCTATTTTGGACATCGTCAGGGGAAGATAAGGCATAGGATCGTACCCTCTTCTTTTTGTAAACTCGGCCAGCATGTCGGCACACCAGTTGGCGCCTTCCAGCTCCATACTGTCCGTAAAAAAGCTGCGTACCCTGCCCGTCAGCGGCCCGATCCGCCCCTGGATCGTATCCGACATGCGATGGAGATATTTCTTTACAGCAGCCTCATTGTAATGGTTGAGCACAGGCCCGTTGGCGCCCGGAGCGCCATTGATCACTTCCATAGACCCCGTTACTTTCACCAGTCCATACAATACATGCTTGCCCTCCGGTATGTCCACCTTGATCTCCCCATTGGGTATCTGGGAAGAAAGATCGACTACCTGGTCCATCCGCTCGATCACGGCAGGTGCCATATGCACCGACAACAGCTCCATCGTCCTGCCCGGGAATGGCGAGGTGACGGCAGGGTCACACTCCGCAAAAAGCGCAAAAGGGCTGACCTCGAAATATTGAGGGCCATCCAGCTTCACCACGGCGATCACCAGCATCTGCGATCGCTCCTCTCCCTGCAGATATTCTGCCCCAAAAGGCCACCCCGATCCTACGATCAGATCACAGGTCAGCCCCAGTGACTCAGCCTCTTTCAACGTGAAGTTCAACAGATCCACCCACTCGGGGCTCAGCCATTGAACGGCCGGCCTGCCCATATCATCGGTCCTGGCAGGGAACTTAATGGGATTGATCTCCACCCCGCCGATACCCGCCTCCTTCATCAGCCGCAGCTCCCTCGCCAGCTCGGTCTTTTCCACTTTGTCCCCATTCCACCACCACCGCACAAACGGCCGGTAAATGGCAGCAGGCTCCTTAAAGTTCTGATAAAGGTCCGAGGCAGGCGCAGGCAGCTTCGTAGCCCCTGCCGGTAACATCTTCATGAGGGTAAGACCAGAGGTCAGTAATGACCCCTGCCAAATAAATTCTCTTCTTTTCATTATTGCCTTTTATAGATCAAAGGATTCTGCGCATCGTTGTTCAAAGGGTCCCCGATAGCCAGTTTCTTCACATAAGCGTCAGGCAGCACATTAGGTTGGCCATTGTACACATTTCCATCCGGCATATACGCACAGGTCATCGCACGCCGGAACCCGCTGGTCATATTGGCCCCTGCCCCATGCACGGTCAGCCCATTGTGAAAGCTGCAGCTGCCAGCCTTCATAGGCGCCGACACGGATTTCACCTTCGCCAGCTCCGGATAGACGGTAAAGATACCATCCATATTCTTTCCAATGCCACTGTTGTCAAATCTCGTAGTACGATAAGACCCCGGAAGGAAATAGAGACACCCATTCTCCAGCGTGGCATCATCCAGCGCCACCCAGATGGACAGCGCATTCCTGTCCGTAAAGGACCAGAAAGGAGTATCCAGGTGCCATGCCGTGGGATTGGCCCAGGGACGCTTGAACAGCGCCTGATCATGCCAGATGCGGATACCATCCACTCCGGCCAGGCTGGCCGCCATCTGCCCGATCCTCGGGTCCAGCATCAGCTTCTTCACCCCTTCGTTCGTCTGCCAGAGATTGATCAGCTGGTCAAACACTTTTCCAAAATACTCCGAATCCTCATTGATCCCATCATCCTCTCCGGTCTTGAGGTCCTTGCCGGGCATCTTTACGCCAGCCCGCTCATTCACGGCCGCCATCACCTTGGCCCTCCAATCCTCCAATTCCGCTGGAGAAAGAAAATTCTCGACAACAAGGAAACCATTGTCTCTGTAACTTTTGACCTGCTGTTCAGTCAGTTCGTAATTCATTTCTATATTATTTTAAACAATTTTCATAGTCCCGGTCGGCCAATGGCCCAAGCCAGCCAAAGATTCCACCAGGGGTAGTACCGAAGGGTCCTCCCTTCGGTCGCGACGCATGAACATATTGAAAACGCGTGCGACACTTTTACCTTAAAAGCACGCGTTTTCAATACCCCGGATTTTGCCAAAGTCCGGCGGGGTTTAACTGGTTTTCCCGAAAGGGTATGGCATAGATCATCTTATTCGCCGTCACATTATATGACCCCGGCAGCAGATAGCCGTACGTCGCCTTTTGCGTAATCCCATACGCCGTCAGCACAGGTATCGCCAGATCCGTACGCACCAGATCAAACCACCGCTTGTTCTCAAACGCCAGCTCCACCCTTCTCTCATGCGCGATCGTATCCCGCACCACACTCTGATCCGTCACATTCACATCCGCCAGCCCGGCTCTCTCCCGCACCTTGTTCAGATACGGCAGCGCCGCACCCGTCTGCCCCTGCTCATTCAACGCCTCCGCCAGCATCAGCAGTACATCGGCATAGCGGTATACATACCAGTCCTGATCCGTATTGTCGATAATGCTCCCATAGGGCAAATGATAATATTTCCGGATAAAATTCTTGGACACTTCCCCGGCTGTAGGAGGATTCAGCACGCTGACCACGCTGTCGGGAATAAAATAGCTGTTGATATCATACTTCCCCTTCGTTACGGCAATGCTCGCATCCAGCCGCTTGTCTCCCGGTTCATAGGAATTGATCAGATCCTGCGTAGGTACATTCCAACCCCCGTAGTTATTCTTGTTGTTATTGAAATTGACGCCCAGGATATTCGTAGTGACAGTGGTAGCCGGTATGAATCGGTATATGAATGCGCTGGACTGTCCATCCGTACCCGCCTTGTAATTGATCTCGAATATACATTCTTTATTGTTCTCATTGGCAGTTGTATATATATCCTCATAATTAGGCATCAGATCGTACCCCATCGTCGTCACGGTCTGCAGGATGGCGCTGGCCTTGTCGTATTGCTTACGGGTGAGATAGACCATACCTAACTCGGTTGCTATCATGCCCTTGGTGATCCTGCCGCTCTGAATGCCCTTGGAAGAGAAGGTAGTCACCCCCACTTTGCCCAACGCATCCGTCAGGTCCGCAATAATTTGATTATATACACTATCCACAGAAGACCTCGCCACCCTCGTATCCGAAATGCTCTTAGTCTCATCCAGGAACAACGGCAGCGCCCCAAACAATCGCACCAGCTCGAAATAATAGTGCGCCCGCAAGGCTTCCGCCTCTCCGGTGATCGCGCTCTTGATGGAGTCGGGTACGGCGCTGGCAGTCTTGATCCGGCTGAGAATGACATTGGTGCGCTGGATCCCGTTAAAATCCGCCGTCCAGATCGTGCTGGTCACCCCCGTGGAAGACCCGTCCAGGAAATAAGATACCTGCTCGGTGGATACACTCCCCCTATCCTTTGTATTATAATCGAAATAAGTATTGTCCGCCCGCATCTCCTCCAGGTAAAAGGCGACGTTGGCCGCATCCCGGAGTGGCACATAGGCGCCCACCAGCGCTTCCTGGAAATCAGT
>Ga0157370_10007841_pt1 | contig 11569 bp, 2 predicted proteins | sample C35metaG_FD_113463 | JGI IMG/M metagenome (GOLD analysis project Ga0157370, IMG submission 113463) | Corn rhizosphere microbial communities from Kellogg Biological Station, Michigan, USA - C3-5 metaG | ecosystem: Host-associated > Plants > Roots > Rhizosphere > Soil | place: USA: Michigan... | reverse complement strand
GGCAATAGTTTCTCAGGCCAATGTATCTTGTAACGGCGGATCAAATGCTTTTATCTCTGCCACTCCTGTAACAGGTGGCACCGGGACCATAACATATGACTGGACCCCGGGTAATCCGACAGGTGATGGAACTCCGACAATATCAGGATTATCTGCCGGAACATGGACATGTACAGCTACAGATGCTAACGGTTGTACATTGTCAGAGTCATTCACTATTACCGAACCGCAATCAGTGACAATTAATGCAGATACACAAACTAACGTAAACTGTAATGGAGGATCGAATGGTTCAATATCAGTCAGTACTTCAGGAGGAACGGGAGCTTACACCTACTTGTGGGCACCTTCAGGAGGAACAGGAGCTACAGCTTCAGGTCTTATTGCCGGAACTTATACACTGACAGTAACCGACGCTAATGGATGTACTGCTACACAATCATTTACAATCACTGAGCCTAATGTACTTATCGCTACTGCTGAGGCACAAACCAATGTATCCTGCAACGGTGGATCGAATGGGTCGGCAACTGTAGCTGTAACAGGGGGAACAGAATCTTTTACCTATTCATGGACACCAACAGGAGGTTCCGAAGCTACAGCTACAAGTCTTGCTGCCGGAATTTATACCGTAACGGTAACCGATGCTAATGGATGTACAGCTACACAATCATTCTCAATTACTGAACCTCCCCTATTAGCGGGACTGGAAATAGCATCTCAAATTAATGCATTTTGTAATAACGGTTTAAATGGTACTGCTTCTGTTACACCTGCAACAGGTGGTACAGGTGCCATAACGTATGACTGGACTCCGGGTAATCCAACAGGTGACGGAACCATAAATGTTACAGGATTATCTACCGGAACATGGGTATGTACAGCTACAGATGCTAATGGCTGTACACTATCACAATCATTCACTATTACTGAGCCTTCGGCAATTACAATTGTTGCTGATACGCAAACCAATGTGTTATGCAATGGAGGATCGGATGGTGCAATTACTGTAATCCCAACAGGTGGCTCGCCCGGATATACTTATCTTTGGGCGCCATCGGGAGGAACTGCTGCTACAGCTTCAAATCTTGCAACAGGGATTTATATTGTAACAGTAACCGATGCTAATGGCTGTAGTTCTACACAATCATTTACTATTACCGAACCGGAAGAATTAGTAACTTCAGATATACAAACGGATGTGTTATGCTCTGGAACTGCTACAGGATCAGCCACAGTTACCGCAATTGGGGGAACTGCTCCCTACTCTTACCTTTGGAGTAATGGCGGAACAACCGCCACTAATGCAGGACTCGCACAGGGTTCTTATTCTGTGACTGTGACCGATGCAAATGGTTGCATAGTTACACAATCATTTACTATTAACGAACCGGAAGAATTAATAACTTCAGGTACACAAACGGATGTGTTATGCTTTGGCAGCACTACAGGGTCAGCTACAGTTACCGCAACCGGAGGGACCGCTCCTTATTCTTACCTTTGGAGTAATGGCGGAACAACCTCCACTAATGCAGGACTCGCACAAGGTTCTTATTCTGTGACTGTGACCGATGCAAATGGTTGCATAGTTACACAATCATTTACTATTAACGAACCGGAAGAATTAGTAATTTCAGGAACGCAAACGAACGTGCTATGCTTCGGCAACGCTACGGCGTCAGCTACAGTTACTGCAACCGGGGGAACTGCTCCCTACTCATACCTTTGGAGCAATGGCGGAACAACAGCTACTAAAGCTGGACTCGCACAAGGCTCTTATTCTGTAATAGTGACCGATGCAAATGGTTGTGTTGCTACACAATCATTTACTATTAACGAACCTCAGGAATTTACAGCATCAATATTACATACTGATGTATTATGTAATGGCGCGGCAAACGGATCGGCAACTGTAACAGCCACAGGCGGAACAGGAACATATACCTATGTATGGAATACAACCCCAATACAGACAACAGCTACAGTAAGCAACCTTACAATAGGAACTTATACTGTAAATATTACCGATGCTAATGGCTGTACTATTTCTGAAGAAGTATTAATTTCCCAACCGTTGGCAATTAATATAGATCTTCAGCCTGCTGATATAATTACATCAAACGGAAATGATGCTCAGTTTACCGTATTATCAACAAATGCTGACAACTACCAGTGGCAAATAAGTGAAGATGGTGAAAACTGGACAACTATTGAAGATGGTGGTACAAGCCCTGTTTATTCAGGCGCTACAACAAATACGCTGTCGATTGAAAATGTTCCTGTATCATTAAACGGATATTTTTACAGGCTTCAGTTAACTAATGGCACAGATTGTACAACATTTACTGATATGGCTATTTTGACAGTTTCTAATGTTCTTACCGCTATTAATGATGATTTCAGCATAACAGCAATACCTGAAGGAACTGAAGCTGTTGCAGGAAATGTTATTGTAAATGATCTTTTCAATAATTTGACTGTAACGGAGGATGAAATACTTATTATTGTTATTGATGATGGAGGACTTACAGGTGTAACTATTGATACCGGGGGCAATCTTACTGTACCGGCGACAAGTCAGGACGGGACATATACAATAGTCTATCAGATTTGTGAAGCAGCAGAAGCTACAAATTGTACTACAGCGGGAGCCACTGTAGTTATATCTCCTGTTACCGGAACTAATGTTTTTAAAACTATCAATTTTACAATATATCCAAACCCTGCATCAGACAAAGTCTTTATAAAGCTTTCTGACTTCACCTCTTATAGCAATATTAAGGCTACCGTTTACGACCTTAAAGGCAGACTTATAAGAGAGACTAATGTAAGTACAGAAACTTTCAGTATTGATGTTACATCTTTGGAATCTGCGGTTTATATATTGAATATAACCTCTGACGCTGCAAAAGCTACAAAGCGCATTGTTGTAGATAAAAATCCGTAATATTTGCAACTCTGTTTACTATCCAGTTAGGGGATGGTTTAATAGTATCTATACGCTAATAATACAACCTTTCATAACAAAAAACTCTCACTACTAAGTGAGAGTTTTCTAATTCAATAAATATTTAAATAGCCTAATTGCTTTCTCTATTAATATAAACCCATCCGGTATTGCTTTCACCGCTCGTGCGTTCTATCATATAGAAATAAGTTCCTGTTGGGAGATCATGATTGCTACCAGACTGGCCATGCCACTCTTTGGTATAATTAGATTTGCTGTACACTTCTTCACCATAACGATTAAAAATACTTATCTTTTTTACATCAAGGCCAGATAGGTCAAATTCATCATTTTTTCCATCATTGTTAGGTGAAATACCTCTTGGAATATCGCAATTTGTTTCAATAACGTCAATACTTACCTCTGCAAGGCAGTCTGAATGATCTTTAGCCGAAACCTGTAACGTATATGTACCAATTTTAGTTATTACAAGTCTGTATTCAGTCCCTAATATTAAATCTTCAGTATTCAACCATTCAAAAATAGCATTGTCCTGATTGTAAACATCATTAGTAAATACAGCCTCTAAGATATAATCTGTTCCGTCGCAACCTTCAGAAATCTTAAACTGGGGTATAGACACTACCGTAACAGTAAACTTTTTCTCATTAGTACATTTGGGCTCTGTATCACTTTGGGCATACACAAAAATGTCCTGAGTAGTATTTATTACATTACCCGCAGCTAATTGCTCTCCCTTTCCTCCTGAACCGGTATAATAAGCACCTTTAGTTAACGGTGGCAGCTCATAGGTATTACAGGCAATTATATCTTCTACTTCTTCAATATCAGGTAGTGGCAGTACGATTACCGTGACTGTTTTAGTATCTGTACAACCATTTTTGGTTACCATAACACCATATTCTCCTTCTTCAGTTACTGTGATAACCGGAGTAGTTTGTGATAGTTGTCCTCCATCTTTAGTCCATACATAGGTGGCATCCGTTAAGTTAAAATCTACGGGAGTTACTGATAATATCGCGTCAGACCCAAAACATATTGTTTTATCTTCCGTCAAAGTAAATTGAGGCGCTATATTATTAAACAGCAATTCAAACGATTTTACTATAAAGCATGGCTTATCATTTTCTTTGATACGTACATAAATAGTTTGTGCAGTATCTGTTAAATAAGATGGATTTAACGTATTTGTTCCACCGCCAGTAGCGGCTTCTTCAGTAGCATAAAAACTAAAAGTATAGTCGGCAGGATTTTCTACTATTCCAACCAGGCTCTGATTTAAATCAAAAGTCACAACTCCATTAGGACACAATGTAAGATCTTTCGGTTCATTAGTAATTATAGGATCGTACAGCGAAAGTTTTACATTGCTTTCTTTTATCACTGCTTCGCCATTACAACTTATGTAAGTAGCGCGGGCTTTAAGAATTGTTTCTGTAGTTGCACATACTTCTATATCTGTTTCGGTTCCTACTACAATATCATTTTTAAGCCATTCAAAAGTTGTATTGGTTGGTCCAGCAGGTACAAATCTCCATGATTCTTCAAATGTAGTCCAATGGCCTGTATTTCTTCCTTCAGGCGCAACTGCTGCTGTACCATCAGCATTTTGTATACCTACTACTCCTTTATTCAAATAAGAATCTGCACAGGAAACTCTTCGCCCAATATGTACTTCTATAATATTAGATCCTTCATACATTATCATTTGTGAAGTTTGTGATCCTATGGAAGGATCACTATCACAACTAAGAACTGAACCTGCTACTTCATAAAAATTAATAACCAACGCCCTGTTAGGAGCAGTTCCTTGTATTTGATAGTTAATATTTGGGTTAGCAAACTCGTTTGTGGTTGCTAATGTAAGGCTTTGAAAGACACCATATATAGCATTCTTAATAGGGAAATTAGCATTAGGAATCGGGTCATTGATAAACCAAGGCGTCATTTCGCCTGATCTTATTACATCAAATGTTACTGCTCCTTCTGGCGACACTGTTACACCTGAATAGGTTTGGCCAAAGAAACAGAAGTCAAACGGAATATTTATAACCGGACTGAAATAAAATTGTCCGTCTCCATTTTCAATGGTAAAATCGATAGGCGTACCGCCTGTATATGGATATGGCGGAAGATATGGTATTGATTCAACTTCGTAAACTGTAGTATCTCCCTGTGCCAAATACGCCGCTGAAAATTTCATACAGGTATCTTCAGGACAAAGTGTAAATTCAGTACCATCTGCAATAACTCCGGCATCAGGATCATTAGCATCTCTAATTTCAACTATACTTCCCGGAGGTGTATAAGCATTGAATGGTTGTGAAGCCGACCAAAAACTTTTATCTGAAGTACTACATACTGCCCTTACATAATATTCATAGAAAACCCCGTTGTCAAGATTTTCAGCCGTATATGACAGAGTGTTTACCGTTGCAGTAATTACAACATTGCCAATAGGGAAAGATCCATCTGCATTTTGCACTATAACTTCCCACTGTGTCTCACTACCACCCGCAGTCCAGCTTAATGTTTTTGAAGTTGCAGTAGCATTTGTCACGAGAATATTTGTAGGCTGTGGGCATGTAATAGCTTCACAGGAAGGAACGGCAGTAAAAATATCTGTATTAGGTTCTGCAGAGCCACTTTCCGCTGCCATTTGGAAAACAGTGGCTCCTGTTGAATTATTTACTACTGTAAGACCTACATAATCTGAATAATCTGCTCCTGCGTAATCCCAAGGCTCCGAAGGATCATACCAATGAATTGTAAATGGTATACCGCTGCATAGTGGTATTGTTTCTACTGAATTGGCATTTCCATCGCTGAATAACGGTTGAGTAATAATACCAACAACGAGTCCGTTTTGTAAAATTTTCATACTGGCAGGTGTCCATCCTTCTGCGCCTTCTTCCGGCATAGTAGAACTCATAGTAAAGGTGTAATCGCAGCTTGTCGTACACATAGCAGTTTGAAAACTGTATGGTCTTGACCAAAAACTTTTATCATCTGTAGAACATATTGCCCTAACATAATAATCATACACCTTACCCGGTTCAATACCTTGTGTCAATACAAACGGATTAGACCCTGCCAGAATTCCTACAGCATCATCAGCCGGCATATCTCCACCTGTCGGTACAATAAATACTTCCCATTGTATTGCAGTTCCCATTTCGTTCCAACCTAGCGTAACACTATCCATACTTATAGCGGTAGCGGTAAGATTTTTTGGTTTAAGACAGGTAGGTTCGCATTCAGCCTTTCCACTAAAAATAATTGTTCCCGGAGATTCTGTACCCGGTTCCATATGATAGACTTCTTCCATTGATGGCGTGAAGATATTAAGTCCTCTGTCGCCATAACCCGGTGTGTTTAAACTGCCTGCATAATTCCAGAAGACATCAAACGGAAGATCAGGACAAAGAGATACTTCGTATGTTTTGCTAACTCCCGGATAAGCAATAAAATCCCCAATTTCTGCTACATTAATTCCCGCCTGGGTAATAGTTAATGTATTTGACGACCATCCATATCCTTCAATTGTAGTAAGTTCAAACAGGAACTTACACTCATTGTCACATGCAGGGCTTTTAAAAGCAAATGAATCTGACCATTCTGTATATTCACCGCTGGCACATAAATACCTTACATAAAACTTATAATTTTTTGAAGGCTCTATCGTAGCGCCAATAGTAGGATTTGTTGTTGTAATAATACCTGCTGTATCTGCCGTAGGAGTGTCTCCACTTTCATCCACAATATAATATTGCCATGTGCCTGTAGACGGACCATCCCATCCAAGATCTACTGTTGTAGAAAGGATATTTGTAGCTGTTAGCTGCCTAGGTACAACACAGCCCGGATTTTCGCAATCTACAGTACCTGTATATAATAAAGTACCTACCAGACTATCAGATTCATAATCCAGATTATAAAGTAACTGATTAAAAGGACTTGTTACAGTTAGTCCTATAAAAGGCGGGTATATACCTCCTTCGCTCCACGTAATTTCAAAAGGTGAATCCGGACACAAAGGAACTGTATAGGTTTCTGATGCACCATTAAAAAATGTCGAACCAATCTCAGTTACCGGAACTCCGTTTTGAGAAATAGTGAATGAAGTCTCAAGACCTCCTAAAGAATACTGGTCGGTTATTACAAAAGTATAATTACATTTATCGGTAGGTTCACAGAGAGTAGTTGAAAATAAATGAGGCTCACTCCAGTCACTTACAGTATTCGTCTGTTCATCGCAAACCAGCCTTACATAATATTCATAAGATGTAGCAGGTTCAAGGACACCTTCTCCTCCGGCATTAATTACGGGATCAACGGTAGTTAAAGTCCCTACAGTAGTTGGTAACGGAGCTGGCTGCCCTGCTTCCGTAATATAATATTGCCATGTGCCTGTTGCGTTCCCATCCCAGCTAAGGTCAACCGTGTTCTGTCCTTCATTTGCTGTAGCAAGGTTAATAGGTGGTGTACAAATAGGTGTATCACAATTAACATTATCGCTGTATAAAAGTGTTCCCGGTGATCCTACGCCTAATTCTTTTACATACACTTCCTGCTGATAACTGTTTTTTACGGTTAAAGCCACAAAATCACTTGTACCTCCCGAATTAAAAAATATATCTAAAGGAATGTCTTTGCAAACCTTTATGGTTTGTACAACTGTTTCATAAATGCCCGGTACAGGTCCGGTTAATGTAGCTAATTCAACGCCGTTTTGAGAAACTTTAATACTGCTGTCAAGCCAGTATCCCATTATTACATCACTGGTCATTATAAAAGTATAAGTACACTGATCTGATACTGCACATGCTGCAGTACTAAAAAGATATGGACCGGCCCATGCGCTAAAAGTACCATTACCACAATTCGCCCTCACATAATATTCATAATTTGTTGATGCAGTCAGATCTGCAGAAGGTACATCAAATCCGGTATTTGTGCTTGTTGTATATTCTCCCGCACTATTAGGCAATCCGGTTCCGGATGCCTGTACCTGAACTTCCCATGAAGCAGATCCTCCCGGATTTGCCCACGATAAGGTTGCAGCGTTCATACCAAGATTAGTAGCCTGTAAATTTTCAGGCCTTGCACATGGCTGTGGCTGTATAGTAAGGTTATATTGTGTTGTTTGTACATCTGCTGATGACGAAACAACAATATAATATGTCTGTCCGTTGACTACAGCAAAATCAGTAATAGAAACCTGAGGGGAAGCGTTTGTCGCAATCCCTCCGCTAATACAGCTTACCCCAATATTGGCACAGCTATCATATATAAATACTCCCGAACCAATTTCATTATTACTAAGGTCTATACTTACTAATCCGGAAAAAGTTGCCGTATAAGAATATACTACATCATTTCCACTTAAATATGCCAATGCATTATTGTTGCACCCTGTTCCCGGTAAACCTTCATAATAATCTGAAAAATCGAATGTATTATTAAGCTCAGAAAATGGCAATTGATTGACAACTATCGGATGCTCACAAGTATCACCTAACCTCTGTGTACAGAAAAAATAAGGACCTGCCCAATTACTTTTATTAACGCCATCACAAACGGCACGGACATAGTATTTATAACAAGAATCTACAGTAAGATTTGTATAGGTAAAAGGCATAGTGCTTACAGCAACACCATTGCCTGTAGAAGCTGCGGTAGATGCTATAAGTTCAATCTCCCATTGGGTAGCTTCACCGGGATTTTCCCATAAAAGATCTGCAGTGGTAAGTGTAATGTCTGAAGCGGTAAGATTTACAGCATTTAAACATTTTTTAATTACAGAAACATCATCAATAAGCCATCGGTCTCCATTGTTACCCGACATCATAAATGCTATACGAACATTGGCACCTATGTAGGTATCCGGAATTGTAATCACTTTTTCAAGATATTCGGTCTGCTCCGGATTAATCTGAAGCTCAGTCCAGGATTGTAATTCTGTATATGAAGCCGGAGCGTTTAAATCTGCTGCAGGATTAGCCGTAAGATTTAATATAAATACTTTATAAATGCTACCCTGATCTCCCGGACTTGTTAAACGGGAAAAAAAGTGAAGTTCAGGATCTTGGGGCACCTGAAATTGAGGTGTTATTAAATAATCTTCAGGAAGGCCTATTGATACATTGTTTTTAGCCAAAAAAGCTGCCCGTTCTCCAGCATATGCAGGTTGCTGTATAGTACTGTTTGCATCGCCCTGAACCCATGTTATAGTAAGACCTACATTATTTTGCATGGTGAACCAACCGGTGCTATTTGTACCTGAAGCAGAAAGCCCCCAACCGGTTTCAAACCCTTCTATGGCAAGTTGCGAATAACTACATAAGGTTATTAACAAAAAAAGCAGGGTAAAGTACTTGTTTTTCATATCATTATAAAAGATTAATAATATTAATAACTAAAATTTTAACTAAGAATAATTTTTATCCCAAAAAATTGAGATAACAATATTTATACTAAAGCACAACATTAGTTATTTTTGAAAAACTATCATTAAATGTATATTAAATTCCACCGAAAAAAAAGGAGACATTCAGCCTAAAAAAGGAGACAATAAAATTAAATACTTGATATATAAGAATATAGAGAAACATCGTTTGGAAGATTCATTTTCAGAGCGATTCGTTCTTTTCTTTTTTTGCTCGCATGAATTGTTATGTTTAAAAGATTAGAAATTTCTTTAGCCGTTAAATTCATGTAAACATAAGCGATGTAGCGCATGTCGTTTGCGGTAAGTGTAGGATGTAATTGTTTAAGCCTGTTTAAAAATCCCGGATTCACTTCTTCAAAATGAGAAATAAAATTTTCCCATTCGTTATCGGTTTTTAAATAATCTTTAAGTGCTTTTATTTGGGGACCTAAAACAGGTTGGTTTGATAGTTCAGGTATATCAGTTATAGATTTTAGCACTCCATCAATAAGCATATTTCTGTTTGACATATATAAGGCTTTAGCAGAAAGTTTTCTATTCCTTATCTCAATCTCTTTTTGAAGCTGCTCCTGCTCCTGTTCTTTTTGCCTTATTTTCTTTTCTAAAAGAAGATTATTACGTTCCGCACCAATTTTCTTTTGTCTTAAAATTAATACAAGCGTAGTTAATACTGCCAGAATTGTAATAATAACAGAATAATACATTTTTCGCTCTGTCTTTAGCTGCTGCTCTTTAAAAGATATGTCGTTCTTATAATTCTGTATTTCAAGTTTAATAACATTGTTTTCATACAGCCTATTGTTTTTAAGTTCCGCCATTCTTTTTTCTAATTGCTGAACAGAATCTTTGTAGGTAAAAGCCTTTTTGAATAGATCTTTTTTATAATATATTTCTGTTAGAAGATTAAACGTTCTTAACTCATCTTCCATATCGGGGCCATTTTTTAAAATTTTATCGCAAGTAACTATTGCCTTATCAAAATCTTGTTCTTTATAATATGCTTCGGCAGCAACCAAAAGAAAAGAAACAGGGCTTACATATTTTGAGTCATTTTTATAAACTTCATAAAAAGCTTCGCCATCTTTTATGGCTTTTATTGTGTTTCCTTTCAGTAATTCGTTTTCTACAAGTTCGAGGTTAATAAAACCTACTTTAGAACTGTCCTTTAAATAACTTAATCCTTCCCTAAGATATTTTTCGGCTTCATCCAGCCTGTTAGTTTCGTTATATATCAATCCAAGGTTACTGCAAACAGTAGTTAAATTATCATAATTCTTATTTTCCTTGTATATACTGTAAATCTGCTTAAAAGAATCTTCTGCTTCTTTATATTTTTTTTGTTTTATATATATACACCCAATATTAAGAATTACCAGGGCTTTATATTTAGGATCTTGTTCATTTGAAGCTAACTTATAACTTTCAAGATGATAACTTAATGCTGTTCCGTATTCATTCATTAAACCATAGGTAATACCAATAGCATTAATAGCAATTATCTGCTGTTGGCGCCAGTGATTTTTATCTGCTATAGTTCTGGCTTTTGTAAGCAAAGACAATGCCTCGGCAAATTTTTCCTCACGTGCTTTGTCAATACCTTTTACACTTATAGCTTGGCAATCCTGCTGTGTTTGCGCAAACAACAGCGGTGATAGCAATAGTAATACTATGAGAAGAATTAAATTAAGGCGCATAAATTACAGTAGTTTACTGATGTCAAATATAACTATAAGTATTAATGTAATATAGTATGTTTTAATGCAAAAAGGCAGAATAAATTCTGCCTCTCACAAATAGTAACTAACCCAACATTAACTACCTGATAAATACAATAGAAGTCATTTTCTTGTATTATTCTTATAAATTATATAATCATTTTGTTTGAGTATAACATCACCCATAAGTATTTCAGACTTTTTAGGTAATTTCACTTTTTCCTCAGTACCAAAATTGACTATAACCGTAATATTTTCGTTTTCTAAATTTCTGGTAAACAAAATTTGCTCATCATTATATTCCAAACGGCTGTATGTTCCGTACTGCAATACTTTTTCAGTATTTCTTATAGCTATTAACTTTCTGTATATATTAAGAATAGATTTTTTATCCTTCTCCATATTCTCAACATTAGTAGTCTTGTAATCCTGATT
>Ga0157370_10007835_pt1 | contig 11576 bp, 10 predicted proteins | sample C35metaG_FD_113463 | JGI IMG/M metagenome (GOLD analysis project Ga0157370, IMG submission 113463) | Corn rhizosphere microbial communities from Kellogg Biological Station, Michigan, USA - C3-5 metaG | ecosystem: Host-associated > Plants > Roots > Rhizosphere > Soil | place: USA: Michigan... | reverse complement strand
GGCGCGCATCGAGAGCGCGCAGCGCAACAATCCGCGCGACCCCAATCTGCAGTACCTCGCGGGCATGGCCTGCATGAAGCGCCAGCTGTGGGGCAAGGCCCAGCAGCTGCTCATGCAGGCCGGACTGGGATTGCAGGACACCGATCTGTATCGTCGGGCCTGGCTGGCGCTGGCCCACCTGGCCGAAGACCGCAACGACACCGCGCAGGCGGCCGAAGCCTGGAAGCGCGCGGCGCAGGTCGAGAGCGCCTGAGCACGCCGCGCGGCGAGTTCACCGACGGCGTCGACATTCACATCACTCAAGGCGGGCCGACTGGGCGCGCACGATGGATCTGCTGGGGGCTCGCTCAGTCCGCATCGTCGGCCGCGCCGGCATGTGCCTGCACGATGAGGTCGGCCAGATCCGCCACGGCCGGGTGCGGCATGCGGCTTGTGCGCCGCAGCAGCCCGATCTCGCGGAAGAAGCCCTGCGCCCCGAGGTCCAGCACGCGCACGCCCTCAGGCCATTGCGCCTGGCCGAAGACCTGCGGCACCAGCGCTACGCCCAGGCCGCGCGCCACCATCTGCGTCATCGCGCCGAGCTCGTCGATCTCTGCGCGTTCCTGAACGGCGATGCCCGCCTGGCGCAGGAAGCGGTCCACCAGGCGTCCGCCGAACGAGGTCCGCTCGTAGCGGATGAAGGGCTGCGTGGCCAGCATTTCATGCCAACCCAGCTCGGCCGGCAAGGCCACGGGTGCCAGCAGCCAATAGCGCTCCTGTGACAAGCGGGTCCAGCGCAGATCGGCCTGCAGCGCGAAGGCCGGCCGGATCATGAGCGCCAGGTCGAGCTCGCCCGCGTCGACCTGGTTGAGCAGGTTGAAAGACACACCCGGCACCACACGCACCTGCACCGTGGGATGCCGCGCATGGAAGCGCTCCAGCACTCCAGGCAGCACCGTGGCCTGTGATGACGCGATCGAGCCCAGCACCACCCGCCCTGGCCGGCCGGGCGCCTGCCTGCCCCCGGCCATCTCGTCGAACAGCCTCAGCACTTCCTGGGCCTGCTGCAGCACATGCATGCCCTGGGCGTTGAGCCTGGCGTTGCGCCCGCTGCGGTCGAACAGTTCGCTGCCCAGGTGCTCTTCGAGCCGCTGGATCTGGGCGCTGACGGCGGCCTGGGTCAGGCCGATTTTTTGGCCGGCCGCGGCGAAGGTGCCCTCCTGGGCCACGGCAACGAAGGTCTTGAGCTCACGCAACATTCATAGATTTTATTTGTGTTTCGAACAAATAAATATTGATTTTATTTTTGCTTCAGCGTTTTTAGACTGCGTTCCATCGTTGGCGAGCCAAGGGACCGAGCAGATCGGCAGGCTTCGCTCCAGCAGCTTTCCAACCCCGCTCCACCATGATCGAAGTCACCACCAACCCAACCCTGATGTCCCCGTTCCACCTGGCCTTCCCCGTGGACGACCTGGCCAAGGCGCGCAGCTTCTACGGCGACCTGCTGGGCTGCCCCGAAGGCCGCAGCTCCGAGGAGTGGATCGACTTCAACTTCTACGGCCACCAGATCGTGGCTCACCTCGCGCCCGACGAGTGCGGCCCGGCCCAGCGCAATGCGGTCGACGGCCATGGCGTGCCGGTGCGCCACTTCGGCATCGTGCTGCCCATGGAACAGTGGGAGAGCATGGCTGACAAGCTCAAGGCCGCCGGCACCGACTTCGTGATCGAGCCCTACATCCGCTTCAAGGGCGAGGTAGGCGAGCAGGCCACCATGTTCTTCCTGGACCCGGCCGGCAATGCGCTCGAAGTCAAGGCTTTCGCCAATATCGACCGCCTCTTCGCTAAATAAAAAACCGCCGTATTCCAACTCGGTGATGATTGCGCCGGGTTCTGGCAATTCGCATTGCGAGAACGGCCGTCCAATCACCATAAAAGGCTGCGAATGAAATTCGCGGCCTTTTTGCGTTTGTCGTCTACATGAATCTTTCTGCAAATACGCCGTGAGAAAAAATCGTCCCAAGTGCTTGATTTATATGATTAATTAACAAATTATCCTGGCGCACCAAATTGGAGGAGGGTAATTGATTGAGGTGCATTCCTGGTGCGCGACCGCCTGAAAAAATGGCGGAATCCTCGTCAATTCGTGGATCTCCCCCGCGTTAATTGGCTGGCATGGTTCATGCGGTATTGGACCGGTGCAATATCCATCTATTTCCACAAAGGAATATCCATGAACCGTAGAGAAGCCCTGTTCCAGATCTCCAGCCTTTCGGCCCTGGCGCTGACCTCCCTGCAGGCGCGTGCGGCCGGCGGCGAGATCGTCGTCGGCGCCGTCTACCCCATGAGCGGGCCCAACGCGCAGGTGGGCGTGGACGCCCGCCACGCCATCGAAACCGCGCTGCAGATCATCAACGCACCCACCCAGGTCGACCTGCCCGGCGCCGCCGCGAGCGGCATCGCCAGCCTGGGCGGCGCCAAGCTGCGCGTGGTCTATGCCGACCACCAGGCCGATCCGCAGAAGGGGCGCTCCGAGGCCGAGCGCCTGATCACGCAGGAGAAGGCCGTCGCGATCATCGGCAGCTTCCACTCCTCGGTGGCCGCCACCGTCGGCGCCACCTGCGAGCGCTATGGCGTGCCCTTCGTCTGCGCCGACTCGTCCTCGCCCAGCCTGCACCGGCGCAACCTGAAGTTCTTCTTCCGGCCGGCCGCTCACGACGAGATGTTCTCCGAGGCCATGTTCGACTTCATGGACCTGCAGAAGCAGCAGGGCAAGAAAGTCGAGACCGTCGCGCTGTTCTACGAGGACACCATCTTCGGCACCGACTCCTCCACCGTGCAGCGCAAGCTCGCCGCGGCGCGTGGCTACAAGGTGGCGGCCGATGTGAAGTTCCGCGCCAACTCGCCCTCGTTGTCGGCCGAGGTCCAGCAACTCAAGAGCGCCAACGCCGACGTGCTGCTTCCTTCCTGCTACACGACGGACGTCATCCTGCTCATGAACACCGCGGCCCAGCTCGGCTTCAAGCCGCACAACATCCTGGCCCAGGCCGCGGGCTTCGTCGAGAAGGCCGCGCTGGACGTGGTGGGCGACAAGCTGCAGGGCATGCTCACGCGCGCCAGCTTCGCGCTTGACACGGCCGGCAAGCGCCCCTCGATCAGCTTCGTCAACAACATCTTCAAGGCCCGCGCCGGACGCGACCTCAACGACGCGAGCTCGCGCCAGTTCATGGCCACCATCGTGCTGGCCGATGCGTTGCAGCGCGCCGGTTCGGTGGAGGGCGAGCCCCTGCGCGCCGCGCTGGCCGCCACCGACATCCCTGGCGAGAAGACCATCATGCCCTGGGCCCGCATCAAGTTCGATGCCACCGGCCAGAACACCTTCGCCAGCCCGGTGCTGCAGCAGTTCAAGGGCAAGGACTTCGCCACAGTGTTCCCGACGGCGGTGGCCATGGCCCAGCCCGTCTGGCCCATGAACGCGTGACGCGAGGCTCCCAACCATGAATGCACAAGCGATTGCGCAGGTGCTGGTGAGCGGCTTGCTGATCGGGCTCATGTACGCCCTGATCGCGGCAGGCCTCTCGCTCATCTTCGGCCTGATGGACGTGGTCAACTTCGCACACGGCGAGTTCCTGATGATGGGCATGTACATCACCTTCGGACTCTTCGTCGGCATGCAGCTGGACCCGGTGCTGGCGGTGCCCATCGTCGGCGCCGCGCTGTTCATGGCCGGCGTGCTGGTCTACCTGCTGCTGGTGCGCTACGCCATGCGCGCCGAGGCCAACGTGGGCATGGTGCAGATCTTCTCCACCTTCGGCCTGGGCACGCTGATGCAGGGCTTGGCGCAGTACTTCCTGACGCCGGACTACCGCCAGGTGTCAGGCAGCTGGCTGGCCAACAAGACCATCGAGCTGGGCGGCGTGTTCCTGCCGCTGCCGCAGATTGCGGGCGCGGTGGTCTCGCTGCTGGCCTTCGGCGGGCTGTACCTGCTGATGTCGCGCACTGATTTCGGCCGCGCGCTGGAAGCCACGCGCGAGGACCAGGGCGCGGTGGCGCTGGTCGGCATCGACCGCAACCGCGTCTTCGCGCTCGGTTGGGGCCTGGGGCTGGCATTGGTCGGCGTGGCCGGCGCCATGCTGGCCAACTTCTACTACATCCACCCGCAGGTGGGCGGCGCCTTCAGCGGCATCGCCTATGTGGTGGTGGCCCTTGGCGGCTTCGGCAGCGTGTTCGGCGCGCTGGCCGGCGGTGTCGTGGTCGGGCTGGTGGAGGCGTTGACCACGCTGGTGCTGCCGGCCTCGATGAAGACCGTCGGCGTGTATGTGTTGTATCTGCTGGTGGTCGTGCTGCGCCCCAGCGGACTGTTTGGGAAGCCGTGATGGGAACCGCTGCTGTTTCGTCCGGCGCCACGCAAGGCGTGGTGGCCGGCTACCGGGTGCACCGGCGCCGGCAGGTGCTGAGCGTGCTGGCCGTTCTGGCCGTGCTCGCGCTGCTGCCTCTGCTGGTGCACGACGCCTACCTGCGCAACGTGCTGATCCTCACGCTGCTGTACGCATCGCTGGCCCAGGCCTGGAACATCCTGGGCGGCTACTGCGGGCAGATCTCGCTGGGCCACGCGCTGTACTTCGGCATCGGCGCATATGCCACGAGCGTGCTCTACGTCAACTACGGCTTGCTGCCCTGGTTCGGCATGGCCGTGGGGGCGGTGCTCGCGGCTGCCATGGCGCTGCTGCTGGGCTGGATGTGCTTTCGCCTGAAGGGCCACTACTTCTCCATCGCCACCCTCGTGATCGCGGAGATCGGACTGCTGCTGATGCACAACTGGGAGTTCGTCGGCGCGGCCATGGGCATCCAGTGGCCGCTCGGCCCTGACAGCTGGGCCACGCTGCAGTTCGCGCGCGACAAGGCGCCGTACTTCTACTTCGTGCTGGGCCTGTTCGCCATCACCTGGGTCATCAGCTTCCAGGTCGAGGGCTCGCGCTGGGGCTACTGGTGGCGCGCCGTGAAGGACAACCCGGAAGCCAGCGAAAGCCTGGGCGTGACGGTGTTCAGCTCCAAGATGGCAGCCGCCGCGCTGTCGGCCAGCCTGACGGCCGTGGGCGGCAGCTTCTACGCAGCCTTCGTGGCCTACATCGATCCCGACAGCGTGATGCACTTCCGCTTCTCGCTGCTGATGGTGCTGCCCGTGGTGCTGGGCGGCCTGGGCACGCTGTGGGGCCCGCTGCTGGGCGCGGTCATCCTGATCCCGCTGACCGAGGTCACGCGCAGCTACCTGGGCGGCTCGGGCACCGGCATCGACCTCATCATCTATGGCGCGCTCGTGATGCTGGTCTCGGTGCTCAAGCCCGAGGGGCTGGTCGGCCTGTTCGGCCAGTTCCGCGGCCGCCGTGGCGCCGGAGGTGCCGCATGATCGCCGCTAGCGACGTGCGCACCGCACGTGACCTCGGCCAGGACCGGCCGATCCTTCAGCTGACGGACATCTGGCAGCGTTTCGGCGGCCTGGTGGCCAATGCCGAGGTCAGCTTCGACGTGCCGCGCGGCGAAATCCTTGGCCTCATCGGCCCCAACGGCGCGGGCAAGTCCACGCTGTTCGCCATCATCGCCGGGGCGCGCAAGCCGACCCAGGGCCAGGTGGTGTTCGAGGGCCGCGACGTCACCGCGCTCGACGCGCCGAGCCGCTGCGCGCTGGGCATCGCGCGCACCTACCAGGTTCCGCGCTCGTTCGACAGCATGAGCGTGCTCGACAACGTGATGGTCGGCAGCTTCGCGCGCCACCCGCGCGCCGGCGCGGCCCGGGAGGCCGCGCTCGAGGTGCTGGAGTTCTGCGGCCTGGCGCACCGGGCCATCGTGCAGGCCGGCGAGCTCACGCCGCCCGAGCGGCGCCGGCTCGAGGTGGCGCGCGCGCTGGCCACGCAGCCCCAACTGCTGCTGCTCGACGAGGTCATGACTGGCCTCACGCCGAGCGAGGCCCGCAAGGGCGTGGAGCTGATCCGCCGCATCCGCGACCGCGGGGTCACCGTGATCATGGTCGAGCACGTGATGGAGATCGTCATGCCGCTGGTGGACCGTGCCGTGGTGCTGAACCTTGGCCGCGTGCTCAGCAAGGGCGCACCGCAGGATGTGGTGCGCGACCCGGCCGTGATCTCGGCCTACCTCGGAGACCGCCACCGTGCTGCTTGAAGTTTCCAACCTCACGACGGCCTACAACGGCCTGATCGCCATCTCCGACATCTCTATGACGGTGGCCGAAGGCGAGATCGTCGTCGTCGCGGGTGCCAACGGCGCCGGCAAGTCCACGCTGCTCAAGTCCATAGCGGGCATGGAGAAGCCGCAGTCCGGCGCGGTGCGCTTCGACGGCCAGGCGCTCGATGCCCTGCCGGCCTATCGCATCCCCACTTGCGGCCTGTCCTATGTGCCGGAGAACAGGCGGCTGTTTCCGCGCCTGTCCGTGGCCGACAACCTGCGCCTGGGCAGCTACCTGTTCCGCAAGCAGGCCGACCGCGAGGCACCGCTGGAGCAGGTATTCAGCCTGTTCCCGCGGCTCAAGGAGCGGTTGGCGCAGCGCGCCGAGACGCTGTCGGGCGGCGAGCAGCAGATGCTGGCCATTGGCCGCGCGCTCATGACGCGCCCGCGCCTCCTCATGCTGGACGAGCCATCGCAAGGGATCATGCCCAAGCTGGTGGACGAGATCTTCGAGGCCGTGAAGACCATCCGCGCCGCCGGCGTGACGGTGCTGCTGGTCGAGCAGCGCCTGGTGGAAAGCCTGGAGATCGCAGACCGCGCCTACGTGCTGCAGACCGGCCGCGTGATGCTGAGCGGCTCGGCCAAGGACATCGCCGACAACCCAGAGGTGCGCCGCGTGTACCTCGGCATGTGAAAGAGAACCCCATGACCATCCCCCACGTGTGGCAGCAGCCTGCCGCCCTGCGCCAGGCCATCCGCCGCGGCGACTTCCGCCATCACACCGCCGGCCAGGCGCCCGGCCACGCCCAGGGCAACCTGGCCATCCTTCCGCGCGACTACGCCGACGAGTTCCTGCGCTTTTGCCGGCTCAACCCCAAGGCCTGCCCCGTCATCGGCATGTCCGAGCCGGGCGCGCCCGCGGTGCCCGAGCTTGGCGAGGACATCGACCTGCGCAGCGACGTGCCGGCCTACTGCGTGTTTCGCGATGGCGAACTGGTCGAGGAAGTGACCGACCTGCGCGCGCTGTGGCGCGACGACCTGGTCGGCTTCGTGCTGGGCTGTTCGCTGTCGTTCGAGGCCGCGCTGCTGGACGCCCGCGTGCCGGTGCGCCACATCGAGAACGACCATCCCGTGCCCATGTACAACACCAGCATCGCCAACCGGCCTGCCGGCCGCTTCGGCGGCAACATGGTGGTCAGCATGCGGCCCATGAGCACCGCGCAGGCCATCCGCGCGATCCAGGTCACCTCGCGCTTTCCGGCCGTGCACGGCGCGCCCGTGCACTTCGGCAACCCGGCCGAGATCGGCATCGCCGACATCGGCAAGCCCGACTACGGCATGCCGGTCGAGATCCGCCGGGGCGAGGTGCCGGTGTTCTGGGCCTGCGGCGTCACGCCGCAGCAGGCCATCCGCGTGGCCCGCCCGCCGCTGGCCCTCACGCACAAGCCCGGCTACATGCTCGTGGCCGACGTGCGCAACAGCGAGCTGGCGGCTTTCTGAACCCGGGCTGCAGGACAACGACCCAATGAAGATCGACCTCAACAGCGACCTGGGCGAGAGCCTGGGCGTGTGGCGCATGGGCGACGACGCCGCCATGCTCGGCCTCGTCACCAGCGCCAACGTGGCCTGCGGCTTCCACGCAGGCGATCCCGCCGGCATGCTGGCCACCCTCAAGGCTGCGGCCGAACGCGGCGTCGCCGTCGGCGCGCACGTGGCCTACCCCGATCTCGTCGGCTTCGGCCGGCGCGCCATGGACATCGCCAGCGCCGACCTGGTGGCCGGCGTGGTCTACCAGATCGGTGCGTTGCAGGCGCTGGCGCGCGCGGCCGGCACCAAGGTGCGCTACGTCAAGCCGCATGGCGCGCTCTACAACACCATCGCGCACGACGCGCGCCAGGCACGCGATGTGATCGCCGCCATCCGCGCCGTCGACGCCAGCCTGCCGCTGGTCGTGCTGGCCGGCGCGCCCTTGGCCCGCTGGGCCGCCGACGCCGGCCTGCGCGTGGTGGCCGAGGCCTTCGCGGACCGCGGCTATGCGCCCGATGGCACGCTGCTGCCGCGCGGCACGCCGGGCGCCGTGCTGCACGATCCGACGCGCGTGGCGCAGCGCATGCAGCGGCTGGTGCGGGAAGGCGTGGTGGAAACTGCCGACGGCAGCCTGGTCCGGCTGCAGGCCGACTCGATCTGCGTGCACGGCGACAGCCCCGGCGCGCTGGCCATGACCACGCAGGTGCGCCACGTGCTGGAAGGTGCGGGCGTGACGCTGGCGCCATTCGCCTGAGCCCGACCGGAGACTGCCTTGCGTTTTCTTCCCGTCAACCTGAATGTGCTGCTGGTCGAGCTGGCCGACCTGGAGCAGACGCTGGCACTGCTGCACGCGCTGCAGGCCGAACCGCTGCCCGGCGTCGTCGAGTTGGTGCCCGCGGCGCGCACCGTACTCGTGAACTTCCGCCCGTCCGTGATCGGCCGCGCGGCGCTTGAGCGCCGCATCGCCGCGCTGGACCTGAACCGGCGCGTGGTGCGCGACACCACGCTGATCGAGATCCCCGTGCGCTACGACGGCGAAGATCTCGACGATGTGGCGCAACACCTGGGCCTCACGCGCCGCGAGGTCGTGCAGCGCCACACCGCCAGCCTCTTCAGCGTGGCCTTCTGCGGCTTCGCGCCGGGCTTCGCCTATCTTGCCGGCGGCGACCCAGTGTTCGACGTGCCGCGCCGGCGCTCGCCGCGCACCAAGGTGCCGGCGGGCTCGGTAGCGCTGGGCGGCGCCTTCAGCGGCGTCTACCCGAAGGCCAGCCCCGGTGGCTGGCAAATCATCGGCATCACCGAACTGCCGATGTGGGACCTGTCGCGGCCGGTGCCCGCGCTGCTGCAACCGGGCTTCCAGGTGCGATTCGTCGAGCGCGAAGAGCGTGTCTTCATGCCGCCCCCTGCTGTCGCCCCAGCCCCTGTCTCTGCCCCCGTCGAGCCGCTACCGGGCGGCGGCACGGCCCTGCTGCTGCGCCGCCCCGGCCTGCAGGCCCTGTTCCAGGACAAGGGCCGCAGCGGCCAGGTCGCGCAGGGCGTGTCGGCCAGCGGTGCGATGGACCAGGGCGCGTTGCGCGAGGCCAACCGGCTGGTCGGCAACGACAGCGGCGCGGCCTGCATCGAACTCGTGGCCTACGGCGGCTTCGAGGTGCAAAGCCAGGGCGATACGGTGGTGGCCATCACGGGCGCCGACGTGCCCGCCACGCTGCACGCGCCCGATGGCCGCAGCTGGCCCGTGGCCAGCCACGCGCCACTGGCCCTGGGCGACGGCGACCGCCTGCACCTGGGCGCGCCGCGCAGCGGCGTGCGGGCCTACCTGGCCGTGCGCGGCGGTTTCGACGTGGCACCCGTGCTCGGCAGTTGCGCGACCGACACGCTGGCCTTCATCGGCCCGTCGCCACTGGCCGCGGGCGACCGGCTGGCCGTGCGCGCGCTCACCGCCGCTGCCGTCGTGGGCGCGCCGGCCGCATCTGCGCCGGACTTGCCGCTCGTCGACGAGACCGTGGTGCTGGACGTGGTCATGGGACCGCGCACCGACTGGTTCACGCCCGAGGGGGTGGAGCGGCTGTTCTCGCAGGCCTGGCAGGTCACGCCGCAGTCCAACCGTGTCGGCCTGCGCCTGCAGGGCGAGGCACCGCTGCTGCGCGCCGTGCATGGCGAACTGCCCAGCGAGGGCACGGCCCTGGGCGCACTGCAGGTGCCACCCAGCGGCCAGCCGGTGCTGTTCATGGCCGACCACCCGCTCACGGGGGGCTACCCGGTGATCGCCACCGTTGCCACCTACCACCTCGACCGCGCGGGCCAGATCCCTGTGCATGCCCGCGTGCGCTTCAACCCGGTGTCCGCCTTCGACCCTGTCGAGGTGAGCGCATTGTCCCTTTCCTGAGCATCACATGATGAAGAAAGTCCTGATCGCCAACCGCGGGGAGATCGCCGTGCGCATCGCACGCGCCTGTGCGGACTACGGCGTGCGAAGCGTGGCCGTCTATGCCGACGCCGACATCGACGCCCTGCATGTGCAGCGCGCCGACGAAGCCTGGGGCCTGGGCGGCGACCGCCCGGCCGACACCTACCTGCACATCGCCAAGCTGCTCGACGTGGCGCGGCGCAGCGGCGCCGACGCTGTGCACCCGGGCTACGGCTTCCTGTCCGAGAACGCGGCCTTCGCGCAGGCCGTGCTCGACGCGGAGCTGACCTGGATCGGCCCGCCGCCCGCCGTGATCGCGCGCCTGGGCGACAAGGTCCAGGCACGCCAGCTTGCGCTGGAAGTCGGCGCGCCGCTGGTGGCCGGCACGCCCGGCCCTGTGAAGGACGCCGACGAGGTGCTGGCCTTCGCGCAGCAGCACGGCCTGCCGATCGCGATCAAGGCCGCCTTCGGCGGCGGGGGTCGCGGCATCAAGGTCGCGCATGCCATGGAGGAGGTGGCCGAGCTCTACGCCTCGGCCGTGCGCGAGGCCGTGGCCGCCTTCGGCCGGGGCGAGTGCTTTGTCGAACAGTTCCTGGACCGGCCGCGCCATGTCGAGGCCCAGGTCATCGCCGACACGCACGGCCAGGTGCTGGTGCTGGGCACGCGCGACTGCTCGCTGCAGCGGCGCAACCAGAAGCTCGTGGAAGAGTCCCCCGCGCCCTTCCTGACGGACGCCCAGCGCGAGCGCATCCACGCGGCCGCGCGCGCCATCTGCGCGCACGCGGGCTACGTGGGCGCGGGCACGGTGGAATTCCTGCTCAGCGCCGGCGGCGCCATTTCTTTCCTGGAGGTCAACACGCGGCTGCAGGTCGAGCATCCCGTAACCGAGGAGACCACAGGCCTGGACCTCGTGGTGGAGCAGCTGCGCGTGGCCGACGGCCTGCCGCTGTCGCTCAGCGCCACGCCCGCGCCGCGCGGCCATGCGATCGAGCTGCGCATCAACGCCGAGGACATCGGCCGCGGCTTCCTGCCGCACCCGGGCCGCATCACACGCTTCGACGCGCCCGGCGGCCCCGGCGTGCGCCTGGACACCGGCGTGCAGGGCGGATCGCTGGTGCACGGCAACTTCGATTCGCTGATGGCCAAGCTCGTCGTCACGGGCGCCACGCGGGCTCAGGCCATCGCCCGCGCGCGCCGCGCACTGAGCGAGTTCCGCATCGAGGGCGTGGCATCGGTGCTTCCGTTCCACGAATCCGTGCTGGCGCACCCGGACTTCGCCGGCGACGAATTTTGCGTGCACACGCGCTGGATCGAGACCGACTGGGTGCCCACGCTCGCGGCCAGCCCGCGGCCCGCGCCCCCCGAGCAAGTGGCCTTGCAGCGCATGACGGTGGAAATCGACGGACGCCGTGTCCAGCTCGGGTTGCCGCCCGCGCTGCTGCTGGGGCTGTCGACCGGTGGCGCAGCCGCCGGCCCGGCCGCGGCG
>Ga0157370_10007833_pt1 | contig 11577 bp, 10 predicted proteins | sample C35metaG_FD_113463 | JGI IMG/M metagenome (GOLD analysis project Ga0157370, IMG submission 113463) | Corn rhizosphere microbial communities from Kellogg Biological Station, Michigan, USA - C3-5 metaG | ecosystem: Host-associated > Plants > Roots > Rhizosphere > Soil | place: USA: Michigan... | reverse complement strand
CGATCATTTTAAATAGGCCTCTATTTCTTCCACCAGCTTTTGAATGGCTCTCACTTCCTGATTGATCAAAGCCCGATCCATTGCGTTCAGGTCTTCTCCTGAATTTCGTTTGCGGGCAATCTGGTTGAGGTTGGCCGCCATGTGATTTAGGATACCGGTAAATTGAAGTACCTCTTTTGGGAGGGTCTTCAATTTTATCTTAACAGCCCCCTTTAGGCCAAGCTCCCGAAGGTAGACTGAGGCACTAAGGTTCACTTTTCTGGCGTTAAGCTGAATCAGTTTTTTTTCAATGAGATTACACATCACTGTAAGAGAATCATTCCTTTTAAGTGACACTTTGGGACGTCCTCCCTTATTCCTTTTTATTTTTTCATGCTGATTGATCATGGCTTATACTGTTACTGTCATAGTTCAAGGATTCATAAAATTCACTCATCCGGCACTTTTAGCGAAGCTCCCCTCATGAATCCTAAGCGCAGCGTGGATGAATGAGGCCAGCGTTTCGACCCCGTCGAAACATAGCTGGCTCCGCTATATCGCATAGGCAAACGGGCTAGCAGTGCACCGCAACAGCAGGTGCACTGCTAGCCCGGTCTGCCGGGTGCTCCAGCTTCCTGACCAGGCCGCTATGCCTGGGATGGTAGCTGGGTCTATAGCCGACTAACTCCCTTTCATTGGGCTCACGGAGACACTTATGATAAGTTGCCCGAGGATAAATAAGGAGGCAAAATAAACTCATGTGCGTTGCAAACAGCGTGGGGTCTTTGCCTATCCGGCTCAATGCCGATAGGAAATCTTTTAATGGCACTCCGGCTTCAAAGTTATACCTGCTGCGCATAATCTTCACCGCAGTTCAATAACATTACGCTACTGGCAAGGTTCGGATGATAAGAGGGTCGATATTCAATAAGCCCATTATCGACCAAATCCTTGATGCACTTATGATAGGTAGAAAAAGAATGGATAGCCGAATGTTCCATCAACTCCCTCCTTGAAACGCGAAAAGGGTTTTGGAATGAGGCTTTGGCATGACACATTAAAATTGCCGAGTAAAGGCTGAGGTGCGATTGACGAAAATGTTTATTCCCTCTGACCCGTTTCAGAAAGCTCGTCAGTTGTTCTGCCATCCCTATCATGAGTTCCCAATTTCCCCCATTAACTGAACAATATCTGCATAGGCATAATAGAATATACCACCTATCTTTTCATAGGGAAGCATGCCCTTGATGCGCAAATTCTGTAAGGTACCCGCTGAAATCTTCAGCAGTTTCCTGACCTCTGAACTGCGAAGCCACTGCGTGATTGTTACATCATCTGATTTGATGGTCTGTTTGATCTCCTCAATAAGTTCGGACTTGAACTTCTGGAGCTCCTCTTTGGTTAGAATCTCGATCTGCATAATTACCTCTGTTTTTAAGTTTACAGGGCGAAATTGTAGAACGAGACGGTGGAACCAATGACCATCGGTTCGGTATGGTCATATGTAACGCACGAACCTGTAGTTATTTCTTGCTTGGATTTGCAAGTACTATCTTGAAAAGTCTCTGTTCGGGCTTAATTTCGGTTCCTTTAGAGGTAACATCATCTTTCTTGCTCACATAATAATTTCGAAGTGTTTCAACAGGTATATCGTCCCCACCATCGGAGAAATACTTACCTATCATTCTTGGATACACGATCTGATGGTCACTCAATATCAGCTTTCTGCCAATGGAAGTTCCAGTTTTTCGATCTGCTTGAAGAGATCGATGACCGTAGCGACATAGCCTTCCTCTACCCTGATCTTTTGGCTTACTTCATATACCTTTAATTCATCCAAACGAGCCTGAAGCGCTTCGATCACTTCCTTTTGTTTTCGAATGGTATTTTCTTTTTCTTCAATAACAATGTGAGCTGGTCTTGCATTCCACTCATCTATGCTCTTCAAGTATTTTTGGAACTCCTGGAGTTTTTCGACACTCTTTCTATGAATTGCATGGTTCCGAGAAAAGGGATCCTGCATCTCATAATGTTTAGTTCGATTCTGAACAAGCTGCCAGACGTGACGAAAGAATTCCTCTTCGCTAGCGATTTTGTTTCCCAAGGCGTAATTTAAATGGTGACGGTAGTAATCAGCAAAATAATCTTTATCCATCCTATAGATCTTTAAGAGAAAGTGATTGTCGTCGTGGCTATGCCACAAACCAATTATAGTTCCAAGATCATATGGATGGAAATGAAAAGGGCCTGCGGGGCTTAAAGTAGCTGGTTTTCATAGGCAACATTCTAAACTAAGATAAGAATTATTAGAAAATAAGCATTCACTATTAATAATATTGGAATGAATTACCGAATTAATAATGTATATTTCTTTTTTAGATAGAATTCCAGTAACTTAACACAAGTCTAAAAACCAGTGGCCTTTTTCTAAGGTTGTTTATTTGTAATAAACTTTTAAAAGTTAGTGTGCAACTATACTAATTAGCGACTCATGTAGTTTAATTTATTTAAATTTGTATATTCACATATAGTATGAGCAAGTTATTTTTTGATAAAATAGATTACAATAAAGTATTGTTGGAATCTAAAAACTTCATAGTTATACCCAGCCTAGGCTCTTTAGTTGAAGGGTGGCTTTTAATAATTCCTAAGCAATTTCATATCAATTTATCCCAGCTTGATCAACGACATATGGAGGATTTGCAAGATTTAATTCGTAGGATTGAAAGTCGTGTATTGCCTAAATTTGGAGAAAAATATGTTTTATTTGAGCATGGGCCTCAAAATTTCAAATCAAAAACTGGATGTGGTGTCGACTATGCACATTTACATTTTGTTCCCTTTGGCCATGATCTTAAGAAAGGATTGAAAAGTTTCCTTCATTTAGAATATGACTGGCAAGAATTAGAGAATATCTCTGATTTAACCAATTACAAAAACTCAAAAAAAGACTACCTTTTGCTTCTTGATCAAAACGGAAAAGCATCAATCACATTTCAGGAAAATATACTTAGCCAAACTTTTAGAAGAGTCATTGCTAATTATCTAGGAAAGCCAAATGAATTTGACTGGAAATGTAATTTTAAAGAGGACAATATCCACTCTACAATAGATAAGTTAGAATATTCTGAAATATAAACTTTATGGCAGATTCTAATAATCCAGATAGTGAAATAACAGAAGCTGCATTTGCCCCTGCTAATCCCACAGACGGCAGAGCTCCAGGCGACTGGGAATCTAGGTTTCCCACGTTGGCTAGAAAAAAGATCAAAAGAGAAGCCATTTACTTAGGTTTAATTTTAGTCTTAATCCCAATAGTCTTATTAACGAATTATTCTAATTTCTTTGGCAACTATACTATCCCTCCAACTGTTAAAAAATATATTTATGCTTGGATGGGGGGCACTCTAGGCGGAACTCTATTTAGTTTAAAATGGTTATATCATACTGTCGCTAGATTTGTATGGAATGCAGATAGATGGCTATGGAGATTTTTTACTCCACACATATCTGGGGGTGTCTCTTTTGCTTTTATTGTTCTAATCTCATCAGGCTTAATTAATATATTTTCACCAGATGCGATGAATAAGAATACTGCCGTACTTGGATTAAGTTTCTTAATAGGTTACTTTTCAGATTCTGCAATAGCGAAGTTAAATGAGATAGCAAATACCATTTTTGGAGAAACAAGAAAAGGAAAGGGGAAAAAGAAAATTAAAAAAGCTGATCCTTAGCTATGAACAGTGATTACTTACTGAATCCCAATAATTCGCTTGATTCCGATTTAATCGGTATTAAAGCTGAAAATTTAATCCCCTATAAAATATATACCCCCGATTTTATTATTTTGACCACAAATTTCTATGAGGAGTGGGCATTGAATAGGGATGTTATGTCTATCAGAAATGATGTAATAAGCGATATTGCAAAATACTTTCAAAGAAACAACATTGATAAAATAATTCTTAGATCAAGTTGCACCAATGAAAAGATTAAAGATAGAGGCCGTTATTTAAGCAAATTTTGTAAACCCACCGTTCCGGAAATCAAGAAAATAATTAATGAAATCTACATAGATTTCCAGGCAAATAAAGCATGTGAAAAATCCTCAATTGCAATTCTAATACAAGTCTATATTGAGCCGAAGGTATTGGCCCATTTATCAAACGAGCGAAGAGTAAATCAATCTAACATGTCTTGGTTTCTTGAAGAGAGCGGACCGCAAAATTCCCCGACAAAAACGACAGACTTCAAAGTCGAAGCAGTGCAAACTACTTACGATCAATCGCTATCAATATGTCATAATTATAACAGTTGGCTTAAAAATTTGAAAAATTTTGCTGCTTTTTTTAGCGGATTCAAAAATAGATTTCATTTTGAGTTACTATGGGATGGCAGTAGTTTTTACGTTTTACAGATAGATATTGAAAGTGAGTACACCATTAATGGTAAAACGCCGGGTTCTAGCTGGAAACCTAAGAAAGACAGTTTTAAGAAAGATTTTGGAAAAGAACTTGAAGTCTTTGAAACGGTTTCAACAGCGTCAGGAAAGTGGAACAAAATCGAGTGCGTTAAAACCTTTGAAAAATGCAATTTGAATTACTGGCCAATATTTATTTTAGAGAATGGACCTATCCTAAGTGATCTCGCAAGTGGAAATGTTGATTTGACATTAATTACAGATCTTAAAAAATTACTAATATCTCCAATAGTCATTAGAACCGAAACGGTTGATAAAGCTTTTTTGTCTCCCAGAACAGAAACTATTTTTTCTGTCGATGAGGCTGTTAAATTCCTAAAAGCAACAGCGAAAGGATTTATTGAGAAAGGATTTAAAAATAACCAGTTTGCCTTTTTAGTTCACCATTTTATCGTGTCTTCTGCTGGAGCATTAAGCCTAAACATTCCCAATAACGATATTACTAGGATTGACTCAACATGGGGTATCGTAGAGGGCCTTTATTATCATTCTCATGATTCATTCGAATTTAACAAAGGCGCAAATAAAGTAAAAAGAAAAATACGTTGCAAGTCGCACTATGTCGACATTGAATCTGATTTAAAATGGGGCTTAAAGGAATCCGGGAAGAATTATGACTGGAGACCGTCACTTACAGATGAACAAGTCAAGACAATCGCGATTTATACCCAAGCTATTTCAAAGGAGCTAAATAGCACTGTAAATGTGATGTTTTTTATAAATGATAAAAAATATTATCCTGAGATTATACCATGGTTTTATACAACTCAAGAGTTAAGCGAGACAGGAACGATACACGATAACACAATATTATCTGTTAAAAAAAGATTTACTATCAAATCTAAAACAGACTTTGATAGACTGAAAAAGGAATATACTCCAGAAAAACAGATAAGCATTTACATTGAACTTAGCTTTGAACTTTGTAGAGATAAGGTAATTGAGGAAATAGCAGACTTTGCTGCGGCAAACAAAATAACAGTTGATCTGATGGGAAGTATGTTGTCTCATCCTTATTACGTTTTTAATTCTCGAGGTGCTAGCGTTAGATGCATAGATCCATTCATGTCCGATTATGACGCTAAGAAGTTTTATAAACTTGTCAGAGATAAAATACCTGCTTTAATCGAAGACAATAACGAAAAAGTGCTTTCAAAAAAGGTGGCTCCTAAAGAACTTCTGCGACTTTTAAAAAATAAAATTGTTGAAGAAGCTAATGAATTACATTGGAGTAAAAATGATGAGGACAATATAGAAGAAATGTCAGATGTCTTAGAGGTGTTGAGAGGCATATGTAGGATTTATGGAATGGAGCTAAGTCAGCTTGAAGCTATCGCTAACGAAAAAAGAGATCGGAGAGGTGGATTTGAAGAAGGTATCGTCTTGGTTGCTACAAAGGAGCAATCTGCAATCAAATTGACTAAAGAGTCAAACGAATTATTTAACGAGACCGATAACCAAATTAATGTAAAGCTAGATCAGAGAGTTCAGTTTTTTCATAAAGGCGATATCAATAATTTGAAGTCTTTAACCGAGGTCGACAAGATTCATCTGCCATATGTAAATAATATGGCTTCCATTTCAAATACATTAAGATACTTTCTAAAAGATGAAAAGTATAATTCAATTGCAATTGAATATGATCCAAAATATATAATATTAACTTTGGAAGTTTTAGAGGACGATTTAAGAGACCCATCACAACTAGGTCTATTTTAATCACATCTGTGCCCAGCTTTTTTATTTCCTCAACCATCTTAAATCTGAGATAAAGTCTTCATCACCAATCTAAGCTTATTACTCCTTACACTTTCTCAGAATCCTTTTATTGATATTCGATATCGCTTGACCCAACGTATCTCCGAGAGGCTTTAAGTCATTTTTGATTACTTCTTCTACCTTTATACTATTTAATGTTCAATGAAATAATCTGGTCCAAATTATAGTATTCCAAATCTCTAAATATTTGTCTTTTGCCGTCCAGCCGAACTGTTCGGAAATTCGGAGCAGTTGAATCTTTACCTAGCCCCGCAGACTCAAAAATGGTCGTAGTGGAATATTAAACACTAGACTCCTATTTCCCCCTTACATATTTCCGGTTTAACACAGCCATATCCTTCCCAACTTTTAAATCCAGAACTTTCGCATAATGTTGGGTAGTCTTAATGCTCTTATGTCCAAGCATCTTAGATACTGTTTCAATGGGTACATTATTATTCAGCGTTACAGTCGTCGCAAAAGTATGACGAGCCATATGAAAAGTTAAAGATTTTGCGATCCCGCACACATCAGCTATTTCTTTTAGATAGCTATTCATTCTTTGATTGCTTAATACAGGAAACATAAGATCTTTATTGATACATTCCGGGTGATCACTGTAACGATCCACCAGATCAATGGCCGCACTTATAAGTGGGATATGAGTTACTGTTGTTGTTTTCTCCCGATTTGTAAAAATCCAGAGATTACCATCAACACCTTTTTTAAGATCTGTCCGTCGAAGCTTTTTGACATCTATATAAGCGAGGCCTGTATAGCAACTGAAAACAAATATATCGCGTACCTGGGCAAGTCTCTGTATGCTAAAATGTTTTTGGCTAACAATATCTAACTCCTCCTGAGTTAGATATTCTCTTTCTTTAGCCTGAGCTGTATTTTTATAAAAAACAAAAGGATCTTCTTTAACCCAACGGAAGGCCAAACACAGGTTTGTGATTTTCTGAAAATGCACCATATACTTAGCAGCAGTTGTTGGACAACAACCCTTAACTGACCGTAGATAAAACTCATACCCATTGACAAAAGCATAATCGACAACACATACGTCAACATCAGGCTTCTTATAGCATTTCAGCAAATAAGAACTCATATGTGAAAAAGACGTTTTATATCCTTTAAGAGTATTCGGCTTAAAACCCTTACCTATTAAGGCCTCAATTTTTGCATTGTGATCAGCAAAAACTTCCATCAAATAGCGCGGCCTATCGGCAACTCCCAAATACCTGTTCTTAATCACCTGCGCAGTTACTTTAACCCCTTCCCTTATCAACCGTGTGTGAATTTCTTCAATACGTGTTTCCAGACTTTCCAGATGACGGTTAAGCAACCGGGTATCTTCTCTATCCCCTTTACCTCTATTGATTCTAGAGGACCACTTTTTAGGATCACAATCGCGACCAGCAGACAGTTCTTTAGGGATTCCTGCTACAGTAATTCGCATGTAAATAGGTTTAGGCGCCCCAAGCACATAATTTTTCGGCTTTTTAAGATAAAAAAGCAAAGAATAATTTGCATTCATAATTTACTCATTTTAATGTGAACAAAATTAGAATTGCAGCCATCTATAAACAAGATGTACATTTAACGAACATACTCTTTATCAGAAACTTACCCCATGTCCAGTGAGTCAGCATTTTCAAAGTGGTGACTCACCGAATTACTCACTTTAAAAATGGTAAAAGTTGAATAATTTGGCATCTCACTAAAACAAAAAAGCCTCCAAATCATCGATTTGCAGGCTTTTGTACGTTTTGTTACTCTTTTCAGTGGTCCCGACGGGAATCGAACCCATATCTAAAGTTTAGGAAACTTCTATTCTATCCGTTGAACTACGGGACCAATAACATACATGCACTGAAGTACTACTTCAGCAGCAGGCGCAAATATAGTAATAAAACTATGCCTTTAAATAGTAGTTATACTATTTTAATATCTTCAAGTAATATAGCGTTCCAAAACCCGGCAAACAAAAAAGCCAGCGCGAATCAACCCCGCTGGCATACCAACCTAATTCACAAGCGTCAATTGCACCACCGCTTCAAAATTATTGCTTAAGGATGTAGAAGAAATAGAAAATCTGGCAAATCAAATGTACTTTTTGGCAATTTGCATTAGTCCAATCTATTTGTAAAAATGGATGTAAAAAGCAGAACCCAAACTATCGAGAAAGCTAAAAGACTGAAAATCATTATGTAGCTCGCCTCATACTTAAGTATCAACTTTTCAAAAAATAGACTTTGGTACTAAAGTATGAACATAATTCCATTTTCCGATTCTAGTTTTGCAGAGGACTTTAACAGCTGTAATATGAAAAAGAATATTTTGATTTTCGGTTTGATTCTGGGAATAATCTTATATGTAAATATGGTTTACATGGTAAATCTATGCTACACCAATCCCGACTTTAAGAGTAATGAGATTCTTGGCTATGCAGCAATGCGAAGTTGAACATTTCAATGCATTTCTACAGGATATCGTTCATCGTTTTTGGTACAAACAATTCAATTTCGTCATATTTTGCCATTATATTTGCATCACTAAATTGTAGTCTGAAACTTGATGCTCCATTGTTTAATGTAACAGTACCATGGCCTAGTATTCTATTAAAGACACTTGAGCCTTTTGGGATACCTCTTTTTTCTAAATCGAATAACAACTTATAATCCTTAGGGACTAATAGCTTTACTTTACCTAAATCCCACCAATTATCTAAAAGCTGTTGGTGTTCATTTAGAAAACGGTTAACGATAATATCAGGGTCTTGTGCAATTTCCAATTCCTGCTCTAATTCCCTTCTTTTTTGAGATTCTTCGTTCAATCTGCTTTCAAGAGTAGACAGTCTTTTCATTAAGTCACCAACTTCTTTGGTATGACTATCTGATAACTGAATTGCTTGTTGCTGAGTTTCATCGAGTTTAGTCCGTACCCTATTGTATTCGGACTCATAGATAGTTTTTGAGTATTCTAACGCACTTTCATGCTCTTTCTGTTTTAATCTAACCAATTCTGCCGATTTATTGTGTTGCTCTTCCATGGCTTTGCTATGTGCCTCATTAAGTTTATCAATGGACAACTGATGATCAGAATTGATAGTTATAATTTGAGCTTCTAATCTTAAAATTTCCTTTCTGGAATTGTCTTCATCATCAATAATTTTGGCAAGTTCAATTTTTTGCTGAGCATATTCTGTTTGTACTTTAACATATCTTTCTATGGGGATTCTAGTTCCTTTTGCATTTTCTGAGATTTTTTGATCTGCTTCTAAACTTCTTTTTGCCAGGAATATAGACACATAGTTTTTAAAATATGGGAAGACAAACGTGTAACCAAATGCGATCACTAATGGAATATAAACCATATTCAATCCGTCGATATTCTTGTTTATAACATCTAAATAAGAAGTGTATTCCGGCCTAAGATCAGCTTTCTTATAAAAAATTAAAGTGATAGGAATTGGATAGTTAATTATTAACCAAGCAATCAAGTACGATCCAATGAAAGGGTTGTTTAACCTGTCTTTTAATTCGGTCCAAAAGTTTTTGAGCGTTTCCATTACGTTAATATATATCGCAATATATGAGTTGTTGTAAATATCAATATTTCAAGGAATGAAAGCAAATCACAACGTAACCCTGTTTTCCTTTTCAGTTACAGAGTTGTTGTAAATATCAGTTGAAGGAGCAGAATTATAAGGGCAAATGAAAAAACTGCACATGCTTTTTGTTAACTCTAAAAAGAGTTCAATTAGTTTATAAAGCAAAAGTACATCATCTTTATCTACTGAAAACCCATCAGAATACCGAGCTTGAGAGTAGCTTTTAACTAAAATATTGAAAAGTCTGTCATCTTCTTTTGTTCCTGAAAGAAAGATCTTCATTGGTTCAGAGGAAAAGCAACAACACAATTGCAACAAACGTCGCAAATTATGAATATTTGATCGATAGCCTAGATAAACATAAATTACAGCTAAGCAGCATTGCTCCGCAGCCTGATGCAACATAAACAAACAGGCATTGTATTGTAACTTACTAAGACATGCTCTTGCGCCAGACAAGAAGCCTTCAATAAGCAAGAAACGATGATCTAAATGGCTTCTATGAATTAAAAAAGAACTTGTAGCAGGATCAGGGATAGTCGTCCCCGTTAGCATCATCACATCAGAGCTATACAACAATGTACCACTTTGATAAATGTTTGTGAAAAATCTGCTTCCTATCTTTAATGCATTGAGAACACTTTTTTTACCATGTGCTAGAACAGTTACAATTCCATATTTAAAATGCGCATTTATAAAATCTTGAATCTCATGCTCAATTCTGGTACTTTCTTCGGTTACTAGCAGCAAAAAATAATCTTCTTTACAACTATCAATAGCTTGACCAAAACAGGTTCTGATTGTATAAGTAGTACTAGATTTGGCAAAGCAAAGAATTTGTATGGGATAGAATTTTTGAATCAACAGTTCTATAAGTAATTTAAATTCTGCTGAATGATATTGTGATACTGATAAAATTTCTCTGTTCATATTTAAGCCGTTTCATATGGCTCGATACAAATGTTCTCCAGATCATTCGCGTAACCTACTATTTTTCATGGTATTTTACATGTTCCTGGTTGTTGTTTACTTTCCTAGCTTTTAATTATATTTGCTAATATGGAAACCTCAACTAAATCTAGCAGATCACATATTGGTAGAAAAATTAGTCGTATTCGCGAAATACGAGGAATAAAACAAGATACTCTTGCATTAGAATTAGGGATGAGTCAACAAAGTATTTCTAAAATAGAGCAAAGCGAGGTAGTGGAAGATTCAATACTAGAGAAAATTGCAACAGCGCTTGGTGTAAGCTTAGAAGCCATTAAAAACTTCAACGAAGAATCTATTCTAAGCATTATATCTAATACATTTACAAGTAATGATAGCTCTACGCTTAATGCTATAAATATACAGCCAACCTTTAATCCTGTCGACAAAGTTGTTGAACTTTACGAACGCCTCCTACAAAGCGAACGCGAAAAAATCGAGCTATTAAAAACCATTAATCCTTAAATTTTCATCTCTTTTCACTAAAAGGGGGGCTAGGCTAGTCATAATATTTGTTCGACTACAAATTAATTAAAGTCCATGTTGAGTCCATGGTAAGTCCATGTCCAGTCCATCTTTTTCCGTAAAAAACTTGGACTTATCTTTGATAATTCATAGTTTTAACTTGGATTTCTATTTTTCCGATACAAAACTATTCTGCGCGTTCAATCTTAAATACGAACTAACAATGGGAAGACTTGACGGTAAATACATCAGGGGCCTGGTTGGCGAATCCGTTTTCAAAAAGGTAGGT
>Ga0157370_10007831_pt1 | contig 11578 bp, 8 predicted proteins | sample C35metaG_FD_113463 | JGI IMG/M metagenome (GOLD analysis project Ga0157370, IMG submission 113463) | Corn rhizosphere microbial communities from Kellogg Biological Station, Michigan, USA - C3-5 metaG | ecosystem: Host-associated > Plants > Roots > Rhizosphere > Soil | place: USA: Michigan... | reverse complement strand
GTTTCGGAAGTTACTGGCTTTCGGTATCCAATAATTAAAAACAACTTACTAGCTCCAAGCAAGGATAAAATTTTCTATTATGATTCTTCTTACACAGAATATGACAGTTTAAAAGGTCAGACTCCATCAAGACTTCCTAGTAGCATGAAGCTTGACTCGTTTCATTTATTAATTAAGAAAGGAGAATTGGTGTCCTATGCCTATAATGAAGCTTTTTTTCAACTTGCTGCTATTATTAAAGATAAGGGTATCGCAGACCCTGGTGCGATCAAAGTTGCTGCTGAAATATCCGTGCTTTTGAAAATGGCAACTAAACTCTTTGTCAACTTTCTAGAGGATCCATACTTTAATGAAACAAAATTCATTTTTATTTTACGTCAGTTGACGGTAGAATTAGATAAGAGCCCAGCGGATATTATTTTGCATGGTATCGATGTTCCAAGTCAAGATAGATTTCGAGTAAAGGGATTTATTAACCATTACCTGACTAAAAGACAAATGAATTTCGAAGAAAGAAGTATTTATATTGAACAAGTATTAATAACGGAAGGAGTTATACTTACTTCCAGTGAATTCAGGAAATTACAGACTGGCGAAATTAGTGCTGACGAGTTGGCGAAGATTATTCAAAAGAGTAATGTCAAATGTGAGAAAGCACTATTAAAAGCACTAGTAGAAGAACTTCTCAGTGGAAGTGATATTGGTCCAAATAGGGTTAGGTATGCTATTCAATGCCTTGGTATAGGATTCAGCAACATAAGCGTTGCGCTAAAAAATTGCATAGCTGATACCGAATGGATTAACAACAAAGTATTAGATATTAGACAACTAAATTATTATTTGGCTCCGAGTGGTGCTAATAGTGTCGCTTATTATGGTCTTGATGTGATGCTTGACCACCATAAGGATATACCGAACTATTTAATTCACATGTTAAATCGTCTGGATGTTATGATTCCGGCTGATCGCAATCGGTTCTGGAATTTCCAACATTACCGGAAAGAGAATTTGTCTAAGGAATTAAATAATCACATAGATAAATTGTGTGGTTCCATTTCGCTACAATTTTCCAATTGTGAAGATTTTCCTGAGGATATGATTGAAGCTGTCATAAAATCATTCCCGTATCTTTCGGTTTATATCGATCTATATGAACATTTTTCAGGATTAGCGAAAATGCACAATGGCACTGTTGAAAAATATGTTAGGAGGCTTGGAAGGAAAATCCCCGTCGAAAAAAAGGATCAAATTATCAGCAGCCCAGACCACGGAACAACATTTATGCAGCCGAGTTCAAAAAATGATGGCAATCCTCAAGATTATGAACTACCCTCTTTAGATAAAATGACTCAGTGCCGACAAAATCATCTCTTTAAAAAATGGGTTAAGCCTTTGAGACAACTCAGACAGAATGCCGAAATTGACAGCTTTGCATATTTATCAAATCAAATAGATGAAATTTCAATAAATGAATATTTTATTTAACTTAATCAAAATTCAACTAACACTATTATCTCAGGTTTGTTGTTATGCCACGCATAATTTTATTACTTCCAAACCTCTTCTTAATATGATCAATCGACTGGTATAATTTGATCATCTCCTGGCTATCCTCAAACACATCGATCTGATAAGTCCCGGGGATTAAATTGGAGAACCGTATGCCGAGCAGGCGAACCAGCACCCTGGGGGTAAACAACTTTGTAAATAATTCCTTCGCGACATTGAGCATATATGATCCGTATTACAATAAGCAGTAGATCTTTGCACTGTGTATGTCTCTCCATCTGAGTAACGAAGTTTCAGTACAACACAACCGGCAACTTTATTTTGATTGCGTAATTGAAATGCGATACTCTCCGTCATTTGGCTAAGCTTCGCTTGTAAGATATTCATGTCAATCGTGTCCTTTTGGAAAGTATGCTCAAGGGATATTGTTTTTTGTTCCTGGAAAGGGACCACAGGTGATTCATCGATCCCATTAGCCCTTCTCCATAATTCGGTCCCCGATTTGCCAACCACATCGCAAAGCATTTCACGAGGAATTTCACTGAGCAAATTGATAGTCTCCACACCCGATTCTGCAACGCCTGGCCGTATGATCGAACTCGCGGCTACCAGGGTTAAATAATCATCGCATTTCAGTTTCATCAGCAGATGCCGCATGGCCGGCGACTCGATGTAAAAGCAACCAATGCTATTCGCATTCTTAATTTGCAAGTTGACGTTTGGATCCTTCTTAAACTTATTGGTATCATGGATATTGATATTAATCCATTTATTTAATTAATTGTAGCGCTTCCCAGATATGGCTCAAACCTCTTTGACTTAGGATATCATACTTCTTTAACCCAATTTCTTCCGCCGCATACATATCCAGTTTCGATGTCGGCATTCCCTTTGGTGGCAGGAACAAAGTAAGATGATTGGTGATCGGTTCTTCACTGACAAACATTCCGCAGGCATGAACCGAACAGTTGCTGGGAAAGTTCCTCATCATACCACCATAATCAAGTATCATCTTCCATACCTTGTCATTCGGTAACTTCGCTCTTTGCAACTCTTTGATCTCCTTTCCAGGTAGTCCGAAAACCTTTCCCAGTTCTCTGATGATATAATCACTCTTATAAGTGGTAAAGTTCCCGACCAGGATGCGCCGACCAGTCCTCCGTGATCATGAATATTACAGGGAATATTATCAGCGGACAGGTGACTGGTGAAACCTCCAAGTTTCTGTCAGAAAGGTTCGGGAAGATCAACCAGATCAAGTAGAGTGTTTCAATAAACCGGACAGATACTTCGATCAACAAATCCAGCCAGCTTGATTTGGCTATACCTCAGTCAAAGATCGCAGGGCTTTCATCTGGTGAATTTGTGGGTATGGTTGCAGACGACCCATCTAATAAAATAAAACTAAAAACATTTCATTGCGAGATCATCATCACCCATGAGTTATTAAAGGCGAAAACAAATTCATACAATGACCTCCCAGAGATTTTTCAAGTTACTTTGCAAATAGTAAATGAGAATTTTCGACGGATTAAATCTGAAGTAACAGAAATAATTGAACAGAAAATCGAAAGAATATTGAATACACCTGGACTGGAAAATATAAAAAAATAATCACAGTAATTCAACTTCTGACTCCTCAAACCATTTGTTTTGGATTGCATTCTTTTTAACCACATCCGGACTGTCGGTATATGCCACAATTGCTAGGCTTTCTCGAGCCCTGCTACAGGCTACATAAAAGAGTCGACGTGTTCTATCAACTCCAGTTTCTTTCCCTTCATCGATGTTTTTTTGATCGCCAGTACTCTGTTCCTTTGCGCCAAATAGCTTGTCATAACTAAACATGAAGCCTCGCGCTTCCTCATCATCTATAATAACCATCACACGGGAAAACTCAAGTCCCTTGACACCTTGGTGCGTTCCAAATTTGGACTTCTCAGAAAGATATTCGCTATATCTTTCAATTTGTGAGAATGGATTCTCAAAAGCTCTTTCCCAGGCATTGAGGATTTCGTCAGTATCAGTCTCTTCTTCTTCGGCACCTTCAGCAACTGAAATGCTCTCTTTTTCTTCCTTAGTCCGAGAAACCATAGGCTTGATACTTTCAGGTATTGTAAAAAGTCCTGTATCCATGATAGATTGTAATACATCCTTGATGGTTGGGTCATTTTCTTTGTCCCATAAACTTAATAGTTTCGCCGTTGCCTTCCTGCAATTCTCCAATGCAGTTAACTGATTTTCGCTTTTTATCCATATTTCCTCACCAAATAAGGGGCTTTCTTTTTTCAATATTCTCGCAATCTCAAATTGACTATTATTCCTATGACCTACAACAAGAGGTAATATTATCTTTGTAAAAAGTGTAAGAGCGGGGAGAGAACCGTCGAGTATTCCTGTTGAAAGGCGACTCTCTTTATAAATTGGTTCAAAAAACTCCAGGAAACCCATTCTCTTTGCTGCCATATGATGCTCTAAAATTAATATCTTAATGTTATTGGCATCTTGATTCCACATCGGATCTTTTGTGAGTTTAGCCATAACTCTAATAACCTTTTCTTCAGTAGCTGGCTTGTTGCTACTCCGTTCTGCAATGAATAATCTAACATTTCCTTCAAGCTTCTCGGATCTAGATGACTGTTCTACCCCATCTACACCTTGTCGGATGCTGTTTATTAAACGAATGATTCTTTTATTGGAACGATGATTTAATTTTTTACCGGGGGTTTCCCAACTGATAGGAAATGCTTTATCCAGGTTTTCCTTTCCATCAGCGTAAATTCGTTGCATCGTATCGCCAAACAGGCCGAGTGCAATTGATTCGGGCATCGCTTGCTGCAATGCAAAAAAAGCATCTATAAGTTCTTTTTTTGTATCCTGGCTTTCATCAATTAGAAGTATTGGGAATTTTGATACCAGAATTCGTTGCATAAGCGGTTTGTTACGAATAAAATCGGCCGCCAAGTAAATTACCTCGGAATGACTTAACGAATCCCGAGTTATATTATCACCATTGGGATTATAGATGAATTTCTTGATCCCATCCAAACCATTAAGACGTCTTGTCTTGGATTCTATTTTTCTTGCACGATCAATTGAAGTCTTATTGCTTAAATTCCTACTTCGGCTTTGTTCCTCATTTAGGTCACTAATTTCTGCTTTTAGATTATTTTCTAACCATTTTCTGATGTCATCAGTATAAGACTTAATCATCTCCCAAGCAAATCTGTGAATAGTACTAACATTGAATATGGTGTGATTTTCTAGACGGTGAATAATCTCATCTGCAGCTGCATTTGTGTAGGTAATAATGGCTATTTTTTGCCTTGATTGACGAAACTCATCGCCATACTTTTCCTTGAATTTCGCTAAGACGTTCACAAGCGTTCTTGTCTTTCCTGAACCGGCTCCTGCAAAAAGGAAGAAACTTTTAAATTTTTCCGGATTCAGAAACTCTAGAACTACATTATCTACCCAATCATCCTCGGAATTGAGGTTAATGATTTCATTGGTCTTTGCTTTTAATTTACTCATTTACTTTTTCGCTTTTTCAGTTGGAAAACTTTGTTTGTTTTCAAGTAACTTAGTTTCCAGCCAACTCAGTCCCTCCTCGATATATTTAGGAGTCTTCAACTCTGAGGGCTCCTGTAAGTATAAAAGCTCCAGGGCAAATTCAGCCTTCTTTGCTCCCTTGTCAGTTATAGCAGTATACATAGCAGTGGCTGACTCTGGAATTTTCTTCTCCTTTGCAGCGTCAACCATTTTTTTTAATAGCCCTTTGGCTTTCAAAATCTTTGAAAACAAATCCCGATTCTCCATCACTACTGCATCTTCAAACGTATATGGATTAACTGTTACACTTTTACTGCCATCCAAAACCGATATGGGAATCTGATACGCAATCTTTATTGGCAAGCTTTTATGCTCCTTTGTAAAAGCTGGCAAGGAAAGCAATTTATCTAGATAACTCTCTTTAGGCAACCAATCCTTTAAAGTATCATTTCCTGACAAGTATCCCTTGCCTGTTTCCGGCTGCACCTTTGAATTCTTTGTCTTAGGGTTAATTGCATCTATATCTGTAATAACAAGGGTGATGATCCCAAGATTCTCCACTAGAGGTTGCAAAGTATATGCATGACTTCCCCCTATCTCTAATATTGAAACATAACAAACGTTAAGATTTGTATATTTCTTAATGAAATATGGAACTAACATTTTTTCTGCCGGACCCTCCACCATAATTACCGCATCAGCAAAGAATAGATCGCAATGAGTTGTCTTAAGATAACGAATGGCGAATTTTATAGAATCAGTCGCCTTTCCAAAGGTTTCAGTCAGATTTACAACGGTTGACGTAGCTATAGCCCCTTTGGATCCAATTTCCCTCTTGAAATACCGAAGTGATGTAAAATCAATTTCATGAGCAATGTGATTTGAGTGTGTACTTATTACAAGTTGGGTTGAAAATGTCTTTTTCTCCTTAAGGCTAATATGATTTCTAAGTACCTTATATGCCTCTTTAATAAATACTTGTTGTACCTGCGCATGAAGGTGAGCCTCAGGTTCCTCTATTAGTACCAAGTGTAATGGTTCAAATTCTGTTTTGGAGGCTTCCTTGTCAGGACTCTTAGCACTCTTTCCAACTTGCATCCATTCGTCTCGAAAGCGAATCAACTTAAAAATCATCGATATGAGATTTTGATAGCCGAGACCGTTGTACTTTTCTGGTAAACTCAACTCAATCGAACCGCCGAGATCATAATATACTGCAGCTTCATGATTTAATGTATCAACGGCATTGAACTTACTAGACAGACTAATTTTAGGATTACCGAAGCCTGGGTAGTTTAGGTTCTCCAACTCACCGAGTGAGGCCTTAAAGCTCTCTTTTAAGTTTCTGTCAAATAGTCCTTTTGCTTCTTCTATCGCCTCAAGGGCAGCTACATCGTTTATAGTGGGCTTCAAGTTTGGATTAAGATGCTTCTCATAATATAGACGCAGTTGACTTGACAGGTTTTTTATGCGTGAAGTGTCAGCCGCCTCTGTATTTACATCTGAAAAGCCTCGCTGCGCATTAATAATATCAACTTTTATAAGGCCGTTAAAAGCAGATTCAATTAGGGGTTCTGCATTCATCGGTAAAATTTGCCCTCCCACTACAATCATTTCATGTGGATTAAGCAAATAACATTTGATCTCGAAATGAGTCGACAACATTCTATCACGGTCCAGAAAATGCCACATGTCTTTAGGCCAGAATTTATACCTGCCGCCTTTCGAGTCCTTTGCAGACAAGTTCTTGCTGTTAGTTGTTTCTGTGCAATATTCCAGGCATAAATTGTCAAGATCCTTTGGCTGGTATCTTAAACGAACGCCTAACGGCCCCCCCTTCCAATCTAGTGTGGGGATGAGGTGCCTTACTTGGTGTAATTCTGAGGGCTCGGCTAAAAGCCAAACATCTATTGCAGGAAGATAATTTTCCCATGATTGAATATTTCGATCCCTCTTTACTGGATCAGTCTCCTTTTCCCATGCTAAGCAAAGGTCATTAATTGCTTGCCAGTTAGAAAGTGTAAAATCCCTAGTTGTAAGCTCTTTAGATTTGAAAAAAGTGATCATTGCGTCCATTGCGGATGTCTTGCCGCTATTATTTGCACCAACAAAAACTGTTTCTTTGTTAGTTAGATCGATGCGACAAGATTTGAGTTTCCGGAAATTATGAATCTGTATGAAATCGATTTTCATGGCAGCTAGGTATAAGGTTAGATGGATTCTAAAAATACCGAAAATTTGATACTTAAACTGTTAGGAGTTTTTACCTATATATATCTAAAAACCAAACCGTTACTTAAATTTATACCGAATTATTAAATTGAAATCCGAACAGCAACATATTGAAGAATTAAAAACTATCCTCGAAAAGGAACATAGGCGACCTTTTTCTTTGGAGGAAGCTACCATGGCATTCAGGGCCCTTGAGATCGCTGTGAAGTCTTTGGTGAAACTTCCGAAACCATCGTGGGAGGTCATCATGAAAGATATTTCTCCGTCATCTCATCATGATCTACCCAATAACCCGGCAGTTTGGCTTTAATAAATATTCTTTCTGTATTAGGTGCTCAGCAGCAAGGAGGCATCCTTAAACAATCGAATCGATCCAGTCTAGAGTTTGTGGATCAGCATTACGCACTTTGTTAATCAGATCAATCATTTTTTCCCAGGCATGGATCATCAATTCAATATTAGAAGGTAGGGAAAAAGTGAATTGAAGTTTTGTTGAATCGTGCAAATAATAAACACATATTGGAAAGAGAGGAAGGGCTTTTTCAGGCAAGTTTTGCAGGTTCAGGTTAGAAATCTTATAATGATCTTCCAAACTGCCTAGGAATTCAATGACATGCTCCGGCAGAACATCACGGTCTTGATCATTGATATGCTGAAAAAATAAGTCGGTTACCTCAACGGTAAACAATGCGCGATAGTTATGTGGCGCGTCGAGTTCTTTATATTCATCCCGCCATTTATTTAGGTCATCGTCGCTCAATTAGCAAATGTTGCTTCGCAGCTTTTCGGGTGATTTCTCGACGAGTCCCATTGCCTGAAAATGAATATCCGCGAAGATTCGTAAATGATATAATGGCGATTGCATAAGCTCATACATTGGCATCAGTGCATAGCCCTCCAGCCAAAATAAATGGTAATTAGCCCAAGGATAAGAGTCACCCAAAATCCCCACTTTCTATACCATTTCATTTTGGGCATATCCTCTAGTTGCTGCCTTGCGAGTTCCTTTGTTGCCGGATCTTCTGCGCTAGCAACATGCAGGAATGATCCTTGCGATCCGATTTGGTTATTCCCACCGGAAATTTGGTTAATCGTAGTATGATGGATAACATTACTTCCACTATCACCATCACCAGCACGAGCACTTGCGCTAGCATTATCAGCATGATTATTACTACCCCCACCATGATTACTGTTAAACTTAGCGATCTGGTATTGATAATAGTCTTTGCCATCCTCAGTAATACCATACCATTGCGGATAGGGGTTTCTTACATAACCTTGCTGCTCTAATTGCCAGAGCACTTCGTGAATAGGTCCATCATTAATCCCTTTTCCATATGCCTTCTTCTTCAAAAACTCAGGTACATCTTCAAGGCTAACTAATACCCTTCTGTGAAAAAGAAAATCCAGCAAAGCAAGGTCATATTCATCTTCAAAAAGGATCCGATTGACTCTTTGCTTTTCTTTCTGTTCATCCTGCTGCATATTGTATAAACCTTCTTCAGATAAACTAACCATTTCCTCTTGAAACGCTACAACGTTTTTTTCAAACAATACCCTAATAATATCGTCGTAACTACCGGGCATACCGATTGTCTTGCCCTTTAGATCGCCAACGCGGACAGGTTTTTTCTTTCTAAAAAGATATTGCAGGATATGTGCTCGTACATCTTCGCTAGTCATATCTGATGGTCTATGTTTTAACATGCAGCAAAGTACCTCTAAAACTGTCGGAACCGATAAAAAGTGACCTACCTTTTTTTCTGGATCATTGGCCCTGTGAAATTTCCGCCACTTCTTCTACCAATCCTTTTTCAACCATCTTTCCTGACACAAGGTCTTCATCGACCAGGTAATCATTTTGGAATCTCACACATCGATTCCTTCATCCGCATTCTATTCCTTATCTTTTCTTTATGGGTGGCGCCCTATTGACCGACTGCAGTCAACACCTCCTGCAGGTTGTGGCATAATGGGACAGTTCATTTTCAACTATCACCGGTGACCCTGATGAACCCGTTCAATTCAAGATCCTTCAATACAGTAGAAAGCACTTTTGCCGAGATCCGTTCGATGGTACGCTGCAAACCTTTTTTCAAAAGACGGCCTTACAGCCATGTCTAGCAATTCCCCGAGAAGAGTTCCTGCCAAAGGCACTGCACCCAGTCCTCATCTTATCAATGCCTGAATATTATGCATGCCGGATTTCTTAGGTAGTTCCATTTCTGGCATACTTAAACTTTTATCGGTAAGTATTGTGCAATACAAAATTACATCTGTCGAACTAAAGCACCTACATCTTTGAACTTAAATTACAGTTCCCATTCAAAAGGATTTCAATTGAAGATTTCAGAATAAAGATCCTCTTTCCAACCTTGGAGGACTTTAATTTTCCTGATGATATAAGTTGTGACATTTGCGTTTCTTTATATCCAAGAAATCGCATCACCTCCGATCTAGGAATCCAATCTGAGTTTATCGCTGGCATCTTAGCTTCATCTAGTTTCTGGTTGATAATTTGCAATTCTTCAAGGATTTGTTGGGTTATGGCTTCCATAAATAAATTTTGGCTACAATATAAATTATGGATTACCCTGAAGTCGAATTAAAAACTGACTGAAATCGTCTTTTGCTTTAAAACCAGTCAGGTTTTTGATGTTCTGACAGACGTATTTGGTATAGTTCTTTTCGTATAACCCATCCACATCTTTAAATCCTTTCAGGGTCCAATTAATATCCTTTACAAAAAGTGAGAAAAGATTCTTTAAACTAAACAACCAATCAGATTGGCTTTTCTTTACGATAGGATGTACCCCTAAAAATATAAGGGAAAGCATTTCCTCTCTTGACCTTTCAATATATATTCCTTTTACTAATCTCTTTGCTCGAAGACGGTAATCATTAACATTCATACTTTTAAAGAATTGCTCGGAATCCTCGAGAAGTAAAGAGACAAAAGCTTCGACAGAATTATCTGTTTTTACTTCTTTATTCGCAGGTGTATTTTTCCTTCTCCTATAAACTATTTCTACAGCCTTTGCTTCGTCATAGAACTGTAAAGCACCTTTTGCTATTCTTGTCAATTGATGGTAAAACGCAACAACCATTTTCCTGCGTAGGTAATGTTGTATCGTATATAAAATCAGGCCCTCTAAAACAATATTTTCAATTTTCAATTTCTCTATTTCCAGTTTTAATTTCTCAATGGGAACAAACCATTGGGTTAACTTGTCATTAAATCCAGCCTTATATAACTTCTGATTGAGGTCTTCACATGGAAAAAGGACCATTATTCGAAGAAGTTTGTATAAATAAACTGCCTTAAAACTTGATTCATTCTTTAATTCCACTTCCCAATTTTCATTGGAGAGAATTTGCTGCATATCTTTAGCATTGGTTGTTATCCATTTTATTTCGCTGAGAAATCGGAAATCTATTTCTGTGTACTTCTCCCTATTCCAATGAATATGTTCTGGGTTTGTCATATAGATAAGTATTGGTTGAGCAATAATTCAAATTTCTGCTTCGCCTTTAAAAGACCTTTTTCAGTGACCTGGTAATAGATGGCATCTATATCTCCATTCCGGGATTGACCCATCATACGCTTAACCACAGCCATATCTGTAATTCCTGCTTCAGCAAGTAATTGCCGGAAGGTGTGGCGGGCAATATGGGTGCTCATGAAAAAAGGTAGACCCATCAGCTCAGAAAGGCTCTTTAGATTCTTGTTTACCTTTTGATTGGACCGGTGGGGTAACAGTCTTTTAGTTAATTTTCTTTCGGCTGATCCTTCATACTTATTAATGATATCCAGTGCATAGATGCTCAGAAAAGATTCAGTAACAACATCTGTTTTTTGCCTGGAAATCTTAAGCTTTGGCTCTCCATCTTTTCTATGCTCAAGGTTTTGTTCTGTTAGGTCCATCGCGTCCTGATAGGCAAGTCCAGTAAACACAGAAAAAAGAAACAAGTCCCGGTACACCTCCAGGTTTGGGCTATGCTTTAAATCCAGGCTAAATAATGTGGCTACCTGTTCGATACTAAGTCTTTCTCTGGGGGAGGACTTGGTTTTGATTTTAACCTTTTTAAAGGGGTTAGTTTTAGCAATACCACTTTCAATTGCATAGGAAAAAATGGTCCGGAATTTCTTAATTATTCCGGCCGCAGAAACCTCGTTCATGCCAGTTCTGCCCGTAACAGGATTGGATGACACCAAATAGTTTTTAAAGCAAGAGGCAAACTCAAAATCTACATTTTCCACCAGTATGCTCGTTTGGTTTTG
>Ga0157370_10007829_pt1 | contig 11578 bp, 11 predicted proteins | sample C35metaG_FD_113463 | JGI IMG/M metagenome (GOLD analysis project Ga0157370, IMG submission 113463) | Corn rhizosphere microbial communities from Kellogg Biological Station, Michigan, USA - C3-5 metaG | ecosystem: Host-associated > Plants > Roots > Rhizosphere > Soil | place: USA: Michigan... | reverse complement strand
GCCGCCATGACGCGCGCCGCCGTCGAACACGGCGTGTGGGTGCGGCCATTCCGCGATCTTGTCTACACCATGCCGCCCTATGTCAGCAGTGCCGGCGATGTGGCCGCGATCGGTGCCGGGCTTTGCACGGCTGTGGCCCGGGTGCACGGCTGATGCGGGCCCCCGCCATGGAAGAGTGGCTGCAGGGCCGCGCCGACGTCCGCGCGCGCCGCGGCCTGGTCCGAAACGCCGTCCCGGCGGAGCCGCTGCTCGACCTCGCCTCCAATGACTACCTGGGACTGTCCCGCGACCCCCGCGTGGTGGCCGCTGCCTGCGAGGCACTGGAACGACACGGCGCAGGCGCCCGGGCCTCCCGTGTTGTGACCGGCACCCTGCCTGTCCACGTCCACCTGGAGGAACAGCTGTGCCGTCTCACGGGGGCGCAGTCAGCCCTGGCGTTTTCCTCCGGCTACACCGCGAACCTGGGGGTGTTGACGGCACTTGGGGGCCCCGGCACGCTGCTGGTCCTGGACGCGCATGTGCATGCGTCCGTGCTGGACGCGGCCCGGTTGTCGCGTTCACCCGTCGTGACGGTGCCCCACGGCGACACGGCCGCTGTCCGGACCGCGCTGGCCGAAAGGAACCAGCCACGCGCCGTGGTGGTTGTTGAGTCCCTGTACTCCGTACTGGGCGACGCCGCCTGCCTCACGGCACTCGCGGCCGCGTGCGCCGACCACGACGCCTGGCTCCTGGTGGACGAGGCCCACGGGATCGGCGTTGCCGGCGGCGGCAGGGGTGCGGTCCATGCCGCCGGGCTGGCGGGTGCCCGCCATGTGGTGCTCACGGTGACCCTGTCGAAGGCGCTGGGCGCACAGGGCGGCGCCGTCCTGGGACCGGCGGTGCTGCGGGAGCACCTGGTCAACACGGCCCGTTCCTTCATTTTCGATACGGCCCTGGCCCCTGCTTCCGCCGCGGCCGCGGCAACGGCGGCCGCCATCGTCCTGGCGGAGCCCGAGCTCGCCGCCGCACTCCACCGGAATGCACAGCTGCTGGCGGAGCTGTGCATGATTGAGCTCTCGCCCGGCGCTGTCCAGTCGGTCCCCATGGCTTCCGCCGGGGCCGCTGCCGCGGCTGCCGCGAGCCTGCGCTCCCATGGTGTGCTGGCGGGCTGCTTCCGCCCGCCGAGTGTCCCGGACGGGATCTCCCGCTTGCGGCTGGCTGCCAGCGCCGGGCTGTCTCCCGGCGGCATTGCACGTGCGGGGGCGCTGGTCCGGCGGGCCGTCGAAGGGACGCTCACCCACGCCACAACCGTCCATGCATTCGGGGAAAGGACCCTGTCATGAGCTACCACGTGGTCGGCAGCCCCGCCGTGGTCCGGGAGGCGATGCGCCGCACGGACGACTTTGCCCCCAGCAACGCCCTGACCTCCGTGGTGCCGCTGACCCCGGCCGCCCTGAGGATCCTGAGCCGGGCCCGGTTTGCCCTGCCGCCGGTGCTCGCCTCGGCATCCGGGGAGCAGCACCGGGCGGTGCGGACGCTGGTGGGCCGCTTCTTTACGCCGGCCAAGGTTGCCGCCGTCGGGCCCCGCGTCAAGGAACTGGCCCGGCAGCGGCTGGCCGCCACCGCCGCAGCGCTGGAAAACGGCCCAGTGGACCTGGCCGACTCGCTGGCCCGGCACGTTCCGCCAGTCATCATGGCCGGGCTCACCGGCCAGGACAACCCGCCGCTGGAGGTGCTCAAGCAGTGGAGCCGGGACTCGCTGGAACTGTTTTGGGGCTGGCCTGACGCCGACCGGCAGCTGGAACTGGCCCGCAGCGCCGCCGACTTTTATGCCTGGCTGCGGGCGGAGGTGCTGGCCAGCAAGGGCAGCCAATCGCTCTTTGGCGTGCTGCAGGAGGCCGGGCTGTCCACGGCCGAAACGTGCTCGCTCGGGTACTTTTTGGTCATCGCGGGGCAGGAAACCACCTCCCAGCTGATCAACACGGCGCTGTACCGGGGCATCGAAGCAGGAACCCGGGGCCGCCCCGACGGCCGGCGGTGGGCTGACCTTGCCGACGCGGACGCCGCCAGGGCCCATGTGCGCCACGTCCTGGCCACGGAATCCTCGGTCCACACCTGGCGCCGGTCTGCACTTCGTGACACTGTCCTGGACGGCGCGGCGTTGCCGGCGGGTGCCGAAATCCTGCTTGAACTCTCCGGCCGGCACCCGGTGGACGTTGCCCCCACGGCCTATTCGCTGGCTTTCGGCCACGGGCTGCACCGCTGCCTCGGGGCCAAACTGGCCGAGCTGGAGACCGTGCTGGTGGTGCAGGCCGCCGCGCGGGCACTGCCCGCCCTGCGCCTGAGCGGCCCGGAACCCGCGTGGCTGCGCCTGCTCTCTTTCCAGACACCCCTGTCCGTCACCGCCGAAAGGACCTCACCATGATCCGCCTGCCCCTGCATTTTTCCGCCGTCACCGTGGTCACCGGCACGGACACCGACGTCGGCAAGACGGTCACGACGGCGGCCCTCGCCTCCGCACTGCTCGCCGACGGCCACTCGGTGGCCGTCTACAAGCCGGTTCAAACAGGTGTTGCCGGCAACGAAGCAGGCGACGCAGCGGAAGTTAAGCGGCTGTCCGGTGCGGCAACGGCGGAGGAAGGCATCCGGCTGGCCCGGCCCATGGCGCCCGTACCGGCGGCCGCCCTGGAGGGGCGGATCCTGCCCACGCTGGCGGACCACGCAGCAGCCGTCCGGAGGCTGGCCGCCACCCTCCGCCACGTGCTCGTGGAAGGTTCCGGCGGGCTGCTGGTGGAGCTCGACGGCGATGGGCACACCGTCGCGGACCTGGCCGCAGCGCTCGGAGGGGGAGTGGTGGTGGTGTGCCGCAGCGGACTGGGCACACTCAACCACACCATGCTGACCCTGGAGGCCCTCACGCACCGGGGGCTCACGGCCGCCGGGCTGGTGGTGGGCTCCCTGCCGGACCAGCCAAGCATGGTGGAGCGCAGCAACCTCGACTTCCTGGAGGCGTTGCCCATTCCGTTGCTGGCCTGCCTCCCGGCGGGCGCCGCTGCCCTGGAACCGGCAGAATTCCGGCGCCTGGCTGCCCGAGGTAGCTGTGCCGAAGTTTTCCACCACTCTGCCGGGCTTGATCCCGTGTAGCTCCACAGGTGCCCGCGAGTGGAAATCACTGCTTGCCAATCACCGCCCGCAGGAGTGAACTGGAGTCAGGGCAACAACTGCATTTCAATGGGAGCGGTGGGGCCCTGTGCAAGCACGTTGACCAATCTGGAGGAGGATTCCATGTCCACTGCAACGCTTGAGAAGAAGGCCGTCCACCGCTTTGTCTACCATGTCCGTCCCTGCGAGGGTGCCGACGGAATGAAGTGGGAGCTCCACCAGTTCCGCACCACCTTGCACGAGCAGTTCCACACGCAAAAGGAGGCCGTCGCGGCCGCACACATGAAGTGTGGCGAGCGGCCCTCCCACATTGTGATGCACGCCCTCGACGGACACACCTACCGCGAGTACGACGTCAACTAACCGGTACAGGCAGGGGCACCGCCACGTGGTGGCGGTGCCCCTGCCTGCTGCTGTGTGGACCTATCCGCGGCGCCGCTTCCGCCTGGCCACGCACACGGCCAGTGCCAGGGCGCCCAGGATCCCGAGCAGGGCCGGCGCAAAGCGTTTTGCCAGCACCGGCCACACGGCCGCACCCAGGTCAAGCTCGGCCGCCGGTGCCGCTGGCGGCAGGTGTTTCGCGGCGGGCTTGGGAGCGGCGGCTTTAGGAGTATCAGTCCCGGCTCCGGCTGGCTCCGGTGGCTCGAATTCCGCAGGCTCCGGCGGTTCGAATTCCGGCGGCTCCGTTGGTTCGGATTCCGGCGGCTCGGCAGCCTGGCCGGCCTTGCCGATGACACATTGCACAAACTGCTCCAGCAGCTTGTCCGAGATGTCCTGGATGACTCCGCGGCCAAACTGGGCCGGCTTGCCCGTGACGTTCATGTCGGTGGAGACGTCAACGGTGGTTCCGCCGCCGCCGTCGTCCGACAGCACGGCCGTCACGGTGGCCCCGGCAGTGCCGTTGCCCCGCTTGTCCTTGCCCTGAGCCTCGATGACCACAGTGTGGGTGGCGTCGTCACGGGAGAGAAACTGGCCTGTGCCGGCATACATCATGGCAATGGGGCCCAGCTTGACCTTGACGGTGCCGGTGAAGGCATCTCCCTCCACGGAGGTCAGCACTGCCCCCGGGAAGCAGGGGGCAATGTCCTCCAGCTGGTTGAAGGAGTGCCACGTTTCCGCCAGCGGACTGGGGACGGTGAAGTGGTGCTTGAGTTCCATCGCTGCCTTTCGGTCCTGTTCCTAAAGTCCGACGGCGGCCAGCACGGCCCGCGTGGCAAGCACCTGGGCCAGGTGCCTGCGGTATCCGGCGTCACCATTGAGGTCGCTGGCCGGCTCGGTGCCTTCGTCCGCATGGGCGCAGGCAGCCGTGATGGCTTCGACGGTCAGGGGTGCGCCGGCCAGGGCCGCCTCCACCCCTGTGGCGCGCAGCGGGGTGCTGGCCATGTTTGTCAGCCCGATCCGGGCCTCGGCAATGCCGCCGCCCTCCACCCGGACCAGCGCGGCCACGGCCACGATGGACCACTGCTGTGCCACGCGGGTGAACTTTTCGTAGTGCGAACCCCATCCGGTGTACTTGGGCACCTCGATGCTGGTGAGGATCTCGCCCTCCTCCACGGCCGTGGTGAAGTAGCCCTGGAAGAAGTCGGCAGCATCAACGCGCCGCTCCCCGCCGGGCCCTGCCAGCACAAACGTCGCTCCGGTGGCCAGCACGGGAGCCGGCATGTCGCCGGCAGGGTCCGCGTGGACCAGGGCGCCGCCAAAGGTTCCGCGGTGCCGCACTTGCGGGTCGGCCACCGTGGCCGCGGCCTGCTGCAGCAGCGGCAGGTGTTGGGCCACCAGTGGGTCGGTGGCCATCACGTGGTGGGGCGTCATGGCACCGATCACCAAGGAGTTGCCATTGTCGGTGACGCCGGAGAGCCCGCCGATCCTGCCCAGGTCAACAACCAGGGAGGGATCGGCCATGCGCAGCTTCATGACCGGGATCAGGCTTTGCCCGCCCGCCAGCACCTTGACGTCATTTCCGTCGGCGGCCGCCTTGGACAGGAGTCCCAGGGCCTCCTCCACGGTGGCTGGGGCTGCATAGTCAAATGCGCTCGGGATCATTGCACACCTCCGGTGGTCTCGGCTTCCTGCAGGGCGTGCCACACCCGGGAGGGCGTGCACGGCATCTTGATGTCCTTCACGCCCAGGTGGCGCACGGCGTCAAGTATGCCGTTGACAATGGCCGGCGTGGAGGCGATGGTGCCCGCCTCGCCAACACCCTTGGCACCCAGCTGGTTGCTGGTGGCCCGGGTTTCGGTGCGGTCAGTGATGTAGTGCGGCAGGTCCGGGGCACTGGGGACCAGGTAGTCCACAAAGGAACCGGTCACCAAGGTGCCTGCGTCGTCGTAGACGGCTTCCTCATACAGGGCCTGGGCGATGCCCTGGGCCAGGCCGCCATGCACCTGGCCTTCCACGAGCATCGGATTGACCACCACCCCGACGTCATCGACGCAGACATATTTGAGGACGCTGACCTCGCCGGTTTCCGTGTCCACCTCCATGGCCGCCAGGTGGGTGCCGTGCGGGAAGGAGAAGTTCACCGGATCAAAGGTGGCCTCGGAATCCAGGTTGGGCTCCACGCCGTCCGGCAGGTTGTGTGCGGCGAATACCGCCAGGGCAATTTCGCCCAACGCGGTTGACTGGTCCGTGCCCTTGACGGTGAACGATCCATTGGCGAATTCAAGGTCGTCCTCGCTGGCCTCCATCAGGTGTGCGGCAATGACCTTGGCCTTCTCAATGACCTTGTCCGCCGCCGCCAGCACTGCCATCCCGCCCACGGAGAGTGAACGGGAGCCGTAGGTGTCCAAGCCCCTCTGGGACACCTGCGTGTCGCCGTGAAGCACCTCAACGTTTTCAAACGGCACGCCCAAACGGTCGGCCACCAGCTGGCTCCAGGCCGTCTCGTGGCCCTGCCCGTGCGCCGATGAGCCCGTGACAACTTCCACATTGCCTGTGGGCAGCACCCGCACCTGGGCATGTTCCCAGCCGCCCGCCCCGTAGCTCAGCGAACCCAGCACCCTTGACGGGGCCAGTCCGCACATCTCCGTGAACGTGGAGACCCCGATGCCAAGCTGCACCTTCTCATTGGCGTCGCGGCGGCGCTTTTGCTCGGCACGCAGTTCCTCGTAGCCGAAAAGCTCCACCGCCTTCGCCGTGGCGGCCTCGTAGTTGCCGGTGTCGTACTCGAGCCCGGCGACGGTCGCGAACGGGAACTCGTCGTGCTTGATCCAGTTCTTCTCGCGCAGTTCCAGCGGGTCCATGTTCAGCTCAACCGCGAGCTCGTCCATCATCCGCTCAATGGCAAACGTCGCTTCCGGCCGCCCGGCACCGCGGTAGGCGTCCGTCCACGCCTTGTTCGTGAAAATGTTGTGGCACTCGAAGTGGTATGACGGGAACTTGTAGATGGAGTTGTACATGAACGCACCCAGGATGGGGACGCCGGAGGTGACCAGGCCCAGGTAGGCGCCCATGTCCGCCAGCAGGTCCACGTGCAGGCCCGTGACAATGCCGTCCTTCGTGGCGCCGATCTTCAGCCGCTGCACCTGTGCGCGGCCGTGGTGCCCCGCCTGCAGGGATTCACTGCGGGTCTCGGTGTACTTGACAGGCTTGCCCATGCGCCGGGCCGCCAGCAGGGTGATGACCTCTTCCGGGGTGACCTGCAGCTTGCCGCCAAATCCGCCGCCCACGTCCGGGGCCACGACACGCAGCTTGCTTTCGGGGATGCCCAGCGTCAGCGCCAGCATGAGCCGCAGGATGTGGGGGATCTGGGTGGCGCTCCACATGGTGATCTGCTGGCCGGTGGGGTCGACCACGATGGACCGCGGTTCCATGAACGCGGGGATGAGCCGCTGCTGGTACAGGGTGCGCTCCACGACCACATCGGAGTTGGCCAGTGCGTCCGCATTGGCCGTTCCGGTGCCGGCCTCACCGGAGTCAAACACCCACGTGGCGGACTTGTTGGACTCCAGTGACGTGTGCGCCAGCACCTTGTCCGTGGCAGCCTCCTCCAGGTCCATGACCACGGGCAGCTCCTCATAGTCAACGTCCACCAGTTCGACGGCGTCCCGGGCGGCGGCCACGCTGCGGGCAATCACGACGGCCACAACCTCCCCGGCAAAAGCCACCTCGTCCACCGCGATGGCCGGGTGGGCGGGCGCCTTTTGGTCCGGGGTGATCGGCCAGGCGTTCGGCAGGCTCCCCTGCTCCCCGGCAACGTCGGCGCCGGTCAGCACGGCGAAAACACCGGGGGAGGCCTTGGCTGCGGAGACGTCAATGGCGGTGATCCTGGCGTGGGCGAAGGGGCTGCGGACCATGGCCAGGTGCAGCATGCCCGGCAGCACCATGTTGTCCGTGAAGCGGGACCGGCCTGTGATCAGGTGTGCGTCCTCCTTGCGCAGGCGGGCGGTGCCGATCTCAGGGCGGGTTTCTGCCGTGGCGGTCATGACACACCTGCCGTTTCGGCGTTTCCGTCAACCAGTGACTCGGCCACGGATACGCCGGAGTCGCCGTATTCCACGCCGTCGGCCACGCTCTTCACGGCGGCCACGATGTTTTGGTAGCCGGTGCACCGGCACAGGTTGCCTTCCAGGCCCTCGCGGATCTCCGTCTCCGTGGGGTGGGGGTTTTCCTTCAGGAGGGAGGTGGACTGCATGATCATGCCCGGGGTGCAGAAGCCGCACTGCAGTGCATGGCACTGGTGGAATGCCTCCTGCATGGGGGCCAGCTTGCCGTCCTGGGCGAGGCCCTCAATGGTGGTCACCTGGTGCCCGTCGGCCTGGACGGCGAACATGGTGCACGATTTCACGCTCACACCGTCCAAATGGACGGTGCAGGCGCCGCAGTTGGTGGTGTCACAGCCAATCAATGTGCCCGTCTTGCCCAGCCGTTCGCGGAGGTACTGGACCAGCAGCAGCCGCGGCTCGACGTCGTCGGTGTACGTGACGCCGTCAACGTCAACGCTAATGGATTTGGAACTCGGCATTGAGATCTCCTCATCGTTTCGGGAAACGTGCACGACTGCCCGCCTCCAGCCCTGATGTGAGCCACGTTACCCCACCGGGGGGCTTTTAGTTAGGGCACTTTCGAATCCACGGCCGGGTCCCCGTGCGCCCCGTCAACCAGGGGTTCGTGGTGGATGCGCACGTCCATGTGGCTGAGCCGGGTGCCCTTTCCGCCCCACCGGAGGGAAATGATCTCCGCGGCAATCGAGACAGCGGTTTCCTCCGGCGTGCGCGATCCCAGGTCCAGGCCGATGGGGCTGGAGAGACGGGACAGCTCCGCCTCGGTCAATCCGGCCTCGCGCAGGCGCCCCAGCCTGTCGTCGTGCGTGTTGCGCGAACCCATGGCGCCCACATACGCCAGGTCATGGCGCAGCGCCACCTCCAGCAGCGGGACGTCGAACTTCGGGTCGTGGGTCAGCACGCACACCACGGTGCGCGGGTCCACCTGGCCGGCGTCGAGCTGTGCCTGCAGGTACCGGTGCGGCCATTCCACCACCACCTCGTCGGCCACGGGGAAGCGGGCCTTGGTGGCGAACACGGCGCGGGCGTCGCACACCGTCACCCGGTAGCCCAGGAAGCTGCCCTGCCGGGCCACGGCGGCGGCAAAGTCAATGGCCCCGAACACCAGCATGCGCGGCTGCGGGGCAAAACTGGCCACAAACACGCGCATGCCGTCGCCGCGGCGCTCGCCGTCCGGGCCGTACATGAGCGTGGTGTTGCGCCCGGCGGCCAGCAGCCCCTGGGAGTCGTCGCTGACGGCGTGGTCGGCGCGGGAGCTGCCCAGCGTGCCCTCAAAGCCGTCGGGGCGCACCACCAGGTGCCGGCCCAGCCAGGCCGGATCCGGATGTTCGATCACCGTCACCACCGCCACGGGACGGTCGGCTGCCACGTCGTCGGCCACGCCCTGCAGCTCCGGGAACGTGGCCAGTGAGACGGGTTCGACAAAGACATCCATGATGCCACCGCAGGTCAGGCCCACCTCGAAGGCGTCATTGTCGGTGATGCCATAGCGCTGCAGCACGGGAGAGCCGTCCTCCACCACCGCGGTCGCCAGCTCGTACAGGGCGCCTTCCACGCAGCCGCCCGAGACGGAGCCCACCGCCCGGCCGTCGGCGTCGACCATCATCGACGCCCCCGCGGGCCGGGGCGCCGACCGGAAGGTGCGCACCACGGTGCCCAGCCCCACGGTGTGCCCGCCTGCCACGGCCTCGAGCAAATCCTTCAACACTTCACGCATTGCCCATCACATCCAACAACTCCTCAAAACCCTTCATCGAGTGGCCCCCCATAAAACAGTCAACGTGCGCCAGGACGGCCTTGATTCCCTGCTGCACCGGCTCGTAGCCCGATTTCCCACGGTGCGGGTTGGACCAGATGACGGCCCGGGCCACCTGGTGCAGCCGCTCCACCTGCCGGCCCAGCAGCGCCGGGTCGCCCCGCTCCCAGCCGTCACTGGCAATGACGACGACGGCGCCCCTCGCCACCGCGCGCTGCCCCCAACGGTTGTTGAAGGCCCGCAGCACCTCGCCCAGGCGGGTGCCGCCGGACCAGTCCGGGACGGCGCGCCCGGCCTGCTGGAGCGCCACGTCCGGGTCCGGAGCGCGCAGCGCCACCGTCACACGGGTCAGCCGGGTGCCCAGGGTGAACACTTCCACCTGCCGCGGCGCCGCAGCCACCACGCAATGGGCCAGGCGCAGCAGGCTGTCCGCATACGGGGCCATGGAGCCGGAGACGTCGATCAGCCACACCAGCCGCCGCGGCTTCCGGGGGGCCTTGGCCAGGCGCAGCGGGCCCGGTTCCCCGCCCCGGCGCAGCTGGTCGCGCAGGGTGCGGACCCTGTCCACATCCCCATGCGGATTGAGCTTCTTCCGCCGCGTGCGGCGGGTGGGCAGGCGAACCTGCAGCTCGCCGAACATGCGGTTGAGGCGGGCCCGGTCGGCGGCGTCCAGCGTGGCCACGTCGCGGTGCCGGAGCAGCTCGAGCCGGCTGGCCACGGCGTGCACCGGGTCCTCGCCGTTCCCGGACGTGCCGGCGTCGTCCTCCAGCGAGGCTTCCCTGACCGTGGTGGGGGCACCCTGGCTGGCCTGCGGCGGCGCGTGGTGCGGTGCAAACCAGGCCTCAAACGTGCGCTGGTAGGTGGCCAGGTCCTCGGGGGCGCCGCAAAGGGTGGCCCGGCCCGCCCAAAAAACATTGCCGCGCAACAGCATCGGCTGGCCCATCGAAAGCCTGGCAGCCGCATCGACAAAACTGCGGGCCCGGTCCGCCGTCACCCGAACGCCGGCCGCGCGCACGGCGGCGGCGAAGGCCAACAGGATTTCCTCGGCACTGTGCCCGGGCGGGCCCGCGGCCTCAAGGATGGCTGAGCGCTCCGGCATGCATCAGCCCAGCATTCTGGCCAAGGCCGCCGTGACACGCTCCGTGTCCTCCCGGTATTTGCACAGGGCGCCAATGCTGGCCGCGGCGGAGGCAAGGTCCAGCTCGGCCCGGCCCAGCTGGTGCAGGGCGCGGGCCCAGTCAAGGGTCTCTGCCACGCCCGGCGGCTTGAGGATGTCGTCCGTGGCGCGGATCTGCTGAACCACCCGGACCACCTGCTGGGCCAGCAGGGCCGGCACCTCGGGCAGGCGGGTGCGCACAATTTCCACCTCGCGGGCCAGGCCGGGGTGGTCGATCCAGTGGTAGAGGCAGCGGCGCTTCAAGGCGTCGTGGAGGTCGCGGGTCCGGTTGGAGGTCAGCACCACCACAGGCGGCGTGGCGGCCTTGACGGTGCCGAATTCGGGGATGGAAACCTGGTAGGTGGAGAGCACTTCCAGCAGGAATGCCTCAAATTCGTCGTCCGCCCGGTCAATTTCGTCAATGAGCAGCACTGCCGGACTCTGTTGGAGGGCCTTCAGGATGGGCCGTGCCAGCAGGAAGCGCCCGTCATACAGGGAGCTCTCCAGTTCGGCGGCACTGAGGCCGCCTCCGCCGCGGGCCTCAACGCTGCGCAGGTGCAGGATCTGGGCGGTGAAGTCCCAGTCGTAGAGCGCCTGGGAGGCATCGATCCCCTCGTAGCACTGCAGCCGGATCAGGGGCAGGGAAAATGACTCTGCAATGGCCTCCGCGAGCGAGGTTTTGCCCGTGCCGGGCTCCCCTTCGAGCAGGAGCGGGCGCTCCATGGCCAGGGACAGGTAGCCGATGGTGGCCAGGCCTTCATCGGCCAGGTAGCCGGTGGAGGCCAGCATGGCAGACAACTTTGCAGCGGACTCAATGGACGTCTTCGTCATGGCACCAGCATAGGGCCACGGGCGGAGTGACGGGCCGGCCGGTCGCCGCAGAGCGGTCAGGTCTTGGGCGGGCGGAGCCCGCGAAACGCCGCCACCAGCCCCTTTTGCGTGGACTCCGGCAGCTCGTCCGGGGTGACTGCGCCCAGCAGCCGGACGGTGTGGCTGATTTGCGCCAGGTAGGTGCTGCAGCCG
>Ga0157370_10007827_pt1 | contig 11580 bp, 7 predicted proteins | sample C35metaG_FD_113463 | JGI IMG/M metagenome (GOLD analysis project Ga0157370, IMG submission 113463) | Corn rhizosphere microbial communities from Kellogg Biological Station, Michigan, USA - C3-5 metaG | ecosystem: Host-associated > Plants > Roots > Rhizosphere > Soil | place: USA: Michigan... | reverse complement strand
TATTCTACCGTACCGGAAAGACGATTTTTCAGGAGAGAGAAATCCAGTCCGTAGTTCCATGTCTTTGAATACTCCCATCCTAAATTAGGATTTGGAAGTGAAGAAACGTAGTAGCCCACGACATCATTAGAGGGACCAAAATTGTAAGGGCTGGTGCTCAATCGTCCTAATGTGGAATAAGGCGCAACAGCCTGATTGGAAGTTTCTCCATAGCCCATACGCAGCTTCAATTCATTTATAAGAGAAATATTTTTCATAAATGATTCATTTGCGATATTCCATCCCGCTGATACGGCAGGGTAGGTATGCCATTGATGACCTGGCGCCAATATTGACGAACCATCCGAGCGTAGGATTGCCGTCAGCATATACCGGTCTGCATATTCGTATATGGCACGTCCCATCCAGGATTCCAATCCGTTTTGGGTATAGTTTTGATAGTTGGGATTAATAGTAATTTGTCCGAGTGCCTGTCCCAGGTTATAAAATTGGAACTGATCATTTGGAATTCCCTGTGCGGAAACATCTGAACTGTTGTACGTGTCTTGCTCTGCAGAGTACAACGCTGTTAAATTCAAATGATGCTTTTGCGCAAAAGTGCGGTCATAGGTCAGCAAATTTTCGATGGTCTTATTCAGCGTTACGGAATGAATAACAGTAGCAACGGAAGGAGTCGTAGCGTTTGTACTGGTTATGCCGGTTCCTGTATAACTGTCATTATCAGTCGTGCTATAGTTCAAACCAACATTGACACGGTATTTTAGACCTTTAACACCTGGAATGTTCAACTCTCCATATAGATTATTAAATGTTCCAAGTGTCTTTACCGGGTTTAGCCACTGATCTTTTAGGCTATCTACAATATACCGCGTTTCATTCCATGAATTATCCAATGGCATCTGGATACTTTGCCTTAATGATCCGTCAGCATTATATGGACTGGCCAGTGGAGACATGCTCAAAATATTGTATATCCCAACCTGAGAACCTTCTGAAGTGTTATAGTTGGTATTGGTAGTGAAACCAACGCGGATATATTTACCGATGCCCTGATCAATAGAACTATTGATCGAATACCGCTTGAATTGTTGTGTAGGAATCAGGGATTGGTCATCGTAATAGCCTAAACCAAAGTGGTAACTTCCTTTAGTGGTACCACCTGAAACGTCTAAGTTTTGATTGGTTAGCGGGGAAGATGGTCTGTAGAACAACTTTTGCCAATCAGTGTTTACATCATCCGCTTCAGATGAACCATTTGTAAACTTGCCGGCTCTCTTTCGAAGACTATCCAGTTCCGGACCATTCATCATCGGAAAAGGAGCCCAAAGCTTATGAATGCCATAATAACTATTGTAGCTGATTTGTGGTTTTTGACCCGCTGCTCCTTTATTGGTAGTTATCAATATCACACCATTGGCGCCACGGGAACCGTAAATGGCCGTTGCCGAAGCGTCCTTTAAAACACTGATACTCTTGACATTTTCTGGATCGATATCGCTAAAAGAACCTGAAAAAGGAATCCCATCCAGCACAATCAGCGGAGCATTACTGGCAGATATTGAACGCTGCCCACGTATAAGAATTTGCATCGTAGCTCCCGGTTGGGTGGATGTTTGTGATATCTGTACCCCCGGTAAACGACCCTGCAGGGCGTCGGAGATGTTGGATGATGGAACCTGGTTCAGTTTTTCACCACTTATTGAGGAGACTGAACCTGTTATGGCCTCTTTTCTCTGGCTACCATAACCGATTACTACTACCTCATTCAATCCGGTGACCGAAGGACTTAATGTTACATTTAAAAATTCATTTTCATGTACTTTTACTTCCTGATCTGTAAAGCCAACAGATGAAATCAAAAGAGTACTGTTTGGAGAAGCCTTGATTTCAAACTCGCCATCAGTATTGGAGCTTACACCTGAATTTTCACCTTTTACTATTACAGAAGCACCCACAACCGGGTGTCCCGATTGATCGGCAACTTTTCCCCTCACATTGATGTTTTGAGAAAAACCCGAAAAGGGAATCAGGAAAAAGAGTAAAATAAAAAGTGGCAGCTTCGTTTGCCATCTTCTGCTAATGTGCAGAGTGGGATTTTGTTTTTGTAAACCTTTCATGAGAGAGCAGTTTTTAATTTTAAAGATTAAGAAACGTTGTGATAGTTTTTATAAAAATTGTTTGCGTTCTAAAAACAGTTTATGTTTAAAAAAAACCGTAAAAATTATTTTATTGAGAAACAACCGTTATTCTCATTTCCCTGATCTCTGAGAGGTTAGCTTTCGTAAATTTTTTCAGGTTTGAATCCTTAAAAAATTTACAAATCAATTATTGAAAAGCGAAAATTAATTTTTCTGAAACACTTGCCAGTAAAGACATTCATTACTTATTAGAAAGAAAATGAGTCAATTCAAAAATCCATTCCCTTCTCTTTCACGCGACTAAAGTAGGATTTTTTTATGAAAATGTAACCGTTTACATTTTTTTTTCATAAAAAAGTTGATAAAAGTTATTTTTAATTAGTTTTACACTATCCTGTAAAATGTAAACGATTGTAAATGCCAAAAGATAAGGAAGTTACCATTTATGATATTGCCTCAGCATTGAATATTTCTATTGCTACGGTTAGCCGCGCCTTAAAAAACGATCCCGTTGTCAATAAACAAACAAAAAAGAAGATTTTTGATTTGGCCGCCAAAATGGGCTACCGCACCAATCATTTTGCAAGAAACCTGCGCAATCAAACGACAAACACCATTGGAATCATCGTTCATGAATTGAACAGTAATTTCATCACTTCTGTTTTGGCCGGAGTCGAAAAAGTAACAACCGAGGCCGGCTATGATTTGATAATAGCACATTCTTCCGAAAGTTTTACAAAAGAAATTGCGAATGCAAAAAATCTTTTTGATAAACGCGTAGATGGATTAATAGCTTCTCTTTCTTTTGATACCAAAAACCTGGATCACTTTAAACCTTTCAAGGAAAAAAATGTTCCGGTAATATTTTTTGACCGTGTGGAACAGGAAGGAAAAAATACCGTAGTGGTAATTGATAATTATAAATGTGGTTACATTGCTACAAAACATCTTATTGAACAGGGATGCAAAAGGATTGCGCACATCACATCGAGTCTGAAACGTAATGTATATTCAGAAAGATTTAAAGGCTACAAAGAAGCATTGTCGGATAGCGGAATTCCTTTTGACGAAAATTTATTAATTATAGAAGATCTTTCAGAAAGAGCAGGAATTGAATCGGCGATGCAACTACTGAAAATGAATCCCCGGCCAGATGCGGCTTTTATTACGAACGATTTCGTAGCTGCGGTTTGTATGCGTACATTAAAAGAAAATGGAATAAAAATTCCGGAAGATATTGCGATTGTAGGATTCAATAACGATGCCATTTGTACGCTGGTTGAACCGACACTGACAACGATCAACTATCCGGGAATTGATGTGGGAGAAGTGGCTGCTCGAAACATGATCAACCATTTAAAAGGAACCGGCAATTTGCAGAATACCAATACAATTATTATTCGCTCAAATATTATCATCAGAAAATCTTCAGTTAAAAAAAAATAAATTGAATCATCGCATGTCAATAATTTTATAGGTTCTTACAAAAAATAATACATGAACAAAGAAAAGGAAGTTACTATTTACGATATTGCCAGCAAACTCAATATTTCGATTGCTACGGTGAGTCGCGCTTTGAAAGACGACCCGGTTGTGAATAAAAAAACGCGGAAAAAAGTTTTTCAGACGGCAGAAGAAATGAGCTATCGTTCCAACAACTTTGCGCGAAATCTGCGTAACCAGAAAACACAAACAATTGGTGTTATAGTACCAAAATTAAACAGCCATTTCATGTCATCTGTTATTGCCGGTATTGAAAGTGTGGCCAACAGCAACGGATACAATCTGATTATCAGCCAATCATCCGAATCAGTAGAAAAAGAAATCGCCTGTACCAAAACGATGTTCAACAATCGTGTAGATGGTTTGCTTGTTTCTCTGGCATATAATACTGAAGATCTTACTCATTTTGATATTTTTCAAAAGAAAAATATCCCGGTTATATTCTTTGACCGTGTGATGGAGGATGAATATTATACCAATATTATTATTGAAAATAAAAAAGCGGCTTACGAGGCAACAATGCATTTAATTGAACAGGGTTGTAAAAAAATTGTTCACATAACGGCGTCTTCAAAACAAAATGTTTATAAAAACAGACTGGATGGATACAAACAAGCATTAGCAGATCACGAGATAAAATTTGACAAAAAAAATGTCATCACCGGCAACCTTAGCCTGGAAGCAGGAGAAGCGGCGGCGGCATCAATATTGAAAATGAAACCGTTGCCGGATGGGGTTTTTGTGGCTAATGACAACTGTGCGGTTGGTTGTATGATTGCCTTAAAAAATGCAGGCATTCGTATTCCGGAAGATGTTGCTTTTGTTGGGTTTAATAATGATGCGGTTTCTAAAGTAATAGAACCAAATCTTACTACTATTAATTATCCTGGTTATGAAATGGGTGAAGTTGCGGCACACAATCTTATTAATCATTTAAACGGAACATCCAACATTCAAACAACCAACACAATCATTTTACGATCGGAATTTATAGTCAGGGAATCTTCGAAAAGAAGAAAATGAAGTGAACCTTTTTCTGTTGAAAAATGGAAAGAAAAAATAAAAAAAGATGAAAGAAAATCAACCAAATAAAATTGCCATCGTTACCGGTGGTTCCTCAGGAATCGGTTTTGCAATCGCCGGAAAATTTGTAAAAAATAATATCACTACCATTATTATCGGACGTAATGAAGAAAAATTATACAACGCCAAATCCACACTGGGTGAGCTTTGCATACCTGTTCTATTTGATTTGAATCATCTTTCTGCAATTCCGGAGCTGATAAAAAACCTGATAAATAAATATTCCAAAATTGATATTCTTATAAACAATGCAGGCATCAATTTAAAGAAAGAATTTACTCAGGTAACAGACGAAGATTTCCAAAAAATAATGCTTACAAATGTACAATCCATTTTCACCATTTCGCGGGAAGTGGTAAAATGCATGATTGAAAATAGAAGCGGAAGCATTGTAAATATCAGTTCAATGGCTTCGCAATATGGCCTTCCGAAAGTGATTGCTTACAGCGCTTCGAAAGGCGCTATCGAATCTATGACGAGAGCAATGGCTGTTGAACTTTCGCCTGAAGGAATCCGTGTAAACTGTATTGCGCCTGGTTTTATTGCAACAGACATGTCAGCAAAGGCATTGAATAATGACCCTCAAAGAAAGAACAAAGTGTTGTCGAGAACACCAATGGGAGCTTTAGGTTCACCATCTGATATTGGAGATGCAGCGTTATTTTTGGCAAGTTCAGAATCGGCTTATATCACTGGTGTTGTACTGCCGGTTGACGGTGGTAATTCGATCGGCTTTTGATTTTATAGTAAAAGAACTTTTAGTAAAGATTCACGTTTTATTATTTCCTTTTTTGTTTCAAAGATTTATAAAAATATACGGCATGAGGAAGTCCATTTTTTTATTGGGTATCATTTTTCTTACACAAAATTTGTTTGGACAGAATTTTATTTCAGATAGAAATAAAAATGGAAATTTTCCAATTGTCTCCCAAACTGCAACCAGCATTTATACCGATAAAAATGATGACTGGCTGATTCACAAGGCAGTTTCACTTTTTCAGAATGATGTGGAAATGGTTAGTGGCAAAAAACCGGCAACCAGCGATGAACTTCCTTCAAAAGCAAACAATGTTATTATTATCGGCTCTGTAAAAGGCTCAGGCCTGATTCAACAATTAATTCAATCAAAAAAAATAAATGCCGATTCAATAAAAAATAAATGGGAAGCATATCAAATCAAAATAGTTGACAAGCCTTTTAAAGGAATTGATAAAGCCCTTGTGATTGTCGGAAGTGATAAAAGAGGAACAGCTTATGGCGTTTTTGAAATGTCAAAAGAAATGGGTGTTTCGCCCTGGTATTGGTGGGCAGATGTTCCTGTGAAAAAGAAAAAAGAAATTTATATACAGAAAAATATTTTTTTACAGGACCACCCTTTGGTAAAGTATCGTGGCATCTTTATCAATGATGAAGCGCCGGCTTTTTCAGGATGGACAAGAGAAAAATTTGGCGGTGTAAATCATCACGTTTATGAAAAAGTATTTGAGCTTTTATTAAGATTAAAATCGAATTATTTGTGGCCTGCCATGTGGGGAAATGCGTTTAATGATGATGATACACTCAATCCGGTTTTAGCCAATAAATATGGAATTGTAATGGGCACTTCACATCACGAACCGATGATGAGAGCGCAGCAGGAATGGAAGCGCTATGGAAAAGGCCAGTGGAATTATGAAACCAACAAAACCGTTTTAGATTCTTTCTGGAAACAGGGAATTGAAAATATGGACCATCACGAAAGTATTGTCACCATTGGAATGCGTGGCGATGGCGATAAGCCGATGACGCAGGGAACAGCTATTAATTTGTTGGAAAAAATTGTCGCAGACCAAAGAAAAATCATTGAGGAAGTAACCGGCAAACCTGCATCTGAAACGCCGCAGGATTGGGCTTTGTACAAAGAAGTGCAGGATTATTATGATAAAGGAATGCGTGTACCTGATGATGTTACTTTATTATTCAGTGATGATAATTGGGGAAACCTTCGCAGGCTTCCAGAGCTGGATGCAAAACCGCGAAGTGGCGGCTATGGCATTTATTATCACTTTGATTATGTAGGCGGACCAAGGAATTATAAATGGATTAACACAAATAATATAGCAAGAGTTTGGGAACAAATGCATCTGGCATATTCTTACGGCGTTGATAAAATCTGGGTGGTAAATGTGGGCGATTTAAAACCCATGGAATTACCTATTTCATTTTTCCTGGATTATGCATGGAATCCTAAAAAAATAACGGTTGATAACGTTGGAAACTATTATACCCTATGGGCTTCTGAACAATTCGGTCAAAAATATTCACAGGAAATAGGAGACATTCTTCAAAAGTATTCTCAATATATTTCACGTAGAAAACCTGAATTATTATCTCCCGAAACTTACAGCCTCACTGATTATGATGAAGCAGACACGATTATCAGTCAATACCATCAGCTTGTTGAAGAAGCCGAAAAAATAAACAAGGATTTGCCAACAGAATATAAAGACGCTTATTTTGAATTGGTGCTTTTTCCGGTAAAAGCATTTGTGAATTTGAATGATTTATATGTTGCAGTTGCAAAGAACAAAATGCTTGCCTCTGAAAATAATATAACTGCCAATAAATATGCTGATGAAGCAAAAAAATATTACGAAACTGATTCGCTTCTCTCCTATCAATACAACCACGAATTAGCAAATGGGAAATGGAATCACATGATGGACCAAACGCATATTGGTTATACCTATTGGCAGGAGCCCCGTTTCAATAAAATGCCAGGAGTAAATTACGTTTCAGAAAACGCGAAAAAAGAAGAAAGCGTAAAAATTGATGTTAGAGAAAAAACTTCTGAAAACCTTATTCCAAAAAATGCTAAAGGAAATATTTTTTATGAAAAGAATGGTTATGTTTCAATCGAAGCTGCCAATTATTCCAAAGCTATAAACACAAAAAACATAAAATGGAAAGTAATTTCCGGTATTGGAAAAGACGGTGATGGCATTACTACTTTTCCGGTAACGGTTGATGAAAAAAAACTTACTAACGGTAACCCTTACCTGCAATATGATGTGTATGTCTATGACACCGGAACCGTAAAATTGAATGCTTATTTTTCACCAACATTAAATTTTGAAAACAATAGTACTGGTTTGCAATTTGCCATTTCCATTGATAATGAAAAACCCCAAATCGTGAGTATCAATAAAGATGATAAAAATGACAGAATGTGGGGGCAATGGGTTGCCAACAACATTATAATTAAATCGACAACGCACCAAATTTTGAAAGACGGAAAGCATACCGTTAAATATTGGATGATAAGTCCCGCAGTGATTTTGCAAAAAATGGTTCTTGATTTTGGCGGAGAGAAACCCAGTTATCTTGGCCCGCCTGAAACTATTATTAAACCTAAAAATAAATAGCTCATGATAAAAAAAATCCTATGGTTTCTTTGTTTTGCAGAAATATCTTTTGCTGCTCAGGTATCTGCACAAACAACTTCCTTAAAAGAAGTTTTTAAAAATGATTTTCTTATTGGCACTGCAATGGATGCGCAGCAAATAGAAGGAAAAGATACCTCAGCAGACCGCTTAATCAAACAACAATTCAATGCCGTTACGCCTGAAAATTGTATGAAGGCTGAAATCATACAACCGGGTTGGAATACGTATAATTTTGACCTTGCTGATGAGCTGGTTGCCTTTGCAAAAAAGAACAACATGAAAGTCAATGCACACAATCTTATCTGGCACAGTCAATTACCTGCATTCATGCATCACATGCAAAGCGCAGATTCAGTTCGCGAATATTTTGTGAATCACATTACAAAAGTTGCAAGCCGTTATGATGGAAAAGTGTACTCGTGGGATGTGGTAAACGAAGCTTTAAATGAAGATGGGACTTTGCGCAAAGATATCTTCCTCGATAAATTGGGCAATGACTATGTTGTTGAGGCTTTTCGCTTGGCACAAAAAGCTGCACCTCACACAAAATTATATTACAACGATTACAACATTGAACAACCAAAGAAAAGAGCCGGCGCTATTGCTCTGATAAAAAAGATACAAGCTGCAGGGGTGCGCATTGATGGCGTAGGAATTCAGGGACACTGGAAAGCCGGCAATGTTCCGATGGCAGATATTGAAGAAAGCATTAAAGAATATTCTGCTTTGGGAATTCAGGTGATGTTTACAGAGCTTGACTTAAGCGTATTACCAAATCCATGGGATAAAACAACAGCGGATGTAAGTGCAACAGCGCAGGGCAATGCAAAAATGAATCCTTACCAAAAAGGATTGCCTGATTCAGTTCAGCAGTTGCTGGCAAAATCGTATGCGGATTTGTTTACTCTTTTTCTGAAATATAAAAAAGATATCACCCGCGTTACCTTCTGGGGTGTGGATGACGGACAATCATGGTTGAATGGATTTCCTATTCGCGGGCGCACCAATTATCCTTTATTATTTGACAGAAATTTAAAACCAAAGCCCGCGTTTTACTCCGTCATTGCAACAGCAAAAAATCATTAATCTTTTTACTTAAAACAATACTTTATGAGCGCCGGAGATGTAACATTAGTTGAAAAAGCCGCACCGGCAAAGTTGCCGGTTCATTCTCACAAATTATCAGTGTTTGAAAAAGTTGGTTATAGTCTTGGAGACCTCGCTGCCAACTTGGTATTTCAAACACTGGTAACTTATCTTGCCTATTTCTACACAGATATTTATGGCCTCAAACCTAATGATGCATCAGTAATAATACTTACTGTAGGCCTGGTAGCCGCCTTTGGTTTTAATCCTATAATCGGTGCCCTCGCTGATAGAACCCGCTCCCGGTGGGGGAAATTCAGGCCCTGGATATTATGGACCGCCGTCCCGCTTGGTGTGGTCGCTTTGCTGGCATTCAGCACACCGCATTTTTCTTATAAGGGAAAATTAATTTATGCAGTGGTAACCTACACTTTATTGTTGTTGTTATATGCTGCAAACAATCTGCCCTATTCAGCATTGAGCGGTGTGATTACCGGCGATATGAAAGAACGAAACAGCTTGTCTTCTTATCGTTTTGTAGCCGTAATGTTTGCGCAGTTTTTTGTACAGGTATTTATGCTTTCAATCATTGAAACCGCTGGTGGTGGCGATAAATCAATAGGCATTGAAAAAGTAATGACATGGCTGGCAATCATTGGAACTGTTATGTTACTCATTACTTTCTTTACGACAAGGGAACGCATTATACCAAAGCCGGAACAAAAATCAAGCTTGAAAGAAGACCTCGGTGATTTGTTTAAAAATAAGCCCTGGATTATCATGCTGGTGCTTACAACCTTGGTGTTCATCACACTTGCCATGAAAGGAGGCGGTTATGTTTATTATTTCAAAAATTATGTTGACAAAGAAAGCATAACCAATTTTGTAAATCCTATTACTCATTTTCTTTCAGGCATTGGACTTAATTTTTTTGGCGAAGATCCTGTTTCTGCGGGCTTCGGTTTATTCAATGCCGGTGGAATCATTTTTATGATTTTTGGTATCATGCTGTCTAAAAGATTTGCAGATAAATATGGTAAAAGAGATGTGTTTGGAATATGCCTTTTTATCTCAACTTTATTCATCATGGCATTTATTTTTTATCCGCCGAAAGCAATTCAAATAATTTTTATCTCACAAATTCTGCATGGATTTTTTTATGGCCTTACGATTCCTTTGTTGTGGGCAATGATTGCAGATGTTGCTGATTACAGCGAATGGAAAAATAACCGCAGGGCAACGGCAATTATTTTTTCTGCAATGATGGTTGGATTAAAAGCAGGACTCAGTATCGGGGGCGCTTTGCTCACATGGATTTTAGGTTTATATCATTATGTCCCTAACAGTGATTCCCAATCTGCCCAGGCGGTTCACGGAACAAAAATGCTGGTGAGTATTTATCCATCAATTCCATTTTTGTTAGGCGCGGCTTTGTTGTTTTTTTATAAAATAAATAAAAAAATGGAAGTGGAGATTGAAAGCGATTTGATAGAAAGAAGAAATAAATAATAGAAGCCTGAAGGGCTGATATGATTATAGAACTGATGAAGAATTTATAAAAGCGTGTACGGCTCGTATGATTATAGAACAGCGCAGAATTTTATAAAAAGCCTGAAAGGGTAATATCATTATAGAGCAGCGCAGAATTTATAAAAAGCCTGAAAGGGTAATATCATTATAGAGCAACGCAGAATTTATAAAAGCCTGAAAGGCTGATATGATTATAGAACAGTGCAGAATTTATAAAAAGTCTGAAAGGCTGATATGATTATAGAACACCGCAGAATTTATAAAAGCCCGAAGGGCTGACATGATTATAGGAAATATAAATTCATAACTAAAACCCCGAAGGGGTGATATAAAAAGAAACATTATGCCGGGAACATTTTCTCAAATCTATATACAAGTTGTGTTTGCAGTGAAAGGGCGACAAAATTTCATATCCAATAATTGGAAAACAGACTTGCATAAATACATGTCAGGCATTATTAAAGGCAAAGAACAAAAGCCAATCATTGTAAACGGAATGCCTGACCATATACATGCCTTTATCGGCTTGCGTCCTGCAATGCCTATATCTCATTTGGTGCGGGATGTAAAAAATAATTCATCCAATTTTATTAACGACCACCATTTTGTTAAAGGAAAATTTTCATGGCAAGACGGGTATGGGGCTTTTTCGTATTCTCATTCACACATTGATAACGTGTATAATTATATTTTGAACCAGGAGGCACACCACAAGAAAAAGACATTTAAAGAAGAATATTTAGAATTATTAAAAAAGTTTGAAATCCCACATGAAGAAAAGTATTTGTTTGAGTGGTATGAATGAGTTTGATATG
>Ga0157370_10007820_pt1 | contig 11583 bp, 9 predicted proteins | sample C35metaG_FD_113463 | JGI IMG/M metagenome (GOLD analysis project Ga0157370, IMG submission 113463) | Corn rhizosphere microbial communities from Kellogg Biological Station, Michigan, USA - C3-5 metaG | ecosystem: Host-associated > Plants > Roots > Rhizosphere > Soil | place: USA: Michigan... | reverse complement strand
TGCGCCGGAGGTGGATGAACGGGAGTGCCGGGCGCGACCCGCGGCTGCTCCGGTGTTCTCGCTGGCGGCGCCGACTCGGGCGCTCTGGCCTGGGGCGGCCGAATTTCGGGTTGCGAAGCCCCTGCACCCGGAGGCGCAGGCTGAGACGGCGTCGGATGTGATTGCGCCGGATGTGACGGCGCCGGATGTGACGGCGCTGCCGGCCGGAGCGGCATCGCGACCGCGCGATTTCCCACAGGCGGCTGAATGGGCGCACTGCGTCCCAGTAGCGGTGGTCGCAGCGGAATCGCGCGCGGACGATCGTCGTCAGCTTTTTCGGCTGCTTGCTCGCCGTCATCGGATTCCGTGCCCTGGTCTTCGGCCGCTGACCCGGCGGTTTCGCCGCCAGTCCGCCCTTCGTGCGCAGGGGCTTCCGCTTCGCCCGCCCCTCCCGGTTGTCGCGCAGGAGATTCCCGGCGCTGCGGTCGTTCAGCAGTTTCGGTTGAAGACACGGGCGACTCTTCGACCGCCACCGCCGAACCGTTCCGCGAAGCGGATGGTTCAGTCGCAGCGGACGTGTCGCCGGCGTAATAGCGGCGAAGCCGGTCCGCCATGTCCTCGTCAATAGAGCTGGAGTGGGTCACCTTCTCGGCAATGCCGAGTTCATGAAGCTTGTCGATGACCTCGCGCGACTTGACTTCCAGTTGCCGCGCCAGCTCATTAATCCGGATCTTACTCATATCTAAGCGTTTCGTTTATTCTGCTCCGCGCCATCCCTGCGGCGCCTGCCCTTGCGACGATAGCCGCCTGAACGGCGTACTTGTCGCTACTTGTTCCCGGATTCCTCTTCTGTTGTCGCCGTGGAGTTGAATGCCTGTTCTTCCGCGAGGTCAGCCGTTTCCGCCGATCCCTCTATGGTATCAGAGGCTTGCGCGGTCAATTCGCCCGGACCGGACTCCTCGCCCTTGCCGGCCTCCTCAGCACCGCCCTCCTCAGCCGTGGTCTGCTCAGGCGCGGTCTGCTCAGGCGCGGCCTGCTCAGCGGTCGCTTGCTCAGGTCCGGCTTGCTCAGGCGTGGCTTGCTCAGGTATGGCTTCGTTCGTTGCGGCCTCTGCCGTTTCAGCCCCAACCTCGCCCGCCGCAGCGCCCGGCTCGAACCCGGCCTGCTGCTCGCCGTACTCCTGCCCGTAATATGCGTTAATCGCCTGCTGGATCCGGTTCACCGTCTCTTCGTCGATGCCTTCCAGCGCCTCGAGTTGCTCCGGCGTCATGTTGCCGAGCTTTTCCACGGTTCCGATGTCGCCCTTCACCAGCGCGTCAATCGTCGCTTCCGCCAGCCCGTAATCCATCAGCGCGGATACCGGAGCGCCGGTCGAAAGCAGGTCGATCGCGTTCTGCACTTCCTGTCGCTTCTCTTCCTCGCTCTTGATGTCGATCTTCCAGCCGAGCAGCCTCGCCGCCAGCCGGACGTTCTGGCCTTTCTTGCCGATTGCGAGTGAAAGCTGCGAGTCATCCACGATCACTTCCATATGATGCTCCGTCGGGTCGAGAATCGTCACGCGGCTGATCTTCGCCGGGCTCAGCGCGTGCGTCGCGAACTGAACCGGATCATCCGAAAACTCGATGATGTCGATCTTTTCCCCGCGCAGTTCGCGAATGATCGACTGCACCCGCATGCCCTTCATCCCGACGCAGGCGCCCACGGAATCCACATCCCGATCCCGGCTCCACACCGCGATCTTCGTCCGCTCGCCAGCCTCGCGTGCACAGCCCTTGATAATGACGGTGCCATCGTAAATCTCCGGCACTTCCTGCTCGAAAAGGCGTTTCACCAGCTCGGCGTCGGCGCGTGACACGACCACTCCCGGCCCTTTGGCCGATTTGTCGACGATCTTGATGACGCATCGCACGCGGTCTCCCACCGAATAGTTCTCGAGTCGAGACTGCTCCCGTTTCGGCAGCCGCGCTTCCGTTTTGCCGAGGTCGACCACCAGATCGAGACCTTCGACCCGCTTGATTGTCGTGTTGACCAGTTCGCCCACCCGATCCGAATATTCGCGGTAGATCGTCTCCCGCTCCGCCTCCCGGACCTTCTGGAAAATGACCTGTTTCGCGGTCTGAGCCGAGATCCTGCCAAGCGCGTCGGTCGGTTTCGGGATGCGCACCTGAGAGCCGATCTCGGCCGCCGGATCGATGCGCTGCGCTTCGGAAAGCGTCATCTCCATCGCCGGGTCGGATACCGCCTCGACCACGGTCTTCACCGCATAGAGCTTGATGCCGCCCGAGGTGTTGTCGAAATCGGCCTCGTAGTTCTCCATCGTACGGAAGTGTTTCCGCGCCGCGATCAGCATCGCGTCCTTCACGGCATCGAGCACGATTTGCGCGTCGATCCCCTTTTCCTTGCTCAGAATCTCGATTGATTGATGAATACTATCCACGAAAATTAATCTCCTGACAGGGGGAACGGCGGCGTTACCACTCGAACTTCAGGTTGGCGCGCTCGATCTGCTCGTACGGAAACACGATCTCGCGGCCGCCTGGTAGTTCGACAGTGACGGTACGGTTTTCGGCGCGGGAAATAAGCCCTTCAAAGTGCTTCAGATTGCTGTTGCCCTGATTGTCCGCGGCGGGCTCCTTCAGCACCACTTTGGCTTTCTTGCCGGTAAACCGCGGCCAGTCCTCCCATTTGCGGAGCTTCCGCTCAACGCCGGGCGAGCTGACCTCGAGGCTGTATGAACCTGGGATTGGATCTTCGACGTCGAGGATCGTCCCCACCTGCTGCGAAACGAATTCGCAGTCGGCGTGAGTGACCCCTTCCGGTTTGTCGATGAAAATCCGAAGCAACTGGTTGCGGCCGGAGCCTTTTAACTCGACTTCCACCACCTCAATGCCTTCCGGACGCGCTACGCGTTCGACAATCTCCTCGACTTTTTCAACCGCTTCCTTCCGGTTCATGCAAATACTGCGAGGCCGGCGTGAAAATACCATTACGCAATAAAAAAGTGGGCTTTCGCCCACTCCTCAGGTTCGACCCATCTTCAGTATAAGCCCAGATCGGGAAGGATGGCAACGGTTTGCCCGCGCCACGGAATTGCCGCCGTCAGGCGCCCGCGTAAATACGGCTACAATTATCAGATCGCCGGGGTATTCGCTCCTCGGGCGAAATTATGCGCGCCCGAAATCGGGTCTTCATTTTCCCGGCTGTGGCCTTATTAATAGGTGCAGCCCACGCAACGGCCGTTCGGCCCGGCGTCGTTCGCATCGGCATCGTCACGGATCAGCCACATCTCGCGGATGATTTCCGCGCCTTCACCAATTACCTCGATGCCGCGCTGAACTCCGATTTTCCCGGAGTGCAGTTTCAAATGGTCCCCGCAACCACTACAGGGCGCCTTGTCGAAATGGTGGGGCGCGGCGACGTGGATTTCACTCTGAGTAATCCGACTTCCGTCGTTCAGTTGAGTTATCAGGAGGGCGCCCGGCCCATTGCGACAGCCATGCAGCTGGTACGCGACGAGCCGACCCCATGGATGGCAGGGGTCGCATTCACGGTCGAGTCGGGGAACAGGCTCCGGACGCTTGCTGACTCGCGGGGCAAGCGTGTCGCCGCGCTTGATCCGCTTGCCCTCGGGGGATGGCTGTCGATTGCAGGCGAGTGGCGAAGACTGGGAATCGACCCGCATCGCGATACCGCAAGCGTACGCTTCCTGAATAATTACTGGAAAATCGCGCGCGCAGTCTGCGACGGCAAAGCCGATATTGGGCTCCTGTCCACGGCCGCATTCGAGCGTATTCGCAGCGATTGCCCCGGAGGGTTTCGCATCCTGACGGCGCCCGGTGTTGCGTCCGCCGGAGAGGCGAGTACGCGGAGGTACCCGGAATCCGCCGTCATGGCGCGTGAGGGCGTGGATGAACAACTCGTATCGCATCTCGCCGCCGCGCTGATTACCATGCCCCCGAACGGACCATCGGCGAAAGCCGCCGGCGTTTATGCGTTTACGGCGCCTCTCAGCTATGTACCGGTAGAGCATCTGATGCAGGAACTTCGGACCCCGCCGTTCCAGTCGTTTGGTCGGCTGACGACGTTTGAGGCCGTCCGGCAGCACTGGCTGGAATTTATCGCGGCCCTGTGCTTCTTTATGCTGCTCCTGTCAGGCGCTCTCATGCGAACGCGCAGGTTGTACCTGGAGCTTCGCCGGTCCGAGTCGTTTCGCCAGCGACTCTTCGACAGTTCGCCCTTGCCAATCATGGTCGCTGACGCTGCGGATGGCCGCTTTATCGAGGGAAATCCTCAGGCCGTCCAGGCTTTGGGCCTGGAGAATCGGGATCAGTTGATCGGCGCTTCATTGTTCGATGTTTCAGCGCCCGCGCAAGCCGATGGGGAGCCCGCGGCGGAGCGCGCCCGGACGTATCTGGACGCGGCGAAATCACCGGCAGAAACGGTCTTTGACTGGAGATTCCAGCGCCCCGATAAAACCACCCGCGATGCCGAGGTGCACGCCATTGGTTTCGAATCCGATTCCGGCAGCCTGATCCAGTTCACGGCCATCGATGTGACGGAATCAAGACGCCTCGCGCAACGAGTACGTCTGCTCGCCCATGCGCTCGAAAGCGCCGGCGAGGCGATCTGGATCTCTGGAACCAGCGGCGACATTGTCTATGTAAACGAGGCGTTCCGCCGCACGTACGGCTTCGACGAAAGCGAGATTATCGGCAGGAACATGAGTGCGTTCATCTCCGACCGAACTGATGCGGAAGTTCGCGAATGCATTCTCGGCAATAGTCTGACGGACTCGTGGCGGGGAGAGATCTGGAATCTCGCAAAGGACGGCCGTGAGTTACCCGTGATGATTTCCGTCTCCGCAATCAAAGATGAAAACCAGAACCGGGTTGCGACAGTTGTTTGCGCGCGCGACATGACGGATTTCCGGCAATTGCAGGAGCGCTATCTTCAATCGCAGAAACTGGAAGCCATCGGCCAGCTTGCCGGTGGGGTGGCGCATGATTTCAACAATCTGCTGACGGTGATCAATGGCTATTCCGAGATGCTGTTGAATTCGGATTCGGACGCCTCCGCTCCCATCGAAGGCGTGCGCGAGATATACGGGGCAGGAGTTCAGGCGGCTGAACTCACGCGCCAGTTGCTCGCGTTCAGCCGGCGCCAGGTTATCCGGCCGGCGCCCATTGACATCAACGGCCTCATTCTCGATTCCGGCAAAATGTTCCAGCGGCTGATAGGTGAAGACATTACGCTCCAGATGGATCTCGCTCCCGATGCTGGCCGTGTGCTGGCCGATCAGGGCAGCGTACATCAGGCGCTGATGAACCTGCTGGTGAACGCGAGGCACGCCATGCCGAGGGGCGGCGCCGTGACCGTTTCGACGCGATTTGAAACTGTGCGCGCTGACGGCGCAGGGCGCGGGCTTGAAATCGAGCCGGGCGACTACGTCGCGCTTGCCGTGGCGGACGATGGCGTAGGCATGACGGAAGAGGTCCGTTCGCGAATTTTTGAGCCGTTCTTCTCCACCAAAGGCGAGCAGGGCTCCGGACTTGGTCTCGCCACCGTCTACGGCATTGTGCAGCAGAGCAATGGAGCCATCACCGTGACAAGCACTCCGGGCAGCGGCGCTGTATTCACCATTTATCTCCCGCGCACAACGGCTTCAGCGAAGCGCGATGATCGGCGGGCGCGCACGCTCGATTTGCAATCGAATGGAGCGTACACTGTCATGATCGTTGAGGATCAGGATGACGTCCGCAGCTATACCCGGAGAGTGCTGGAAAGTTCCGGCTACAAAGTCATCGAGGCGGCGAGCGGCGAAGAAGCCATTGCGATGGCGTTCAGATCCAATGAGCGCATACATCTGCTCGTCTCCGACATCATCCTGGGAAGTATGAACGGTCTCGAGGTGTGGAACGAGTTCAGGCGTTTGCGGCCGGCGTGCAGGCTGCTGTTCGTTTCCGGCTATTCGGATAAAGTGATTTCCGAGCGCGGAGTGCTGACAGACGGCTTCACCCTCCTCCAGAAGCCTTACACCCCCGACGCGCTCCTCCATCAGGTGCGGACGATCCTCAGCCAGCTCGATACCAGCGTGGCGGATCATTCGCCGCCGCTGAACAGATAAAGCGCTTTTCCGGGCTGGCCCTAATACGCCCAACGCCACAAGCTCGCGCCCACCGTATATCCCGCGCCCACGGCCGCGAACAGCACCAGATTGCCCTTCCTCAACCTCCCGCTCGCAATCGCATCATTCGTCGCCAGGGGAATCGTTGCCGCCGTCGTATTGCCGTAACGATCGATGTTGATAACCACCTTGTCGGACGCAAGACCGAGCCGGTCCGCCGTGGCGGTGATGATGCGCTTGTTCGCCTGATGAGGAATCAGCAGGTCGAGATCCTCTACCGTGAAACCGTTCCGCTCGAGCAGCGCCTTCGCGCTTTCGTACATCTTCAGCACGGCGTATTTGAACACCTGCTGGCCTTCCTGATGAACAAAATGCAGTTTGTTGGCGACCGTTTCCGCGCTTGCCGGCATGCGGCTGCCTCCGGCGGGCATACGCAGATACTGGCCGCCTGAGCCGTCGATTTCACCGAGGAAATCGATAAAGCCGAGGCCGTCATCGCCGTCAAGGCAGGGTTCCACGAGCATCGCGCCTGCGGCATCGCCGAACAGAATGCAGGTGGCGCGGTCCTCGTAATTGAGAATCCGGCTCATCGTATCGGCCCCGATCACCAGAACCTTGCGGTGCGTGCCCGCCATCACCAGACTCGCGCCGGTGGTCAGCCCGAAGACGAAGCCGCTGCAGGCGGCCACCAGATCGAACCCCCACGCCCCCGCCGCCCCGATGTTGTTCTGCACCAGACACGCTGTGGACGGGAAAAGCATGTCCGGCGTCACCGTGCACACCAGGATCGCGTCAAGATCGTCGGCTGCTATGCCGCGCTGCGCAAGAGCGGCTTTCGCGGCGCAACTGGCCATGTCGGAGGTTGCGATCTCCGGCCCCGCAATATGTCTCTCGCGAATACCGGTTCGCTCAGTGATCCACTGGTCGTTGGTTTCGACCATCTTTTCCAGATCGGCGTTGCTCAGAATGCGTGGCGGCGCATAGCAGCCAAGCGCGGTGATTTTAGCTTTTATGGCGGGCATCGTTTATAGAAGCCGAAGCGCCGCGAAAATAATAGCGTCGCCGGCAGGGAAGTAATCTTTTATTATGTTCGATCCCGGAGGCGAACCGGAGAACTTCCTCACGCCGCTTCATGTTGAGAGCGCCATTTTCTTCGAAACGCCCGAGGGAATTTTCCGCCGCGTTCACCGCATCTTACGGCCGCGAACGCCCCTCCCGCTGATCGAAGTCGCCTGGAAGCGGTTCGCCAATGCGGACAGCCATGTCCGGATGGAAAACGGCGCGATCGAGGTGCGCATCACGGATCTGCTCGAAGGCGCGCCGGCGCCCGTCATCGAGGCGCTGGCCTACATTCTGCTCGGCAAGCTCTATCGCAAGCCCATCGCGCCGCAGTTCAATCACCGCTACCGGTTGTATCTGAACCGGCGGGAGATGCGGAGGCGCATCACCCACGCGCGGCAGACGAGGGGGCGAAAGGTCCACTCAGGTCCTTCCGGAAAATTTCACAACCTCGAGGAAGTCTTCGAAGAACTGAATATGGCCCATTTCGGCGGCATGATGGCGCGGCCCGCGATCGGCTGGAGCCGGGTTCGCTCGCGCACGCGCCTCGGGCACTTCGATCCATCCCACAACACCATCATCATCAGCCGTATATTCGATGATGTTCGAGTTCCGCGCCTCGCGCTCGAATATGTGATGTTCCACGAAATGCTGCACCTGCATTACCCGGTGGATCACTCGGGCGCGCGCCGCTGCGTCCACACGCCGGACTTCAAAGCGCACGAAAAATTGTTCCCCAGGCTGAAAGAAGCGAAGGAGATGCTGAGAAAGCTGCCATAAGGCAAGCGGATTTCTGTGAGCGGTTGGATTTGGCTCGGCTTAAGATCAGCATCAACCAGCGGCGGCCCCTCGAAGCGGCGCTTGACCAGACTGAGAAGAAGCTCGGCGTTTCCGTTCAGCTATGAAGATCCACGGTTTCCAGTTGCGTCTGTCAAGTTCTGCAAAAACCGGATCACGCCGACCGTCGACGAGGGAGCGCGACAAGCTGTAGGCGAGCTTGCATGAGAAGGTGCTCGCCGGGGAGACGTTCTGAACCTGCCATTCCCTCATCACTGATGGTCCGCCGCGGCGGCGGCCCATTACACCGGTTCGTCTTCCATTCCTCTTACGGGATGCCCGACAATTTGAGCCAAACTCTTCGGCGCCGGCCGGAACGCCTCTCCAAAATGCTTGTCGATTTCTTCCCGCCAGCTCATTGACGGCCCCGGGAAGCCGATCATCTTCCACCCCGCCATCCCGATATTGCCGCCGTGCAGAGGATCGCAAAACATGCCCTCAATCGTGTGCGTCCGCAACATCTGGAAAAACAGCGAATGCTCCATCGAAATCAGGCGCGCATCCTGTTCTTCCGGCTTCAGCGAAGGAAAATCCCCGAGCGTTTCGATGCCCTTTGCATAAATCTCCCGCGGATTCTCTTTCCCCTGATATCCATGCTCGGGCACGGATTCAAAAAAAGGCGGCTTCGTATAGCGGTACTTATCGTGGCCGTAGGGGCCCGCGAGCTGGCGGTCGATGTAAATCACCACGCCCGCCTCCTTCGCGCCCGGGCCGGATTCATCCGTCGGCATAATCCGTTCGCACGCGGCCTCGATAATCGCCGCCTGTTTCGCAGTGAAGAAACGCAGCGGAACTTTCAGGTATCTTTCCTGCGCGCTTTTATCCTGGGCCTCGATAAGACTCGCGCCAAGCGCCGAAATCACAGCGGCGCTGACGCCTTGCGCAGGGATGGTAAGGAAGTCGCGGCGATTCATGCGAGTGCTCCGGGATGCTTCAGATAACGATCGATCAGCGCGTCTGCGGCGCGGTACGTCGTACCGAGGACGGTGGTGGTCGGGTTGCCCGAAGAGTTCTGCGGAAACGCGGACGAGCCGACAACCCACAGATTGGAAAGTTGCCAGTGCTGCATCCAGGGGTTCAGCACGCTGCTCCCGGGCGACGAACCCATAATAGCCCCGCCCTGGATGTGAGTAGTGTTGTAATCCGAGGCGTTGTAGCGCCGTCCTGCCGGAGCGGCGAGCTGCTGCGGACGCAGGGGGGCCGCGGCCGGCCGCATATAAAGCTTCGCGCCCGTGACACGCGCCAGAGATTCGGTCATCTGCATTCCCACGCGCTCGCCGAACTCGAGCTGCCGGATCTCATGCTCCGTCCAATCCAGCGTCATGCGAAGCAGCGGATCGCCATAGGCGTCCGTGTAAACCGGATCCAGATCCATAAAGTTCTGCCGCCAGGACAGATGATCGCCACGAAATCCGCAACCGCCGATCACATGGTCGTGGAGACGGACGGCTTCGGCCTTCCATTTGGCGCCCCAGTTCCGCGGTGCGAGTTCCGGCGGGATGCGTCCGAATGAATTAATCGGCATCGAGGCCGAGAGTACAGCGCCGTTGAATGTCCCGCCGCGAAGAATGCCGTCCGAAGATTTGATCCCGAAACTGCCGTCGTAATCGGAAATCCGGTACCCCAGCCCGCTGTTGCTCATGAATGCGTTCATCGCCTCTTTCAGCACCAGATACGCGCGCGCGGACGTGATCACCTGATGAGTCAGATTCCTGCCGAGCAATCCCTTGTTCGTGACCGGATCATACTGGTCTCCGATCTTCGAAAGCATCAGAAGTCGAACGTTATGCGTAGACCAGGCCGCGAGGATGACGATGCCTGCCGGCTGCGTGATCTCCTCGCCGTGTTCATCCATATACGTGACGGCCGTCGCTTTTCCATCGCGGTGCAGAATGCGGCGTACGCAGGCGCCGTTACGGATGCTGAAATTGCTGCGCCGGCGAAGAATGGGCATCAGCGTATTCGTGGGCTGCGCGCGTGCGCCGATCATGCAGGCATAACCCGAACAGTACCCGCAATACGCGCAACCGGGTCGCGAGATGCCGTCGGGATTGGTGTAGTCGGTGCTCAGGTTTGCCGAAGGCTGCGGGTAAGGATGCAGGCCCATGTCGAGCGTGGCCTTGCGGAATTGTTCGCCCGCCCAGGTCTTCTTCGGAGGCGGAGTGGGAAATTCGTGTGAGCGCCAGCCCTCGAAGGTATTCCCGCCTTCGATGATCTTGCCTTTGATATTGCCGGCCTTGCCGCTGACGCCGATCAACTGTTCGGCGCGCCAGAGGTCGTTTTCGATCTGGTCCCAGTTAAAGCCCCAGTCGGCCACCTGAAGATCTTCGGGCAGCTTGCCATGCTTTTCCAGCAGATGAGTCTTCAGCGTGAAAAACTCCGGCAGATACCGGTCGGCATTTCCGCCCCAGTGCTCGCCCGCCCCGCCGGTGCCGGTCCCGGGCTTGAAGGAGCCGTACTGCCGGATGGGAGCGGCGCGGTCCTTCATGGAATGACGATGAGTCACTGTAAGCAGCGCGGGACTGTGCATCAGTTTGTTATGAATGCCATAGTCGACTTCGTCCATGTCCGCGCCATAGTCGGAGGACTTGCGGGCGGGACCGCGTTCGAGCACAACGACCTCGAGAGCGGTTCGGGTCGCAAGTTCCTTGGCCATGAGCAGGCCGGTCCAGCCGCCGCCGACGATGACCACGTCAACGGCCTTCAGGGTACGCATGCTGGTTCGAGATGTTATCACCGTGGTTTTTCCGGATACACTAACGGCCATGACGCGAATATTTGTCTTGTTTGCGTTGGCGGCCGCGCTCGCATTTGCGCAGAAGGGAGACCGCTCGCTTCCGCCCGATGTCGTTCCGCAGGACCTGATACACCCCGATCCGCTGAATGACCGGGCGCACTTCGAAAAGCGGTTCGAAAACGGCCGTACCCGCGTCTTACGCCTGCGCCTCGCGGCCGACGAAACCTCGAAGGTCTACGAAACTGGCGACGGCCTGTTCATCTGCTTCCGGGAATGCCATCTGAGACTGCTCGACTCATCGGGGCACGATCAGGACATCCACCTTCAGGACGAAGAGAGCCGGTGGGTCTGGTCCGGGATGCGGCGAGTAAAGAACCTCAGCACCCATCCCTTGGAGATGTTATTTGTCGAGTTCCTGAATGGCGCCCGCGGGTGAAAGCGTCTATTCTTGACCGATCTCCGCAGGTGGGGCAAGAATGAAATTATGGACCGTGAGCAAGCCACAGCGGCATTAAAAGCCTGCGAATCGGAGCTGAAGGCGCTCGGGGTCGTCGGCGCGTCCGTCTACCCGGCAGCCCAGGAGGTTCGCCAGTCGCTTTTGCAGCGCTTCAAGTTTGGCGAAGTAATTGACGCCGCCTTCGGAAAAATTGCGTAATCGAGGAGCCAGTCCGCAAGAAGATGCTGCAGGCTGAAATCGACCGGGACCGCGCCCCTGCCTTCCAGCCGTGTTCCCCGCCGTCTGCAGGACATCATCGAGGCTTACAACCCGGCGCTCACGACAAATGCGCCGGAGCAATCTCGGGCAGCGGATAACGCAGTTTGCCCTGGAAAATCTCTCCGAACAACT
>Ga0157370_10007819_pt1 | contig 11585 bp, 7 predicted proteins | sample C35metaG_FD_113463 | JGI IMG/M metagenome (GOLD analysis project Ga0157370, IMG submission 113463) | Corn rhizosphere microbial communities from Kellogg Biological Station, Michigan, USA - C3-5 metaG | ecosystem: Host-associated > Plants > Roots > Rhizosphere > Soil | place: USA: Michigan... | reverse complement strand
TGAAATAATTAATGAAGATATTCATTATACAATTGTGGATAACAGCGCAAAGGCAGCGGCAATTATGGCACATAATTTTTATGGCCGCGTCTCCGAAAAAATAACGTTAATTGGTGTAACCGGTACTAATGGAAAAACAACGATTGCCACTTTATTATTCAAATTATTTTCTTCTCTTGGATACAAGTGTGGTTTGATAAGTACCGTTCAAAATCAGATTGAAAATGAAATTTTGCCATCTACACATACAACACCTGATGCAATCAGTTTGAATCAGCTTTTGGCAAAAATGTATGAGGATGGTTGCACCCATGTATTTATGGAAGTTAGTTCGCATGCGATTCATCAGCACCGGATAGAAGATTTGCAATATGCCGGTGGGATTTTTAGCAATATCACTCACGACCACCTGGATTATCACAAAACCTTTGATGAATATATAAGAGTAAAGAAATCATTTTTCGATTCCCTTCCAGTTACTTCATTTGCATTAAGCAATGCAGATGATAAACGCGGAAGTATTATGCTTCAAAATACGAAAGCGAAAAAATATCTGTACAGCCTTAAAACAATGGCAGATTTTAAAGGAAGAATTATTGAAGATTCGCTGCTTGGACTGGAATTAATGATTGATGATATGGAAGTTCATTTCAGATTAATCGGCACTTTCAATGCATATAATTTATTAGCTGTTTATGGTGCTGCTACTTGCCTTGGAGAAAATAAAGAAAAAGTTTTACAAATATTAAGCAACACAACCGGCGCTGAAGGAAGGTTTGAATACCTGGTTTCATTGAAAGAAAAAGTGGTAGGAATAGTGGATTATGCACATACTCCGGATGCGTTATTAAATGTTCTTGCCACGATAAAAAATCTTCGTAAGGGTCAGAAAAAAATTATAACGGTAGTTGGGTGTGGTGGCAATCGCGATAAAACAAAAAGGCCTGAGATGGCTGCTGTGGCATGTGAATATAGTGATAGAATTATTTTTACTTCAGATAATCCACGCAACGAAGATGCGAATGAAATTATAAAAGAAATGGAAGCAGGTGTTCCTGTTACTGCGAGAAGAAAATGCATCTCGATCACAGATAGAAAAGAGGCGATAAAAACAGCTGTAACCCTGGCTGATAAAGAAGATATTATTTTGATTGCAGGCAAGGGACATGAAAAATACCAGGAAATTAATGGAGTAAAAAAACATTTTGACGATAAAGAAGTGCTGGCAGAAATGTTTCAGTTAATGGATAAATAAAAATAAAAATGCTGTATCAACTTTTTGAATGGTTTGCAAAAAATGGAATCAAGTTTCCCGGTAGCGGGCTCGTCCATTTTATCACTTTCAGGGTGTTGATTGCTGTATTATTATCCCTGATAATTACGATGATTTATGGGAAAAAACTGATACGTATTTTAAAGAAAAAACAAATTGGCGAATCAGTAAGAGAACTTGGATTGGCTGGAGAAAAGATGAAAAGTGGCACACCAACTATGGGAGGAATTATCATTCTGCTGGCTATTCTTATTCCTACTTTATTACTTGCTGATTTGAACAAGGTGTATGTAAGATTGATGCTTTTGTGTACCGTGTGGCTGGGCATTATAGGGTTTATAGATGATTATTTAAAGATAAAAGCAAAAAGAATATCGAAGGAAAAGGGTATTCCTTTTAAGAAAACAAATGCGGATGGACTGGCAGGAAAATTTAAAATTTTCGGACAGGTAATTCTTGGAGTTATCATTGGTGCTACACTTTATTTTAATCCCGCTGTGGTAGTAAAAAGAGAGATAATGGGATCAAAACCGCTCACCACATTCGTGCCCCAAAGAGGCGAACATAAAGTAGGTGAAGACACAATTGTTTCAGCAGGTGAAGTGCATCGTTTTGTAACCGTAAAAACGCCAATCACCACCATTCCTTTTGTAAAAACACATGAGTTTAATTATGCAAAATTGTTGCCTGCCAGTTGGGAAGATTACACTTATATCTTGTATATCCTTATTGTGATTTTTATTGTAACGGCGGTTTCAAATGGCGCAAATATTACCGATGGATTGGATGGTTTGGCCACAGGTGTCAGCGCAATAATTGGCTTGGGATTGGGCGTATTTGTTTTTGTAAGCGGAGATGTGCGTATCGCCGAATACCTGAACATTATGTATATCCCGAATCTTAGCGAGTTAGCGATTTTTATTGCCGCATTTGTCGGAGCGTGTGTTGGATTTTTATGGTACAATGCTTATCCGGCGCAGGTTTTCATGGGTGATACCGGAAGCCTTGCACTTGGGGGAATTATTGCATCGCTTGCAATTATTGTACGAAAAGAATTGTTGATTCCAATTTTTTGTTTTGTGTTTTTAGTAGAAAATTTAAGTGTGATGATCCAGGTCTCTTATTTCAAATACACTAAGAGAAAATATGGTGAAGGAAGGAGGGTTTTTTTAATGAGCCCCTTGCATCACCATTATCAAAAATTAGGTTATCATGAAAGTAAGATTGCCGTGCGTTTTTGGGTGGTAACGATTCTTACGATGGTACTTGCAGTGGTTACTTTGAAGTTGAGATAGGTTTTGAATTAAGAAATAGGAAATAGGAATAGGAAATAAATATTAAGAGTTAAGAATTAATTGAAGAGTTTGTCTTTATGAAAACGATTTTTTTTGAATTAAAATGAAAAAAGAAAAACAGGAATCTTGATTATTTGTGGGTTTACTGAGAAAAGTTTTTGAACAATTCCAATATCAGTGAAATGCTTTTCTAACCCCTTAAATTCATACTGTTGAAGAACCATTTTTTTAATTGTTGATCCCAATTAAAAACCAAATGAAAAAAAGAATAGTAATACTTGGAGCCGGCGAAAGCGGCGTGGGCGCAGCATTGCTGGCAAAGCAAAAAGAGTTTGATGTTTTTGTGAGCGATAGCGGAATTATAAAACCGGCATTTAAAGAAGAGTTGCTTTTGAATGAAATTGATTTTGAAGAAGGCATGAATTCAAAAGAAAAGATCCTGAATGCATCTTTAATAATTAAAAGCCCTGGCATTCCTGAGAAGAATGAAATGGTAAAAGAAATCAGGAAAAATGGAATTGAAATTATCAGTGAAATTGAATTTGCTTATTGGTATAAAGATGATAGCAAAATCATTGGAATTACCGGAAGCAATGGAAAAACGACAACCACAGCTCTTATGTATCATATCGGCAAAACAGCTGATTTGGATTGTGCAATGGTTGGCAATATCGGGTTTTCATTTGCAAGGCAGGTGGCTACAGATCCGAAAAAATTATATGTGGTTGAAATAAGTTCTTTTCAATTGGATGACATAAAGAATTTCAGGCCGGATGTGGCTGTCTTAACAAATATAACCGAAGACCATTTGGACAGATATGAATACAATTTTGAAAATTATATAAGAAGCAAATTCAGAATTATAGAAAATCAAACACAGGCAGATGTGTTTATTTATAATGATGATGATGAAATAACGAAAAAATATTTAAACAATTTTTTAAAAAAGTCTAACCCGTTACCGATGAGTATGAACAAAGAATTACCTGAAGGCGCTTACATTGTAAATGCCAAAATGCATTTGAAATGGCAAAATGAAGAAATGCAAATGAACGTGGAAGATTTTGCCATTAAAGGGAAACACAATCAATACAACACAATGGCAGCAGGTATTTCAGCGGCAGTGATGGGAATCAGAAAAGAAAAAATAAGAGATGCAATTCAGACGTTTAAAAGTCTTGAACACCGGATGTCAACTGTGGCAACAGTGCGCGGCGTAGAATTTATAAATGACAGTAAAGCCACCAATGTAAACAGCACCTGGTATGCTCTTGAATCAATGACAAAGCCGGTGATACTGATTCTTGGGGGCATGGATAAAGGAAATGATTATTCTTTATTAAAAGATCTCGTAAAAGAAAAAGTAAAAGCAATTGTTTGCATGGGAATTAATAACGATAAAATTCATGAAGCTTTTGGCAATGATGTTCAGCTGATGGTAAACACGAAAAGCGCTAAAGATGCCGTGCAGTCTGCGTTTCATTTTGCTGATAAAGGCGATGTAGTTTTATTGTCACCGGCTTGTGCAAGTTTTGATTTGTTCAAAAATTATGAAGATCGCGGAATGCAGTTTATTGAAGCCGTTAAGGATTTATAATTTTTTTTAAATAATCAGAATAAAAGAAATAATCTGAATGAGTGATGCAAAACAAATAGTATCCAATACTTTTTCTTCTGCCCAGGAAGTGACAGGCAGCCTATGGCGACGCACCAAAGGGGATAAAGTAATCTGGGCTATTGTAATCGTACTTACAATGGTTAGTATCCTGGTGGTTTATAGCAGTATCGGCTCGCTTGCATACCGGATGAATAAATCTACTGAAAGTTATTTATTCAGGCAGGTGGGATATATCTGCCTTGGAGTCATTATTATCTATTTTGCACACAGGGTAAATTATACTATTTATTCGCGCGTTGCTTCTATCTTATTTATCATTTCTGTTCCACTTTTGCTTTACACTTTAAAATATGGAAGCCATATAAATGACGCAAGCAGATGGATAAAATTACCGGTTATTAATCTCACTTTTCAAACTTCCGATCTCGCCAAGCTGGCTTTGTTTATGTACATAAGCAGGATATTAAGCCGCAGACAGAATGTGATTAAAGATTTTAAAAAAGGTTTTCTTCCATTAATCATCCCCGTTGGAATTATTTGCATATTAATTGCTCCCGCAAATCTCTCAACCGCTTTATTGATCGGTGGTATAGCACTTTTGCTGATGTTTATTGGAAGGGTACAGGTGAAACATATTTTAATGGTTGTTGGCACTGCATTGATACCCTTGTTATTCTTAATTTCTGTAGCGCATCATTATTATGATCAGGAAGAACAGGTTTCAAAAGATTTGCCTTCTATATTTTCCTTTGGAAGAATGACAACATGGGTAAAACGCGTTCAGGATTTTATGTATGCTGATAAAGAAGATGCATCATATCAAATTCAACAGGCAAAAATCGCGATTGCTACAGGAGGAATTTTTGGCAAAGGGCCGGGCAAAAGCGAACAAAGAAATTTTTTGCCGCATCCTTACAGCGATTTTATTTATGCGATCATTATTGAAGAATACGGGCTTGCGGGAGGGACGGTTATTTTATTGATTTATCTGTTGTTTTTGTTCCGAAGCATCAGGCTTTTTCAGCGTTGCCCCTATGCTTTTGGTGCTTTTCTGGCCGTAGCATTGAGTTTTACGTTGGTAATCCAGGCATTGGTAAACATGGCTGTAAATGTAAATCTCTTCCCAACTACGGGTGTTACATTACCATTAGTGAGTATGGGAGGTAGCAGTCTTTTGTTTACTTGTTTTTCTATCGGAATTATTTTGAGCGTTGCAAGAAATGTAGAAGATGCAGAAGGAAGAAATGCTCAACTGGTAACTCAGCAAACTGAAGAAGCGGCGACTGATAAAGAGGAAGAATGATTTAAGAATTAAGAATAAGAATTATGAAAATGAGCATCAGATTTATTTGTTTGTTAATTGGTAATTATTTTTTTAAAACCCTCCTTTGGAGGGAAGGGAGGCAGGTATGAAAATTATTATTGCAGGTGGTGGAACCGGCGGACATATTTTTCCTGCATTAGCAATTGCAAATGCATTGAAAGCTAAAATACCGGAGATAGAAATATTATTTGTAGGGGCAAAAGGGAAAATGGAAATGGAAAAAATTCCTGCTGCAGGGTATAGAATTATAGGACTTGACATCGCAGGTTACAACAGAAGTTCTTTGATTAAAAATATTGGTTTGCCAATAAAACTGGTAAAAAGTTTTTTGCAGGTTAGAAATATTCTAAAATATTTTAAACCTGATGCAGTCATTGGTGTTGGAGGGTATTCAAGCTTTCCGGTTTTGAGGTCTGCCCAAAGCAGAAACATTCCAACATTTATCCATGAAGCAAATTCTCTTCCCGGCAAAAGCAACATTATGCTGGGAAAGAGGGCAACAGAAATTTTTGTTCCGGTTGAAGGAATGGAAAAATATTTTCCGGCAGAAAAAACCAAGATAACGGGCAACCCTGTACGCAAAGTTTTTTCAGAAAAAATTCCTAAAACAGAAGCCCTGCAATTTTTTGGATTGAAACCCGGAGTTAAAACAGTTTTTGTAATGGGTGGAAGCCTTGGAGCAAAAAGTATTAATGAAACTGTTGAGGAAAATATAGATTTTTTTAAGAAGAATAATCTGCAGTTGATTTGGCAAACCGGAAAAAATTATGCGGCAAATGCGGCAAAAGCTGAAGAAGAAAGAGTGAACATCTGGACCAATGCATTTATTGATAAAATGGAAAATGCATATGCAGCGGCAGATGTGGTGATAGCAAGATCAGGCGCAATGACAGTGGCCGAAATGTGTGTAACTGGAAAGCCGGCAATTTTTGTTCCTTTTCCTTTTGCGGCTGAAGATCATCAAACAGCAAACGCAATGACTTTGGTTGATAAAAATGCCGCATTAATGATACCGGATGCAAAAGTGAAATCAGACTTATTTCCTCGTTTGCTGGATTTGATAAATGACGAGGAATTGATGAAAAAATTATCAGAAAATATTTCAAAGATGAGCAATACAAAAGCGGATGAAATAATTGCAGAGGAAATATTGAAGAAGGTGAGTAGCAAGATTTTGGATTTAGGAATTAGGATTTAGGAATTAGGATTTAGGAATTAGGAGTTAGGAGTTAGGAGTTAGGAGTTAGGAGTTAGGAGTTAGGAGTTAGGAGTTAGGAGTTAGGAGTTAGGATTTAGGAATTAGGATTTGAATTAAGGATTAGCGGCTTTTGCGCTTTAAGCATTTAGCTTTCAGCCTTTAGCTTTTAGCATTAAGCATTTAGAATGAAAGATTTAAAAAACATATCACGGGTTTATTTTATTGGCATCGGTGGCATTGGGATGAGCGCCATTGCAAGATATTTTTTGAGCAAAAATGTTGTTGTAAGCGGCTATGATAAAACATCGACCCCTCTTTCACGGCAATTGGAAAGTGAAGGAATGCATATTCATTATGAAGATAAGGTAGATCTGATCGATAAAAATGCGGATCTCGTTGTTTATACTCCTGCAATTCCAAAAGATCATAAAGAATTTAATTATTACAAGGATCATAATTATGACCTGGCAAAACGCAGCGATGTGCTTCAACAGATAACTAAATCATCTTTTAATATTTGCATTGCAGGCACTCATGGTAAAACAACGATCAGCACCATGGTTGCCTATATTCTGCGTCATTCAGGTTTTGGTTGTAATGCTTTCCTCGGCGGTGTTTCAGTCAATTATCATACAAATTTCTGGAGCAGTGATAACAATGTTTCGGTAGTAGAAGCCGATGAATATGACAGAAGTTTTTTAAAACTTTCTCCGGATATCGCATTGATAACAGCCATGGATGCCGATCATTTGGATATTTACGGAACAAAGGAAAACATGGAAGATGCATTTGTGCAATTTGCAAATAAGCTGAAACCTGGCGGACTTTTATTAACAAGATATGGATTGCCAGAAAGAGATTTTTCTGCGTCTAAGCATATCCGTTATAGTCTGCAAAATGATGCAGCAGATGTGTATGCAGAGAATATAGTAATGCGAAATGGCGGCTACGAATTTGATGTGATTGCAAAAGATTGGGAACTTCGAAATGTAAAGCTGCACATGGGCGGCATGCATAATGTGGAGAATGCCATCGCGGCAATTTACATCGCGGCTTATTTGGAAATTAATCCTCTTAAGATTATAAATTCCATCGGAACATTTAAAGGTGTAAAACGAAGATTTGAATACATCATCAGTCCGTTAGAAGCGATGAATCACAAATATAACGTGGTTTATATTGATGATTATGCACACCATCCTGCCGAGTTGAATGCTTTGATAAGAGGCGCTAAAAGTTTATTCAGATTCAAGAACTGCACGGTTATTTTTCAACCGCATCTTTTTTCAAGAACAAAAGATTTCGCAAAAGAATTTGCTGAAAGCCTTGACCTCGCTGATAGAATTTTGCTTCTGCCGATTTATCCTGCAAGAGAATTGCCGGTTGAAGGAGTTACCAGTGAGTTGATTTTAAAAGAAATGAAAAATAAAAATGCAACGGTTATTTCTAAAGAAGGACTACTAAAATACATTGGCGGCGATTATTTAAAATCAGTTCAGGAAAGCAACTCTGGTGAAGTATTAATTACGGCAGGCGCCGGAGATATAGACAAGTTGGTACAACCAATAAAAGAAATATTAGAGAATTCGAAATAAAAAAATGGGCAACAATAAAAAATTCACATTCAAAAAGATTCTTGTTGTATCAGTATGGATAATACTGATATCAGGAACTGTTGTGCTATTGGTTGCCGCAATGAGCAAAAAAAATCAGGAACAGATTGCGGGAGTTGACATAAAAATTTCCGGAGTGCAGAACAATTATTTTATTAGCAAAAAAGATGTGCTGGATATTCTTGAAAAGATTAACGGTAGTAAGCTAAATAAATCAGTTGTCAATTCCCTTGATCTCACAGCCATGGAAAATCGTTTGGAAAAAGATCAATGGATAAAAAAGGCCGAAATATTTTATGACAACAATAATGTGTTGCAGGTAAAGATTACAGAGTGCGAACCCGTGGCAAGAATATTTACAGTTTCTGGTGCTTCATTTTATATTGATAGTTCTTTGACAAGATTGCCCTTAAGTGATAAATTTTCTGCGCGCCTTCCGGTATTTACCGGCTTTCCGGTGGAAGTAAGGGTATTAAAAAAGCAGGATAGTATTCTGTTAAATGAAGTGAAAATATTAAGTGAATACATCGGGTCACATCCATTCTGGATGGCACAGATAGATCAGATAGACATCACGCCCGTTGCGCAATTTGAACTAATTCCGAAACTTGGTAACCAGGTCATTCGTTTTGGAGATGCGAATAATTACCAGGAAAAATTCAACAAGTTGCTTGCCTTTTATAAACAAGTGCAAACAAGAGTTGGCTGGAACAAATATTCGGTGCTTGATATCCGTTTTAGAAATCAGGTGATTGGAATAAACAGAAATGCTGAAGAAATAAAATCTGATTCTTTACGCGCTATCCAAATCATGAAAAATCTGATTGATGAAGCAAAAAAGAATTCCAACGATTCAACAAAAATTCAATTAACCCCGGTATCTGATAATAATGAAAGAGTAAATAATTCGCCCGTTTTAGAAAATGTGCCCAATGAAACAATGAGTATTGAAAAGCCGGAAACAAAGGCTTCCGGAACGAATGTTAGTCCTGCGATTCCTGTCCATGATCATGAAAAACCTTTTTTTAAAAAAACAAATCCGGCGGAAAAAAAAGCCGCAACCAGTCGTCCATCATCCAATGAAAAACCTCAACCCAGAGAGGCAAAAAACAAGCCGGTAAACAAGCCGGCGTTTAAAAAACAAATTGAAAAACCAGGAGAAGAAACGAATCAGGTTCCTAAGGCGGTGATGCCATCGAAGAGTGATTATTGAGAAGAAATAAGAAGAGTGATTATTGAGAAGAAATAAAATGTAAGAAGAAAGAATCAGAATTAAGAAATAAAATAAACAATATAGAACAACCACAATCTTTGATGAAAAGATAAAACAACAAACACATGAACAACGAACAACCCATTATCGTAGGCCTCGACATTGGTACCACCAAAATTGCAGCCATTGCCGGAAGAAAAAATGAGTTCGGCAAACTCGAAATTCTTGGCTTTGGTCGTGCTAACAGCAACGGTGTACAACACGGCATGGTGTTGAACATTGACCAAACCATTAAGGCTATTCAAACAGCTCTGGAAAATTGCTATGCCAGCAATCCCAATTTACCCATAACGGAAGTATATGTTGGCATTGCAGGGCATCACATTAAAAGCCTTCAGACCCGCGGTGATATTGTAAGACAGAACACAGAAGAAGAAATTATGCAATCGGAAATTGATCAATTGGTAAATGATCAATATAAAACTTACATCCCGGCAGGCGATCAGATTATTGACGTAATTCCGCAGGAATTTACAGTTGATAATTTTCAGAATATTCCTGATCCCATTGGATATAGCGGGGTAAAAGTGGGTGCCAATTTTCACATCATTACAGGGGATAAAAACGCGATTAGAAATATAAACCGGAGTGTAGAAAAAGCCGGTTTAAAAATAAAAGATCTCGTGCTTCAGCCCCTTGCCTCTGCAGCCGCAGTAATGTGCGATCATGATCTGGAAGCTGGAGTTGCCATCGTGGATATTGGCGGTGGTACCACAGATCTGGCTGTTTTTTACGAAGGAATTTTAAAACACACAGCGGTAATTCCGTTTGGCGGCGAAAACATAACCAATGATATTAAAATCGGATTGGGTGTTTTAAAAACCCAGGCCGAACAAATGAAAGTTCAGTTTGGAAGCGCGCTGGCAGATGAAGCGAAATCAAATACATTTATTACTATTCCCGGTTTGCGTGGAATGGCGGCAAAAGAAATCAGTGTAAAAAATCTTGCGGCAATTATACAGGCAAGGATGAGTGAGATCATGGATTTTGTCTCTTACAATTTAAAACAGATAGGACTCGATAACAGAATGCTCAACGGCGGTATAGTGCTTACTGGTGGCGGATCGCAGCTGAAGCATTTAATTCAGCTCACAGAATATGTTACCGGGTTAAACGCACGAATCGGCTATCCGAATGAGCATCTTGCAGCCGGCCATATCGAAGAATTGGCAAAACCAATGTATGCAACTTGTCTCGGTTTGATCTTAAAAGGATACAATGATTATGAAAATAAACGCAAACAGTTTGAGCAGAAATATGCTAAAATTTCAATTCCTCAGGGACTACAACATTCGTCCATAGATGAAAATCCAATTGATGAACCTGGTGAACGCATGAATGTAGTAAAGCCGAGAAAAACATTGAAAAGTTTTTTGGATTCCTGCAAAAACGGATTAATAGAAATGTTTAAAGACGAAGGAGATTCAGAATTATAAAACACCATTAAAACAAACAACCCATTAAACAAACAGTCCCTTTATTTCCCTAAAAAAAATAAAAGGATTAATCACTAACCAAAAAAATAAAATACCCTTCGGGGAACAAGGAGGAACCTTACTATGATTCAATTTGATTTGCCCAAAGAGCAATCGTCTATTCTCAAAGTAATAGGAATAGGCGGTGGTGGCAGCAATGCTGTAAACCACATGTTTAATCAGAATATTGACGGAGTTAATTTTATTATTTGCAATACAGATGCACAGGCTATTACGACAAGTAAAGTGCCTAATAAAGTGCAGCTTGGGCCGCATTTGACGCAGGGATTAGGAGCGGGAGCCAATCCGCAAATTGGTCGTGAGGCTACAGAAGAAAGTCTTGAAGAAATAAAAAAGATTCTTGAAGTAAATACGAAAATGGCATTCATCACCGCCGGAATGGGCGGTGGAACAGGAACGGGCGGCGCTCCAATCATTGCAAAAATTTGTAAAGATTTGGGCATTCTTACCGTTGGAATAGTAACTACACCCTTTGGTTATGAAGGTAAAAAAAGA
>Ga0157370_10007818_pt1 | contig 11585 bp, 9 predicted proteins | sample C35metaG_FD_113463 | JGI IMG/M metagenome (GOLD analysis project Ga0157370, IMG submission 113463) | Corn rhizosphere microbial communities from Kellogg Biological Station, Michigan, USA - C3-5 metaG | ecosystem: Host-associated > Plants > Roots > Rhizosphere > Soil | place: USA: Michigan... | reverse complement strand
GATCCGCTTTCCGCGCCCATCCATATATTGGTACAACCCGCGCGCGCGAGGTCCCGAACATAATTTTCCTGAAGGAGCAGGTCGGCCCTTGCCTGGATCTTAAAATCGAAACGAAGGCCTTCCAAATATACCAGGTCAGCAAATTCCTTTACCCATCCGGGTTTCAGACCAAAAATATCATCGCAGAACCAAACGTGATCGTAATTGAACAATTGTTTCAGCCACTTCAGCTCCTCTGTTACATGTTGAGGGGTACGCGAATGATACCGGTTGCCATATATCGGCTTGGCACACCAGTTACATTTGAATGGGCATCCTCGGGTAGTGGCCATATTGATAGAAAAATAGCCCTTACTCCTCATCCACATTTTTCGGTAAGGTTCAATGTTTACCAGGTCCCACGCGGGAAAAGGAAGTTCATCCAGATCCCTGATAAGATTTCTTTTTGTAGTTCGTATAGTTGCCCCCTGCCATTGATAAGCAATTCCCGGTATAATGAGGAGGTCCTTGTCTTTTTCATCCAGGGCAACAAGTAACTCCAGGAGAGTTTGTTCGGCCTCACCTAATAAAACAAAATCGGCCCCTTCTTTAAGGTATTCTTCAAATCGGTCCGTTGCATCCGAGCTGGAGACAATGACAACGGCACCTTTCTGCTTTGCAAATTTCATCATATCAAAAGCAGCTTCACGCATATTGGTGAGACACATCTTCGTGAGATAATTAAAACCATCATCGTAAAGGATAAAATAATCCGGATCGTTTTGCTGTAGCGCAGGGATCACTTCTTCAGGGCCATAGCTAAACATATTATCCAGGAATTGTACTTCATGCCCGCTGGTTCGCATCAAAGCAGCTGCCTGTAAAGTTCCTATAGGAGCATAAGGCTGTCCAATTGCCCACTGTTTCGGATCGAACCGGAGAAAATAGGAGTGGGTAAATAAGAGTTTGCTCATGATTCAATTGATTTTAGCCCCCGGCGCCAGGTACAGGGAACAAACACATTTTTTACAGGTATCATTACGAGATATGTTCAATCCTTTGCGGAAGGCTGTGGCCTTATCGCTATTCAGAGCAGCTTCCAGCGAACCAGTTCTGATATTACCCATCGGTTCATGAAAAAAGCAAGGACGTATAGTTCCATCTGCTTCGATAACTGTGGACACCCAGGGTGCATTGCATTTCTTGTAAGGGAAGAAAGCCTTGCCATAAAAAGCAGCATAATATTGATGGATCTGCAACAAACGCAAAGCCGACTCGGCAATAAATCTTTCTTTTAGTTCTTTCTGGTGGTGAATAATGATATGTTCGATCTTTTGTTTCAATAAGGGCAGTTCATCTTCAGCAACCAGTATCTCCTCTTTTCTTTCCTGGTTCCAAGGAATTTCCCTGTTAAAGGCGCTGCTACTTACATCTGCAGGAAAGAAACTTAACTGGTCAACACCCAGCCTTTTTGCTGTTGTGATCATTTCAGGCATCACCCTGAAGTTCAGTTGATGGATCACGGACCTGGCGGTGATACGAAATGAGGGAGAAATATCTTTTATAGCCTGGATGCCTGCGGCCAGTTTATCATATGCGTGGGGAATATTCCTGATACGGTCATGTGTTGCAGCATCTCCATCTAGGGAAACCACAATATCATTCACATATTCTATCAATTGGTGTGCATGTTGTTTTAATGTCAACCCGGTACTCAATAGAGATATGCGGATCCCCTGTTGGCGGATCATTTCACAAAAGCGAAAGAACAATGGATGAAGTAAGGCTTCTCCTCCTGAGAATAATACTTGCTGGGTCCCAAATTGGTGAAGACTTTCCAGTAAACCTTTCACATCAGCTTCCTTTAATTGTTTACGGTTACTGTTCCCCTTCCAGATATCGCACATTACACATTGACAATTGCATGCGCTATGCGGCATCAATATCACAATAGGAAGGCTGCTGATATGGTGCGTCTGCAGTGTCCTGTAGCGTTTGAATTGATGGTATAGGTTGCCAGCGAGGGTCATGAAATAGTATAGATGTAGTTTTTTTCTATTAATGTTTGCTTCTCATCCAGTAATTGCAATTTCATTCCGCCGCTTTGGGCAGCACAATTGATCATATCCAGGTCACAGCCATCACATAGGGTCATAAGTACAATTGTTCCTGCCTTACAATAAGATGGAAGTGACTTAAACAACCGGAAAAAGTATTCTCCGGTGGCGCCGCAATACCAGGCCAATTCTTTTTCAGACAATGGGTCCTTTTTGTAATAAGGCGGATTGATGGCAATAATATCAAATTGCTGTTCAGGAATATTTTGAAAAAGGTCCGAATGCCTTATTTCGATCCCTAAAGCATTGGCGGAACAATTGATAGCGAGATATTCCACTGCAATTTTGTTCAGTTCAGTGGCCATTACCGTTGCCCCTTTTTTGGCGGCTATCATAGATATCAATCCACTCCCGGCTCCCAATTCAAGGAATTTTTTCCCTTTAAGCGGAAGTGCGATGATCTTATCGAGTAGAAATTGTGTACTGGTAAAGAATGCAGGATGAAAAACTTCGGGTGGGATCTTCAGGCGCAAGCCATCCTGTTCATAGATGCGTGTTCGGGAAAGATATCTTTCGAGTATGGGTTTATAAGACCGGCTGATGATATTTTTAAGTACGGTTCGCATGGCAAATTAAAATCCCTGTATTTCAGGCTGGCGATATTTCCACCAGCGTTGGAGGGCCTTGAGTTCATAAGGTTTGTAATACAAACCAGTTCTATATCGAAGCGAGGCTACCTGCCTGATCAATTTTCTTTTGAAAGTACTCATCCTGATATCCGACACAGTGGGATAATATCCATTCAATACGGTCTCAAAATCCTTTATTCGGCTGATCATTGAAGGTTCAAGCCATGGTGTCAATGGGTTTTTACGCAGATCGAAGTTTTCCCAGCGGGGATCGATCCATTCCTCCAATGTAGCAGGAAACCGAAAACCTGAAGCCAGGACCTTTTCATAGAGGTCAGAACCTTCAACGGGTACAGGACTATAAACATAAATGATGATCTCGGTTGCGGGATTGATCTGTTTGATCTCCCTTATGAAGGCAATATCCAATTCGATCTGGGCTGCTACCTTTTCTGGTGTTTCTGCCGGAGTGCCCAACACAAATGAATATTCAGGAACAATATCAAACCGGGCCATTCTGGCGGCAAATTTCCTCATGCTATCTGCGGACAGGGTTCCACCTTTATCCATTTTCTTCAGCAACTCGTCATTCCCTGTTTCAGCTCCAAAGAAGATCATGCGGCATCCGCTTTCTCTCATCAAAGCAAGACTTTCATCAGAGTATTTATCTACCGTGTCGATGCGCCCTTCTCCCCACCAATTCATTTTCTCTGGCTTTATAAGGCGTGAAAACGCTACCGTTCTTTTTTCAGAAACAAAGAAATTGTTATCGTGGAATTCGATGGCTGTACCGCCATAGGTCTCCTTTAAATGCTTGATGTCTTTATAGATCAGGGGAGCAGACCTGCCTTTCCATCTTGCATTGTAAATGGGAACCACTGCACAAAAAGAACAGGTAAATGGACATCCATAACTTGAATGGTAGGCGATCGTTCTGCTGCCGAGATAGGTTTTACCCAGGTAGCGCTGGATGGGGTAGAACTGGTTTAATTTTTCATAGGGCAGGAGAGGTAAGGTATCAGGTTCGTAAAGCTCATCCCTTAAATACTTTTTTAATTTGCCATTGATACGGTAGATCAGGTTGGGGACCTTATCAACGGGTTGATCCTTCTCCAGTGCATTCAAAAGAGCAGGAAATGCTTTCTCTCCAGGTCCATTCACGACAAAGTCAACGTAGCCGGAAAACAAAACAACTTTAGGTTGGTTAGATGCAAAATAGCCGCCCCAAATGATCTGAATGGAAGGCCAGTCTTTCCTGATGTTTTTCGAGACAGGGATCGCTTGTTTGAGTTGGGGGCCTGGCATTGCGGTTATGCCTACATATTTGATCGTACCCGTCTGAAGATAGGCTTCGATCTTTTTCCAGGGGTCATGCTCAAGATTGCCATCCACGATCACGTAATCGAAAATACCTTCGATCGATGATGCGATGCTTAAGATTGAATTGGGGATCCGGGGTTTGTTATTAGCACTCCGCGGATTGAATAGAAGCACTTTAGCCATGACTGCGATCTCTGCATTTTAATCGGTTTATCGCAGTAGATAGTTGCCCCCCAAACCCTGTTTTTTCCTCCAGGTTGCATAAACGGAGTGGATATGAGTAAGGACATCCAGGGATTCTCCAACATGCTGGTTATTGCGCACCCTGAAAAGAAGCAATTGATGGATGCCTGCGGGAACACTATTTACCAACTCGACCTCCCTGATACGAACAGCCCCTGGGGGAATTGGAAGGCCAAAAACGGGAGAGTTTTGAACGCTAAATGGAAATTGATCTTTGCTGCTTAAAGGCCTCATATGATTCTTGCCCAAATAAAAGGCTCTTTTATATTCGGAAGGGGTGATCTCTGTGATCAACATTCTGCCCGCCTCCATTACCTGCCTTAATGCCATTCCTCCCTGGCGTAAAGAGTCAAGATAATAATGTTCACCGAGTGGTCCATGGAGGTCAGTAGGAAACAAATTATAAAGCCCTTGCTTCTCAACAGTCGCAAGGGATATATTTCTTGGAAAAGCATAGGCAACCTGTACCTGCCGAAGCAAAGAAGCATCCAGGTAAACATTGTCCTTTTTTTTGCTGAACCAGTTGTTGGAAAGAAGCATCATCCTTTGCTGGAAATCGCTTAGGAACAGGTGTCTGCCATTTGTTCCATGGTAGTGGTAAACTTCAATTCCATCCGCAGTTTGTTTGCATATCTTTTCCAATTCGAGCCAGGCAAGGGCATCCCTTTCCGTCATAGTTGCGTTTCTATTCGAAAGATCATTGAAGAGATATAGGCGAATTTTGGCGGGCCAGTTTGATCCATCCCCGGCAAAAGATGGAAAAGAGAAAATAAGTGGAGAATAACCAGAGAAAACATGTTGAGTTGTTACATCCTTTAGGGAATGTTCACCATTAAACAGCACTAGCCTGGGAGAATGATCGATAGGTCTTTCAAGACAGATATACTCCTGTCGGAAAGAGAGGCCAGAAAAACGGTCCAATATTTTTTTTATCAGGTTCATGCAGCTAAAAGTTCATTGATCGATGCGTATTGTTAGTACAAGTTATAGTAAAACAGTTGATCATTCTGATCCGGTCAAATGGCTGGATAGGATAAGTTTTTATACAGGCATACTGGAAGAACTGGCTAAGAACCATGAAGTAGTCAGTTTTGAAAGGATCAACTATGAAGGTGAATTGGCATTGAATAATGTAAAATACCAGTTTGTTCGCTTTGAGCAAACGATCAACCGGTTTCCGAGACGTATGCACCGTATGATAAAACAGATCAACCCTGATATTGTACTTGTGAATGGGCTGATCTTTCCCATGCAGGTAATGCAATTGCGACGATACCTTAAAGCATCGGCAAAGATCATTGTTTTGCACCGGTCGGAGAAACCGGGCAAGGGAATCCATGGTTTTCTGCAGCGAAAAGCGGATAATTATATCGATGCATATCTCTTCAGTTCAGAGGAAATAGGAATGAAATGGCACAAGCATGGAATTATTCGAAACCAGGATAAGATCTTTGAAGTGATGCAGGCATCCTCTTCATTTAAGCCGAAAAATGATCATTGTTTTGTTCCAAATGCACCGGTCTTTATTTGGGTAGGAAGATTGGATCGCAACAAGGATCCGATCACTCTTCTGAAAGCATTCAGACTATTTACTGAGGAATATCCATCTTCTGTTTTACATATGATCTTTCAATCAGAGGAATTACTTGCTGAAGTCAAAAGCCTGGCTTATGGACTGCCACAAATACGTCTTCATGGTATTCAATCGCATACTGATCTGGAAAAATGGTACCAGTCAGCAGATTTTGCGATCTCCACTTCCCATTATGAAGGAGGGGGTATTGCTGTGTGTGAAGCTATGTCTTGTGGGTGCATACCTGTTTTGAGCAGAATTGATTCATTTGTTGCAAACACTGGAAATGGAAAATGCGGTATTCTATTTATGCCAGGGGAGCCAGATGATCTGCTGCGTGCAATGAGGGCAGCAATGAAAATGGATATGCCCCTGGAAAGAGCCCGAACACTAGACCAATTTGAAAAAGAGTTGTCATTTCCTGCCATTGCAAAAAAGATAGAAATATTGGCCCGTTCACTTACCAAAAGAAAGTATGCAGGCGCCTTACCATCCTAAGATCAGCATCGTCATGCCGACTTACAACCGGGCGCACCTGATCGGTGAGACAATACAAAGTATCATTGATCAGGAATTCCAGGATTGGGAACTGATCATAATTGATGATGCTTCTTCTGATGGTACAAAAGAACTGGTTGAAGCGATCCCTGATCCCAGGATAAGGTATATGCTGTTCCCAAAGATCGGTTATGGAATAAAATTAAGGGCCACAGGAATTGGATATGCCGACGGAGAATGGATCGCTTTTGCAGATTCGGATGACCAGTGGGCCCGCGATAAATTGCTAAAACAGTCTAATGCACTGGAACAGTTTCCAGATGCGATGTTCTGTCTTACAGGGGGCTTTAATTTCCGTCAGAAGGATCAGCCGTTGGAATACTTTTACCCGGGCAAAAAGGGCCACCGTTTTGGCGAACTGCTATTGCCGATCTTCCGGTCTGAAGTTGCATTGTTTCCGCAAACTTTATTGTTCAGGCGAACTTGCATTCCACTTGTTGAGGAATATGCGGCAAAAGATCCGGGTGCAGATATCCAATTCCTTGTGGGTATGGCAGCTGAGTTTAAAGGCATTGTTCTTTATGACAATTTGCTCTATCGACGTTTGCACGAAAGTAATTTCAGTAGCAGGGAATGGGAACACGGGTATAAAGAAGGTTTGCAGATGATCCGTTATTTCCAAAAAAATGGAAAACTGAGTGTGAAGGATGCCCGGCAATTCCTGTTTCGTATTCATATACATTATGGAGAAAAATGCCGGGTAAAAAGAAAGCGCCTGCAGTCCTTTTCTCAATTTATGAAAGCCTGGAGGAACAAACCATTTAGCATTGTACCTCCAAAGAAGATAGGAAAATTGGTATTACAGAGTTTGCGATCCAAATAGCTCTGCTAAAGCAGAAATGGTAGCGGATAAAGGAAATTCATTATTGCTTTTAAGTTGATCAAACTCCACCAACAATTCAGTTGCCTTTTCTGAAAGAGCCATCTTATCTTGAACTACATGCCAGCCAGGTACTGATCTTTTCATAGGTTGAACAAAACTGATCACTTGCATACCACAGCTGATCGCTTCAAGGCAGACCATTCCAAAACCTTCATAAATTGAAGGATGTATCAATATCTTACTGTTTTCCATTGCTGCTAAAACCTCGGAATGTGATCGCTCACCTGCCAATTGAAGATTATTCTCCAATCCCAGCGTCTTGATCATTAGCTCGAGCTTGTCTTTTTCATGGCCAGTTCCTATCAATAAGGCTTTAATAGCGGAGTTTGTTTTCTTTAAGGCAACAACGGTCTCAATAAATACAGAATAATTCTTCAAGGGGATAAGTGACCCAACCCCTAACAGATCGTATTCTCTTTTGCGGGATACACTTGAATTTACGGGTGCTTCAACACCAGGAGCAATCACTTTGTAAGGTCTGATCCCATGTTCCTCTTCCATTCTTTCCTGCAGAAAATCAGACAGGGCAAGCAGTTCTCCAGACTTTAATTTAAGCCGTGTGGGATAAGGATTTTCCCTTTTTACATCCTGTCCCCATAGCCAGCAATAATGTGGGATCCCATATTTTTTTGACATCCAGTTGCCGGCCCAGGCAGTTTCATTGTACCAGAAACTCAGACAACCATCTATTTTTTTTTCAGAATGAAGATGCCTGAGTTTGACTTTTATCTTTTGCCTTAAAAAAAAACGGTTTAATCCACCTTGATTTCTTCCCCCGAAGGGAATTATTAAAAACCCTCGCCATTTATAAGGTTTGTTATGATATGGATATTGTAAAGCAAAAATGATCAATTCAAATTCAGGGAGTATTTCCTTCCATTTCAATACCAGGGACTGTTGAAAGGGGATGCAGGTACTGTCTGTTTCGTCAACAGGAAACCCGGGAGTAATAATAATGATCCTTTTACTTTTATTTTCCATTAAGAGTAACCTGGAGGTCGCATTGGGTAAGTAATTGTTGCTCGTGTGTAACCAGCAGGATCAGTTTTCCCTTGCCCTGCCATTCCTTCAATGTTTTAAGAATAACCTTCACCGATGCATTGTCCAGTTCATTAAAAGGTTCGTCGAGTATCAGTAGATCAGATCCTTTATAGAGTGCCCTGGCTACTGCAATTCGCTGTCTTTGCCCACCGCTGATATTCTTTCCGTTTTCGGTAAGCAGGCTATCGCTATTTCCAATCGCTTGCAAACCCAGGCTTTTGATCAATTGTTGCAATTTAACAGGATCTTTTGGAGTTTGTTCGAGGCATATATTTCTGCCAATGGTATCATGAAAAATAAAACTTTCCTGTTTTATATAAGAGATCCGCGGCCAGAATAATTGTAAGGTTGCCGCATCATAAGGATTATGGTTGATAAGGATTTCACCGCATTCCGGTGTTAATAATCCCAGCAGGATATTCAGCAAGGTTGTTTTCCCAATGCCACTGTCCCCGGTAATACCGATCATTTGACCAGGCCCAATCGAAAAACTAAGGTCTTTGAATAATTCTTTTCCGTTGTAGGAAAATCGAAGCCGGTTCGCTTCCAGTGATTGGATGGGAATGATCGACGAACCATCGATGGGTTCCGTTTTCTGAAGACTTTTCCTGCCCCATTGTTGGGCAATTAAAGGATAGGCCCTGATCAACCCTGCGAGGTTGATGATCTTTACAAGACCAGGAATGATCTTATAAGAACCTGCAATAAAAGCGCCTATCGTAATAAGCAGGTCTTTGTTTCCTGGATCTGCCCATTTTGAGATCAACAATAATAGAAATAATCCGAGGATCGCAAATATTTCAATGATCCTTGATGGATATTGTTGCAGGCTAATTGAATGAAATAATTCCTGGCTGAACTCTGTTCTTTCTGTCATGAACCTTTCCCTGAAGAATTTTTCTTTTTGGTAGATCCTTGATTCTACAAACCCTTTTATTGCATCAAGCAGGTATTGGTAAGAACGTTCATTTGTCCTGCGCACATTGTCTTTTGCAATTTTCATTCGCTTGCGGATCAGGTAAAAAACTACCCAGGCAGGGGGAACCAGTAAGATGATGATAATTGCAAATAATCTGGCATTATAGAAAAGGATGGCTATAACAGAAATCCCAACCAGTGATAACTGCGTAAAGATCTGCTGCCATCCCCATAACACTTGCTGGGAAAACTCAAATGGTTCCAGGGCTATTTTCCTGATCAGGGAAGAGGAATCCATTTTCACGTAGGCTTTGAGATCTGTTTGCTGGAACCTGGAAAGACTTTCCATAGAAAGACGAGTTGCCACCCTGGCCGTATACTTATCCTGTGCCCTTAATAGCCTGGTGGCTAAGATGTTCTTAAAAATGAAAAGTAAAAGAAAAGCACCTGTGATGAGCAGGGGGTCTTGTAGATCGATCCAGTAGGGAAGAATATTTTCGGAATGAGGTAGGGTCAGGTAGAAATGTACTGTCCATAGAAGGGCAGCAAGCGAGGCTATATCTGCAAGACTAATAAACAGGCTTAGAGCTGTCAGTTTTACAAAACTTTTCCTCTCTTCGGGAAGTAAAATGGTCCAGGTATCATGAAACCTTTTGGTCAAGGGATAAGCATAGTATTAAACATTCGCTGAAATTTTTCTTTCTCCGGGGAGGGAAAGTTTACTGATCTTTCCGGATCGGTACCTGCGCTGCAACCTGTACAACTTACTATGTTTCATAAAGACCTGGTATGCGGAATGGATAGCGATGGTCCAACCATCAAACCCATCCATAAAACCTCTTCGCAGGAAATAACCATTGAAAAAGGCCCAAAAAGGATGGATAACAATGCGAAGTAGATTGGTTCTTTTTCCTGCAGCCAGTAAAGATGTGGCAGCTATGGAACTCAGCCGGTTGTTTTGCCATACCAGGTCGGCAGGTGTTTCAAAGGAATAATGAAGGATATTGCCTGGCAGGTGTTTTACTGGTATCCCCTTACTAAGCTGGATCTTGTCGTGGGGGTTCAAACCACCCCATTCAGCGACTCTTCGGTCAAATAGCCTGGTTTTTCTGTCAGGATACCAAAGGCCATGTTTGATAAAGTGCCCGCAGTAACTGGTGCAACGATTCATATTGCCAGCATTAAATTCTGTATCCTCCTTCTGGTGGAGAATGGCTTCAGCCAATTCATCATCCAGGGCCTCATCAGCGTCAAGACTTAATACAAGGTCGAACCTGGCCAGCCGAATAGCAGCATTTTTCTGGCCAATATATCCTCTGAATTTTTCAAGATGAACACGCGCACCCATATTTTCCGCGATCGAAACAGTATCATCAGTGGAATATGAATCGAGCACGACGATCTCATCGGCGATTTGTCGAACAGAAGCAATACATCGGGCTATATTCTGTTCTTCATTAAATGTTATTATGACTACTGATAAAGGGCGCACTAAGATTTGGGCTTCATTTATCTACTAATCGTTTGAATTTCCTTTGAGGTTGGCTCTTACAACCAATTCAATAAAAAAGGGTAGTCCACAAAATAGAATGATCCCATATTGGGTTTCCCACATTGATTCGAGCAGGGAATAGACCAAAAAAAGTCCAATAAAAAGACTTCCCGCAAAATGCCGCAATCTAATGGAAATGATCAGCAGGACCATGAACATGAAAAGAAAGCAGAGCATTCCGGGTATGCCATATCGTAATAGAGATTCTAATAGTTGGTCATGGCAATTATAAGCCAGGTAGCCAGGGTCGCCCTTGGAATTTCCGGAGTACATGTTCCTGGAAATGTATTCCTCATTTAGAAAAGGCTGGGCATTTACGGGACCAACACCCCGGGACCAGGCATTTTTTTTATTAAGAATATCCGGAACCAGTTTCCACTGCAATATCCTGAACTGGGCCCCATTAAAATAAATGCCGGGATCAAATTTTTCTTTCTCTGCCAGAAAGGGATCACCAGAGATGCTATCCCGAAACCGGGCGCCTATTCGATTATTGGTTACTAATAATACCGCGCAAAATGCAACTAATAAAAGAAAAGCAGCCCATTTCCTGATGCGCGTATTTAGGTTGGAGAAAATAAATTGAATCCATAGAAACCCGAGAAAGATGATGACCAGTTTAGATGATAATAACAAAATAAAGACCGAAAGGAACACTAAGGCAATACTGTTTATTTTTTTTCTGTTAAAGGGAGTACCTGCCCAGTGTTGCTGCAGGAAAAATACTCCCAGCAAACAATATATAGAGAAATAAACGGCATGTTGGTGGAAAGGGCTTACTAATTTATGGTAGAAAAGGAAGGACGGATCATGCTGATCAAGTGAATTCCAG
>Ga0157370_10007815_pt1 | contig 11586 bp, 9 predicted proteins | sample C35metaG_FD_113463 | JGI IMG/M metagenome (GOLD analysis project Ga0157370, IMG submission 113463) | Corn rhizosphere microbial communities from Kellogg Biological Station, Michigan, USA - C3-5 metaG | ecosystem: Host-associated > Plants > Roots > Rhizosphere > Soil | place: USA: Michigan... | reverse complement strand
GCAGGCGATCGACCGGCTGAAGCACGACCGCGGGATCGAGCTCGACTCGCAGTTGACCGCGTCGGACTTCATCGAGCTCGCGGGCTGGTTCGAGGAGATCTTCCGCGAGGAGACCGGAGTGGCGTTCCCGACCGATCCTCGTGAGCAGCTCGTCTGCGCGGTCAAGGCCGTCTTCGCGTCGTGGGACGCTCCGCGGGCGCGCGTCTACCGGCGCGAGTACCGCATTCCGGACGACCTCGGGACCGCCGTGAACGTGATGGAGATGGTGTTCGGGAACCGCGACGCGCGCTCCGCGACCGGGGTCTGCTTCAGCAGAAGCCCGGCGACGGGTGAGCCGGGACTGTTCGGCGAGTTCCTGGTCGACGCGCAGGGCGAGGACGTGGTCGCCGGCACGCGCACCCCCGAGCCGATCGAACGGATGCAAGACCTCTTCCCCGACGCCTACGACGAGTTGGAGCACGCGGTCGGTGAGCTCGAGCGGCACTACCGCGACGTGCAGGACGTGGAGTTCACGGTCGAGCATGACGAGCTCTTCCTGCTCCAGACCCGCGGCGCGAAGCGCACCGCCGCCGCCGCATTGCGCGCCGCGGTTGCGTTCGTCGACGAGGGACTGATCAGCCCTCGGGAGGCAGTGCGCCGGATCGACCCCGCCGCCGTCGAGCAGCTACTGCATCCGGCGATCGATCCGACGATCCCGCTCGACATCGCTGCCGTCGGTCTTGCCGCGTCGCCTGGAGCGGCGTGCGGCGTCGTCATCTTCGACGCCGACGATGTCGCAGCCGCCGCCGAGGAGGGGGACGTGATCCTGGTGCGGCCGGAGACGACGGCAGACGACATCCACGGCCTGATCGGCGCCGCCGGGGTCCTGACCGCGCGCGGCGGCATGACGTCACACGCCGCCGTCGTCGCCCGCGGCATGGGCAAGCCGTGCGTCGCAGGCTGCACCGCGCTGCACGTGGACGTCGAGAGTCGAAGGGCCGAGCTCAACGGTCGCAGCCTGAACGAGGGCGACACGGTCACGATCGACGGTACGACGGGAAGGGTCGTCCTCGGCGCGGTTCCGCTCGTCGATCCCGAGCCGAACGCCGACTTCGACCTCGTCCTTCGGTGGGCCGACGAGGAGCGTCACCTCGGCGTTCGCGCCAACGCGGACACGCCGGAGGACGCTCGGCGGGCGCGGGAGAACGGCGCCGAGGGCATCGGCCTCTGCCGCACCGAGCACATGTTCATGGCGGACGACCGGCTGCCGGTCGTCCGGCGGATGATCCTCGCTTCGGCCGACGAGGAGCGCTCGAAGGCCCTCGCGGAGCTACTGCCCATGCAGCAGCGGGACTTCGAAGGGATCTTCGAGGCGATGAGCGGCCTGCCGGTCACGATCCGCCTCCTCGATCCGCCCTTGCACGAGTTCCTGCCGCCGCTCGACGAGATCGAGGACGAGCAGACGCGCGAGCGCGTCGCATCGCTGCACGAGGCGAACCCGATGCTTGGAACGCGCGGCTGCCGCCTCGGGCTGCAATGGCCGGGCATCTACGAGATGCAGGTTCGCGCAATCGCGCGTGCGGCCCGCGCCGTCGAGTCGCGGACAGGTCTCGCGCCTCACGTGGAGATCATGCATCCGCTCGTCGCGTTCGAGGAGGAGCTCGTGCGACTCGAGGAGCTGACGGCGAGGACGGTCGCCGAGGAGGGCGGCATCGCGTATCTCTGCGGGACGATGATCGAGCTGCCGCGGGCGGCGCTTCGCGCCGGAGACCTGGCACGCCATGCCGACTTCTTCTCCTTCGGGACGAACGACCTGACGCAGACGACGCTCGGCTTCTCCCGCGACGACGCACAGGGCCGGTTCCTCACCTACTACCTGGAGCACGGCGTGCTCCAGGAAGACCCGTTCGCGACGCTCGACGTCGAGGGCGTCGGTGAGCTGATCCGCATCGCGGTCGAGCGAGGGCGCGCCGCCAACCCCGAGCTGCACGTCGGCGTCTGCGGAGAGCACGGAGGCGACCCCGCCTCGATCGACTTCTGTCACCGGGCCGGCCTCGACTACGTGTCGTGCTCGCCGTTCCGCGTCCCCGTCGCGCGCCTGGCTGCCGGCCAGGCGGCGCTGGCGCAGGTCAACGAGACCGCCTACGTCCCGGCAGGCGGCTGAAAGCGAGAGGAGAAGTCATGACAACCCGTATCGCAATCAACGGCTTCGGACGCGTCGGTCGCTGCGCGCTCCGGTCGGCGGTCGAGTCGGGCGCCGACGTGGAGTGGGTGGGGATCAACGACGTCGCCGACGTCGCGACCCTCGCGCACCTCCTGCGGCACGACACGGTGTACGGCCCGTTTCCCGGCGAGGTCGTCGTGCGCGGCGAGGTGCTCGTCGTGAACGGTGTTGCGATCCCGGTCAGCTCGAAGCTCGATCCGATCGATCTGCCGTGGGCCGAGCTGCACGCCGACGTCGTGCTCGAGTGCACCGGCAAGTTCCGGACGAGAAGCGACGCGGCGAAGCACATCGTCGCCGGCGCCCGGAAGGTGGTGCTCTCCGCGCCGGGCAAGGACGTCGACGTGACGATCGTCCGCGGCGTCAACGACGACGCGTATGACGCGCAGAGGCACGACGTGATCTCGAATGCGTCGTGCACGACGAACTGTCTCGCGCCGGTCGCCAAGGTCCTGTCGGACACGTTCGGCATCCGCCACGGCACCATGACCACGGTCCACGCGGTCACCGGCGACCAGCGCGTGGTCGACCTGCCGCACAAGGACCTGCGCCGGGCGCGCGCCGCGGGCGCCAACATCGTCCCGACGTCGACCGGCGCGGCGAAGGCGATCGGCCTCGTCGTGCCCGAGCTCGCCGGGAAGCTGCACGGCTTTGCGGCCCGCGTCCCGGTGCTCACCGGCTCGCTGGTCGATCTGACCGTCGAGCTCGAGCGTCGGACAACGGCGGACGAGATCAACTCGGCTCTGGAACAGGCAAGCCTGGGCGACCTCGCCGGGATCATGGACGTGTCCCACGAGCCGCTCGTGTCCAGCGACGTGATCAAGTCGCCGTACTCGTCGGTCGTCGACGCCGAGCTGACGACGGTGACGGGCGGCACCCAGGCGAAGGTGATCGCCTGGTACGACAACGAGTGGGGTTACGCGACCCGGCTCGTCGAGCTGGCGCAGCGAGTGCTCGTGGCCGAGCCCGTGCTCGTCTGATCCGGGAAAACCCGGTCTGGCTTCGGTGCCGGCCCTGATTCAGCGGGGCCGGCACCGCGTCACGCTCGCAACGACAAAGGAGGCGCCATGCAAGCGCTCGTGTATCACGGCCCCGGCAAGCGGGCCTGGGAGGAAGTCCCCGATCCGGTCATCGTCGAGCCGACGGACGCCATCGTCCGCATCGACGTCGCAACGATCTGCGGCACCGACCTCCACATTCTGAAGGGAGACGTGCCGGAGACGAAGCCCGGCACCATCCTCGGCCACGAGGCGGTCGGCACGGTCGTCGAGGTCGGCTCGGCCGTCACGACGATCGAGCCGGGCGACCAGGTGCTCGTGTCCTGCATCACGTCGTGTGGACGCTGCCGATTCTGCAAGGAGGGCCACTACGGCCTCTGCACCGGCGGTGGCGGCTGGATCTTCGGCCACACGATCGACGGGCTGCAGGCCGAGCTCGCCCGCGTCCCGTTCGCCGACACCTCGGTCTACAAGGTGCCGGCGGGGCTGACGCCGGAAGACGTGATCTTCCTCGCCGACATCCTGCCCACGGCCTTCGAGGTCGGCGTGCTGAACGGCGGCATCCAGCCCGGCGACACCATCGCGGTCGTCGGTGCCGGCCCGATCGGGCTGGCGACGATCATGACGGCGAAGCTCTTCACGCCGAGCAAGATCATCGCGATCGACCTCGCGGAAGCCCGGCTCGAGAAAGCGCTCGAGTTCGGCGCCGACATCACGATCGACAACGGCACGGAGGACGCGACCGCCAGGGTGATGGAGCTGACGAACGGCCTTGGCGTCGACGTGGCCGTCGAGGCGGTCGGCGTTCCCGAGACGTTCGAGCTTTGCACCTCGATCGTCCGGCCGGGCGGCCGCGTAGCGAACGTCGGTGTGCACGGTCATTCGGCGACGCTGCATCTCGAGACGCTGTGGATCCGTGACGTCACCATCACAACGGGTCTCGTCGACACGCTGACGACACCGCAGCTCATGCGGCTCATCGAGGAGCGCAGGCTCGATCCATCGCCGTTTGCGACGCACCGGTTCTCGCTGTCGCAGATGGAGGAGGCCTACGACGTCTTTGCCGCCGCTGCCGAGACGCACGCGCTCAAGGTCGTGCTCACGGCGGAGCCGGTGCTGCTTCTGCCGGAGCATGAGGCCGTTCCCGTGGCCTCACTCGTCTAGACGCATCGGACTAGCGGGTGCCGGGGCTGCGGCCCGGCACCCGCTACGCCGCGCGAAGAGACCGCTCGAGGAGAGACTCGAGTGCGGGCGTCACGTCGTCGGCGCCATACGCGTGCAATGCCTCCGCCTCGGCGCCCGACGCCACTCCGATCACCGGCATGCCGATGCTTCGGGCGGCGACGACGCCCGCGCCGCTATGGGTCAGTGAGACGGCGTGTGCAGGCGGCACGCCCAGCTCGGCGCAGGCCGCGAGCAGCAAATCGGGTGCCGGGCGTGAGCGGAGGTTCCGCGAGCGCATCGTGCTCGCATCGACACGAACGTCGATCAGGTCCGCGAGGCCTGCAAGCTCGAGCATCGGAGAAGCGGTGGCGCTGGCCGACACCACGGCGCGTCCCATGCCGGCCAGGCCGGCAGCCTGGAGGTAGCGGTGAGCGCCGGTCAGCGCGGCGACGCCGCGGGCGTGCAGCCCGTGCTCGAGGAGCTCGCCCTTCCGGCGCGCGATCTCCGAGACCGATGCGTCCGGAAGACGGAGGCCGCGTCCGGCGAGAAAGAGCCGGATCCCTTCGGCGCGGAGCCGGCCGTCGAAGTAGGCGTGGTAGTCGGCGTCACGGTCGAACGGCGTGTAGTGCGCGCGTTCGTCCTGCGTCAGGCTGAGCAGGACGGGCTCCAGCGCCTGCGCCCACGCGGCTGCGTGCAGCGCGTCGCTGTCGGTGAGGACTCCGTCGAGATCGAAGAGGCACACCTTGGCGATGCTTGGCAGGCCGAGTCGATGCGCGGTGACGGATCCCGAGGAGAGCCACGGTGGCGGCGTGATGTGATGCATCGCGGCCACCGCGCGGAGGAGCTCCGCTGTCTCACGGCGCTCCTCCGTCAGGCGGTGCGCCTCCCGAGAGAGCGTGGCGGGCGACAGGACGGTACGGTCCGCCTCCAGTGCCCGTGCGGCCGCGTCGAGCGCCCACTGCCAGTGCGCAGCCGTGCCGTTCAGGTCGGGCGCATGCGTCGCCGTCTCGGTCACTTCGGCTGCCGAAAGGCGTAGCGGGCGACGACCCAGCTCGTCAGGAACGCGAAGAGCGCCAAAACGACCGCCGAAGGGGTCGACGACGTGTTCGTACCGGAGCCGTTCGAGGTCACGATGTCCGGGCCGAAGAGCGCGTCGACGCCGACGACGATCCAGATCAGCCCGATCGCGATCGAGGGCCACGCTCGCGGGTCGAAGCTGCGGCGCCCCAATGTCGGCTGCGCCGGCAGCGGTTGCATCGGCTGATGTGCCGTGCTCGTCATGTGTGTACCTCCTTTCCCTTCTATCGTCGCCGCTCCGGGTCTCCGCCGGATCAGTGGGTTCGCGGACACGTCGTCGGGCCGTGCTCGTACTTTCCCCCGCCGAGGGCTCAGGGGTTTGCCCGATGCCGCGTCTCCACGTTCGTACGAGCCTTTGCCGTGCCGGCCGGCGCACGAACGCCGACCGGCATCAACCGGCCAAGAGGAGGCAACATGGCCAACAAGAGAACCGCCACCGGCTGGCTGCTCGCCGCGCTCGTCTCCGTCGCCCTCGCAGTGGCATTCGGGACGGCAGGTGCAGGCGCCACGTCGCAGGCGAAGGCGTATCCGCGAGCTCAGACGCTCATTACGAGCGGAACGCAGTGGGGGAACATCGCGGGGATGAACCCGTTCACCCACAACAACGCAGCCGGGATGATCGGGCTCGTCAACGAGACGCTGCTCCGGTACGACCCGCTGTCGGGCAACTACATCGACTGGCTCGCCCAGTCCGCGAAATGGACCGGCGCGACGCAGTACACGGTGGTCGTCCGCCCGGGCGTCAAGTGGAGCAACGGCCGGCCGTTTACCGGCAAGGACGTTGCGTTCAACGTCAATCTGCAGCGGTTCTCCACGGGGCAGTGGAACAACCTATGGGTGAACCTGAAGCAGCCGATCCGAGTGCACGGGAACACGGTCGTCTTCAACTTCAAGGGGACGCCGAACTACGTGCAATGGCAGAACATGGTCTGGAACATGCCGATGATCAGCCCTGTTCAGGGCAAGACGATCAAGACGGCCCAGCAGCTGACCACGTACAACCCGCACACCCCGATCGGGACCGGGCCGTACAAGCTCGACACCAGCGGGTTCGACGTCACGACCCGCGTCGTGTGGGAGAAGCGGGCCCATTGGTGGGCGTCCGACCTGGGCATCTCGCCCTCGCCGGCGCCGAAGTACATCATCGACCTCGTCAACACGTCCAACACCAACAGCCTCTCGGCGGTGCTGGCCGGTGTCGAGGACCTGAACAACAACTACCTCCCGGGTGTCAGCAAGCTCGTCGACTCCGGCAAGGTCATCACGTACTTCAACAAGGCGCCGTACATGCTGTCGGCGAACACCGCGTGGCTCGAGCCGAACACCGCGGTCGCGCCGCTCAGCGACAAGACGTTCCGCAAGGCCCTCGCGATGTCGATCGACATCTCGAAGATCGTGCGTGACGACTACGGCAACCTCGTCCTGCCGGCGAGCCCGACCGGGCTTCTGCCGACATGGAAGAACACGATCAACACGGGCCTCGTCAAGCAGCACGGGTTCAAGTACGACCCGGCCGGTGCGAAGGCGCTGCTGCTCAAGGCGGGCTACAAGCTCGACGGCTCGGGGATGTTCCTGAACAAGGACGGGTCGAAGATCGACCTCAACATCTCCGTCCCGCAGGGCTGGTCCGACTGGGAGGCCGCCCGTGACATGATCGTCTCGTCGGCGAAGACGGCCGGAATCCGGCTCCACGCCCAGGTGAAGGACTACAACACCTGGCGCGACGACAGGAACGCCGGGAAGTTCGACCTCGTCGTCGACAACCCGTACCAGCTCGCGGACAACCCGTGGACATACTGGAACGGGATCTACCACCTGCCGGTGATCACGACCGGCACGGGGCAGACGTTCGCGAACTACGAGCGGTACCAGAACGCGACTGCGTGGAGTCTCACCCAGAAGCTCGACCAGACTCCGCTGGCGAACACCAAGCAGGTCGCGTCCCTGAACAACCGGCTGCAGACGATCTTCATGCAGGATCTGCCGCTGATTCCGCTCTGGTACAACGGCGTCTGGTCGCAGATGACGTCCAAGTACTGGACGAACTGGCCGAACGCGAACAGCGATCGCAAGTTCATCCCGGTCATGTGGGGCGGCTATCTGCAGATGACGGGGATCGACACGATCACCCACCTCAAGAGCACGACGAGCGGCAAGTAGCGCTCGTGATGACACTCGTCGCCCCTCTCCGACGCACCATCGCCGAAGAGGGGCGACGTCGCTTCGACGTGAGGACCGACCTGTGCTCCGGTACCTGTCCAGGAAGCTAGGGATCTACCTGCTGACCTTCGTCGCCGCGGTGACGGTCGACTGGTCGATCCCGCATCTCATGCCGGGCAACCCGGTGCTCACGCTGATGGGCCGCATCCAGATCCAGGACCCGGTCGTCGCGCAGCACGTCTACGACAGCTACATGCGGTCGTTCAACCTCGACCTGCCGCTCTGGAAGCAGTACTGGTACTTCTGGGTGTCGCTCTTTCACGGCGACCTGGGGACGAGCATCCTGCAGTTCCCGACCCCGGTCACGTCGATCATCCTGCACGCCGTCCCGTACACGCTCTCGCTGCTTCTGCCGTCGATCCTGCTGAGCTGGTACGTCGGCAACAAGATCGGCGCGCTTGCCGCCCGCCGCAAGGTGCTCGACAACACCGTTCTGCCGGTCGGCTACGTCCTGACCGCGACGCCGTACATGTGGCTGGCGATCCTGCTCGTCTGGGTGTTCGCGGTCACGCTCAGCTGGTTCCCGGTGGGACTTGCGTACAGCCCGACGGCCGGCAAAGGCTGGTCGGTCGCGTTCGGCCTCGACGTGTTGCACCACTGGGTGCTCCCGTTTCTCTCGCTCTTCCTCGTCGGCTGCGGCGGGTGGGCGATCGGCATGCGGAACATGATCATCTACGAGCTCGAGTCCGACTACGCGCACTACCTCGAGTCGCTCGGAGCTCCGCGCAGGCTTGTTCGCAAGTACGCGTTCCGGAACGCGATGCTGCCGCAGATCAGCGGGCTCGCTCTCTCGCTCGGCGCGGTGATCGCCGGGGCGCTCGTCACCGAAATCGTCTTCTCGTACCCCGGTCTCGGCTACCAGATCTATCGCGCGATCACGAACGAGGACTATTTCGTGATCCAGGGGATCTTCCTGTTGATCATCGTCGGCGTCCTCGCCGCGAACTTCCTCGTCGACATCGTCTACGTGATCGTCGACCCGCGGACGCGGCTCGGGATGCAGGGGGGTGGGCAGGCGTGATTCCCGGAATCTCGAAGAAGGGCGAGGGTGCGGACTCGGCGCTCCGCGAGACCGTCTACTTCGCGCTCCACAATCGCAAGCTCGTCGTCGGCCTCGGCATCACGCTCTTCATGCTCCTCTTCGCGCTCGTGGGACCGCTGTTCGCACAGCACCCGCCCCTCGAGTACGGCGGCCACCTGTCGGTCGCCCCGACGACCAGGGACGGGTACTGGTTCGGCACCACGCTCCTCGGCCAGGACGTCTATGCGCAGTTCGTCAACGGCCTTCGCCTGGCGTTCGTCGTCGGTGCGATCGGAGGCGGCATCGCGGCGCTCGTCGGCATGGTCGTGGGCTTCACCGCCGGCTACCGGGGCGGGGTCGTCGACGAGATCCTCAACATGCTCACGAACGTCGTCCTCGTCATCCCGACGTTCGCGCTCCTGCTCGTGATCGCCGCCTATCTCAAGGTGCGCGGCGTGATGACGGAGTCGATCTTCATCGGTCTCACCTCGTGGCCCTGGGCCGCCCGTGCGCTTCGCGCGCAGACGTTCTCCCTGACGTCGCGCGACTTCATCGGGCTCGCCCGTCTGAGCGGCGAGCGGAGCTCGCGGATCATCTTCACCGAGATCGCGCCGAACATGAGCTCGTATCTCTTCATGATGTTCATCCTCCTGTTCGGCGGGGCGATCCTGATCGCCGCGACGCTCGACTTCATCGGCCTCGGCCCCTCGAACACGATCTCGCTCGGGATGATGATGCAGCTGTCGGTGCAGAACGCCGCGCTGCAGCTCCATCTGTGGTGGTGGTTCCTGCCGCCCGGCCTGGCGATGATGGCGATCGTCGGCTCGCTCTACGTGATGAACGTCGGGCTCGACGAGGTGTTCAACCCGCGGCTCCGGAGCATGTAGGGATGAGCCTCGACGTCTCCGGCCTGAAGATGTACTACCGCACCGTGCGTGGCGACGTCCGCGCGGTCGACGACGTCACCTTCTCGATCGCGGACGGCGAGATCATGGGTGTCGCCGGCGAGTCGGGGTGCGGGAAGTCGAGCCTCGGGAACAGCCTCGTGTACCTCGCGGGTCGGATGAAGTACGTCGGGGGCACGGTCGAGCTCGACGGAGCGCCGCTCCCGATCTGGGACTTCGAGGCGATGAACCAGTACCGCTTCTCCCGGGTCTCGGTCATCCCGCAATACGCGATGAGCGCGCTCAACCCGACGCGGCGGGTCGGCCGGATGCTCGAAGAGCTCCTCAAGTCGCGCGGCTTCGACTACGGGTCGCTGCAGCCGGAGCTCTTGCGGCGGCTCGAGCTCGTCGGTCTCGACGCCGAAGTGCTCCGCCTCTATCCAATCGAGCTCTCCGGCGGCATGAAGCAGCGGACGGTCATGGTCATCTCGACGCTGCTCGACCCCTCGCTCCTCATCGCCGACGAGATCACCTCCGCGCTCGACGTCTCGACGCAGAAGGCGGTCGCGAAGATGCTCGTCGAGTTCCGAGACCGCGGCTTCGTGAAGAGCATGGCCGTGATCACTCACGACATCTCGATCCTCTACCAGGTCGCCGACACGATCCTCGTCATGTACGGCGGCCAGCTCGCCGAGAAGGCGTCGGCCGCCGAGATCATCGAGGCCCCGCGTCATCCGTACACGAAGCTGCTGATCTCCTCTCTCCCGGAGATCGGCGTCAGGTACGAGACGAAGAAGCTTCACGGGATCCCCGGGACGCCGCCCGCGTTGCTCGATCCCCCGAAGGGATGCCGCTTCCGCGACCGGTGCCCCCTCGTGAGCGAAGCGTGCCGCCGGACGCCGCCGTTCCGAGAGGTCGCAGCCGGGCATCACGTCGCGTGCTGGCAGGTGGCCGCATGAGCGCTCTCCTCGAGCTGGAGCGGTGCACCAAGGTCTACCGGGTCGGATCGTTCGGGACGCGCCGGCTCACCGCGGTCAGCGACGTCTCGTTCGACGTGCGGGCGGGCGAGGTCGTCTCCTTGATCGGCGAGAGCGGAAGTGGCAAGTCGACCATCGGACGCATGATCCTGAGGCTGTCACCGGTCACGAGCGGCACGATCCGGTTCAAGGGGGACGACGTCTCCACGTACAGCGATCACCGGCTGAAGGCGTACTACCGACACGCCCAGGGCGTCTTCCAGGACCCGTTCAGCTCCTACAACCCGGTGTACAAGGCCGACCGGGTCCTCGAGCTGGTCAAGATCGCCTACTTCCCGCACGTCGACCGGGCGACGTGGCGTTCGAAGATCGAAGCATCGCTCGAGGCCGTCTCGCTCGATCCCGGCCAGGTCCTGCACAAGTTCCCGCACCAGCTGAGCGGCGGCCAGCTGCAGCGGCTGCTCGTCGCGCGCGCGCTGCTCCTCGACCTCGAGTTTCTCGTCGCCGACGAGATCATCAGCATGCTCGACGCATCGACGCGAATCGACGTCTTGAACTTGCTCGGCGCGCTGAAGGCGCGAGGGCTCGGGATCCTCTTCATCACGCACGATCTCTCCCTCGGCAACTACATCAGCGACCGAACGCTGATCCTGCGCCGCGGCGCCGTCGTCGAGAGCGGCCCGACCAGCGAGGTGTTCGGCGACCCGAGACATCCCTACACCCGATCGCTACTCGCGGCGGTGCCGCACTTGCATCAGAAGTGGGGCAACGACACGAGCTACGGATTCGACTCCGAGCAAGTTCCGACGGCGCTCGTGCCCGTCGGCCCGGACCACCTCGCGAGGGTGGCGGTATGAAAGGAAGGAAACGATGACTCCTCTCAGCTCGTTCCCGGCGAACTTCGTCTGGGGAGCGGCGACCTCTGCGTATCAGACCGAAGGCGCCGTCGATGCCGACGGTCGCGGTGAGAGCATCTGGGATCGCTTCTGCGCTGCTTCCGGCAGCATCAAGGACGGCACGAGCGGCGCCGTCGCCTGCGACTTCT
>Ga0157370_10007814_pt1 | contig 11587 bp, 9 predicted proteins | sample C35metaG_FD_113463 | JGI IMG/M metagenome (GOLD analysis project Ga0157370, IMG submission 113463) | Corn rhizosphere microbial communities from Kellogg Biological Station, Michigan, USA - C3-5 metaG | ecosystem: Host-associated > Plants > Roots > Rhizosphere > Soil | place: USA: Michigan... | reverse complement strand
TTCAAGCAATAAATTTGAGGTAAATTGTTCAGTTTCAAAGTGTCCGATGTCGGCAATGATCAGTTTTTCCTCTGCATCAAAAAACTCGTGGTATTTGAAATCTGCCGTGATAAAAGCATCGGCACCCGCTGCAATTGCTTCTCTTAAAAGGAAGCTACCCGAACCGCCACAAACCGCTACCTTTTTGATCCTTTTGTTAATTACTTCGGTATGCCTAACAACCCTGGCCTGCATCCTGTCTTTAACCAGATGTAAAAAATCGTAGCCATCCATATCATATTCCAGCCAGCCCACCATACCCGAACCAACCAGCTGATGCTTGTTTTCCAGTTTATAAATATCGTATGCCACTTCTTCATACGGATGGTTTTCGAACAAAGCAACTAATATTTTCCGTTCAGCCTGGGCAGGGTAAACCATTTCGATGCGCACCTCAGCCTCGCGGTGCCTGATACCTCTTTCACCTACAAAAGGATCTGACTCCTCATTGCCCTTAAAAGTACCAAAACCATCGGCATTAAAACTGCATTCGCTGTAATTACCAATATTGCCTGCGCCGGCATAAAACAAAGCTGAACGCAATTGTTCTGCCTGTGCCTGAGGACAATAGGTAACCAGCTTTTTTAACAAGCCAGCTTTGGGCGAGAGCACCTTTGTACCGGTTAAACCCAAACGCTCACAAATACGGGCATTTACTCCGGTATGGATGCTATCTAAATTGGTATGAATAGCATAAAGCGCAATGTTATTTTTGATGGCCTTAAGCACAACCCGTTCTACATAATTTTTGCCGTTCAGCTTTTTCAGACCTTTAAAAACAATCGGATGATGGGTGATAATTAGGTTGCAACCAGTGGAAATGGCCTCGTCCACAATCTTTTCTACACAATCGAGTGCTACCAGGGCAGCCCTGATTTCCATATTCGGATCGCCAACAATTAAGCCCGAATTATCGTAATCTTCCTGATAATTGAGGGGCGCAATGCTTTCTAAATAATTGGTTATTTCGGCTAATTTCATCTGTTAAAGATATAAAAAAAATATAGCCCAGGATTTAAATCCTGGGCTATGTTGTAGAAACTAATATCAGATTTCGATTATACCTTTGGTGCAAATCCGCCACCCATTCTTACCATTTGTAAACTTTCGAAAACCATTTTCTGGTTGTGCTCAAAAGCTAGGGTTTTGTGATTTACCACATCGATTATCGAACCGATGAAACAAAGGCCCGCAGTTAAAAGGTACAAAATACCCATACCAATCTGACCAATAATGAATCTTTGTAATCCCGGTACAGCGAAGAGTCCGATCAAACAGAAAATCAACATATCTGATGGATTTTTTCTTTTGCTGCTGTAAATCATTAAGAAATTGCGCAACTGCTGCTCGTCTAAACCTGTAGTTGCCTGTTGTAAGTATGAGTATTCATCTGGTGTTATACCTGGTAACGACATCAGAGGTGATTGAAATATATCCATGGTGTTTATCTATTTGAGGTTAAAATTTTAAATGTTTTTATCTTTTTTGTTAGTATATAAATTCTATAAAGTATAATTAAAAGTGCCGGAAACCCGAACCAATGTTCGGCAAAGCTTTCGGTAAATTCGCCATGAAAAATATGACTGATCGACCTGCCAATCCCACATCCCGGGCACCAGCCCCCGTAGCCTAAATTAGCCAGCGGACAAAGTGTGAAGTGATGTTCGTGGCCATTTGCTGTTGCCAATAACACTAAAGCTGTTAGCCAGAAAACAAGTTCTAACGGAAAGCGCTTAATGTTGTTCATTGTTTCACTTTTTATATAAATTAGAGGCTATACCACAGCCTTTGTTACATCAATTTGCCCTTAATCGACGAATGGGGGATATATTTCGACCAAACTTCTGATACGATCTAACAATGCGCAGTTATTTATTATCCCAATTGATTTTTTGCATCGCAACCCCGGCCAAAAGTAGTTAAAAAAACCTTTACACAAATTGCAGGTTAATATTAAAAGATAAGCTTATTTTTGTGCCTTGAACATTCGCGATTTAATAAACCGATACAAAACCGACGATAGGGTAACTCAATTTACCAAGGCGTTGAACAACACCAAAAACCCAAAAGTACAACTAAAGGGATTGGTGGGTTCGGCCGATGCTATTGTTGCCCTTTCTTCCTATTTTTTATTACATAAACCACTGCTCTTCGTTTTGCCTGATAGGGAAGAAGCCGCTTATTTTCAGTCCGACCTCGAAAGCGTGCTGGATAAGCAGGTTCTGCTATTTCCGTCATCGTACCGCAAATCATTCGACTTTACGCAGGTTGATACGGCCAATGTTCTGGCTCGGGCAGAAGTTTTAAATGAACTGAACCACGATTCGGAATACGGTAAAATTGTAGTTTCTTATCCGGAAGCGATTGCCGAAAAGGTTATTGACCGCTCTGCGCTCGAAAAAAACACACTAGAAATTAGTCTTGGCGCTAAACTGGGTATCGATTTTATCAACGAGTTTCTTATCGACTACGATTTCGACAGAAGGGATTTCGTTTATGAACCTGGCCAGTTTTCAATCCGCGGTGGTATTGTCGATATTTTTTCGTTTTCTTCGGACCTGCCTTTCCGCATCGAGTTTTTTGGTGATGAAGTAGAAAGTATCCGCAGTTTTGAAATCGAGAGCCAGCTTTCGGTGGCTGATGTTAAATCGCTAACCATTGTGCCTAATGTACAGGCTAAATTTTTAACGGAAAGCAATATCAGCATCCTCGATTATATTGACCAGGATACCCAGCTCTGGTTTAAAGATGTAGAATTTACACTCGATATTGTAAAAGCAGGTTTTAAAAAGGCCGTTGAGCTTTGGAAAGCCCTGCCTGCTGCCGATAAAAGTCAAAATCCCGAGTGGATAGATCCGAAATTTGCTTTTACTGATGAAAAGCTATTGGGAGATCACCTTCACGATTTTCCGCTGATTGAGTTTGGGAAGCAGTTTTTCTACAAAACCGACGATCGGTTTGAGTTCGAAACCAGGCCACAACCTTCTTTTAATAAAGATTTCAATCTGCTCATCCACAACCTTAAGGAGAATGAAAAAGCGGGTATTGTTAACTTTATTTTTACCGATTCGCCAAAACAGATTGAACGTTTGTATGCCATTTTAGAGGATATCGATAAAACAGCCAAGTTTACACCGATTAACAGCATGCTGCGCGAAGGCTTTGTTGATCCGCAAATCCAGACTGCTTTTTATACCGATCACCAGATTTTCGACCGTTACTATAAATATAAGCTTAAAAAAGGTTATCAAAAAAGCCAGGCCATTACGCTGAAAGATTTGAGGGAACTTAAATCAGGCGATTATGTTACCCACATCGACCACGGAATTGGAAAATACGCCGGATTGGAAAAAGTAGAGGTTAACGGTAAAACCCAGGAGATGATCCGTTTAATTTATGCCGATAACGACCTGCTTTATGTAAACATCAACTCGCTGAACCGCATTGCCAAATACAGTGGCAAAGAAAGTGGTGTACCCAAAATGAATAAACTGGGAACCGATGCCTGGGATAAGCTAAAAAAAACCACTAAAAAAAAAGTTAAGGATATTGCCCGCGACCTGATTAAGCTTTATGCCTTGCGTAAAACACAGGCCGGAACCGCATTTTCTCCCGATAGTTACCTGCAAACCGAACTCGAGGCTTCCTTTATTTATGAGGATACCCCCGATCAGCTAAAAGCTACGCAGGATGTGAAAAAAGATATGGAAGCGCCACACCCCATGGACCGTCTGGTTTGTGGTGATGTGGGTTTTGGCAAGACCGAAATTGCCGTTCGTGCTGCATTTAAAGCCGTTGCCGAAGGCAAACAGGCCGCAATTCTGGTGCCTACAACCATTTTAGCCTTACAGCATTACAAAACCTTTTCTTCACGTTTAAAAGATTTTCCGGTTACGGTAGATTACATTAATCGTTTTAAAACCAATAAACAGATAAAAGATACACTGGCCGAGGCAGCAGCCGGAAAAGTTGATATTTTAATCGGCACACACCGTTTGCTGAGTAAAGATGTCAATTTTAAGGACCTGGGCATCATGATTATTGATGAAGAGCAAAAGTTTGGTGTGAGTGCAAAGGAGCGGTTAAAAGCGGTGCGTGTAAATGTTGATACGCTAACTTTAACCGCAACCCCTATCCCCAGAACGTTGCATTTTTCGTTAATGGGTGCCCGCGATTTATCGATTATCAGCACACCACCACCTAACCGCCAGCCGGTAAGCACTGAATTGCATGTTTTTAACGATAAGCTGATTCAGGAAGCGGTTCAGTTTGAACTGGATCGTGGCGGTCAGGTTTTCTTTATCCACAATCGGGTAAACGACCTGATGCAGTTGGGCGGACTGATTCAAAAACTGGTGCCAAAGGCACGCATTGGTATTGCCCATGGTCAGTTAGATGGCGATGCACTGGAAGATGTGATGCTCGATTTCATTAATGGTGAGAAAGACGTTCTGGTAGCTACAACCATTATCGAAGCTGGTTTGGATATCCCCAATGCCAACACCATTATCATTAATCATGCCCACATGTTTGGGCTGAGCGACCTACACCAAATGCGTGGCCGGGTAGGCCGAAGCAATAAAAAGGCGTTTTGTTATTTATTGTCGCCGCCATTATCTACCCTAACTTCTGAAGCCCGGAAGCGTTTAAGCGCCATTGAAGAATTTTCTGATCTGGGTAGTGGCTTTAACGTGGCCATGCGCGATCTGGATATTAGGGGTAGTGGAAACTTACTTGGTGCCGAACAAAGTGGTTTCATTGCCGAAATTGGCTTTGAAATGTACCATAAAATTTTAGATGAAGCCATTCAGGAACTAAAAGAAGCTGAGTTTAAAGGCTTATTTGAAAATGAACCTGAACGGCCATTTGTTGGGTTTACACAGGTTGATACCGATTTAGAGCTCTACATTCCGGATGCTTACATTACCAATATCACCGAGCGCTACAATTTGTACACCGAACTTTCTAAGCTCGATAACGAAAATGACCTGGCCATCTTTGAAAAACATTTAGCCGATCGTTTTGGTCCCGTTCCACCACAGGTTAAAACCATGCTAAGTGTAGTACGTTTACAATGGTTTGGCAAAAAACTGGGTTTCGAGAAAATCAGTTTCAAGAAAAACAGTTTAAGGGGCTATTTCTTAAGCGATAAGCAATCGAAATATTTCGATTCAAACACCTTCACCAAAATTTTAACCTTCGCCCAAAACCATCCGCGCATGTGCAATTTAAAAGAGGTTAAAAATACGCTGCGCATTGCTTTTGACAACATCAATACTGTTGAAGAAGCGATACAGACTTTAGAACTAATCGATTAACTTTACTATTAATGTTAGACCCAACCCTTTTACTCGATTTAGTGAAAATGCAGATGCCTTATGGAAAATATAAGGGTTACCTGATCTGTAATATCCCCGAAAGTTACTTGCTGTGGTATAAGGATAAAGGGTTTCCGAAAGGGAAGCTGGGCGATTTAATGGCTACAATGTTCGAAATACGGGTCAATGGGCTGGAATATTTATTAAAACCGTTGAAAAATCAACGATAACAATAGTCTGGCAGGTCGTCATCCTTAGCGTCGTCGAAGGATCTACCGCGATCCATACTCTTTAATTTATTTCAGTATCTGACTTTCCCAAAGTTACCATCATTTCGATCTGATAGCTATCGGATCGAAATGATGAGTATGATATTTTTTCCCGCAGGCTAGCTTAATCTGCGGAAAAAAAAGCTATATCTCACAACCGTTTTCATCACAAACAGCATCATTGTTTTTATTTAATGAAGTGAGGGTTGTTTTGGGTTGTGCTTCTTTCCATTCGTTAAAACTTTGTGTTAAGGCATCGGTAAAAGCCTGTACAGGCTGCGCTCCCGAAACCCCATATTTTCTGTCCATTACAAAATAGGGAACTCCGCGAATGCCAAGGTTTTGGCTTTCGTAAATGTCGTAGCGTACTGCTTCTGCAAACTGATCGCTTTTCAAAACTGCTTCAGCTTCTGCTTTATCTAAACCGATTTCTACTGCAACATCAACCAAAACACTGGTTTCGCCTATATTTTTTGCTTTAACAAAATGGGCTTCAAACAGTTTTTCTTCAGCCAGATCTTGCAGGTTATGCTTTGCCGCCAAATGAATCAAACGGTGTGCATTAAAGGTATTCGCCGGGATGTTGGTGTCAAAATCGATAGTTAAACCTGCGTTTGCAGCCATATCAACCACTTGTTTGGTCATTTGCCTGGCTTGCTCAACAGGTATCCCCTTGCTGCGCGAGAGGTAATCGTATACCGTTTCGTTGTTGGTATTGTGGTATTCGGGATTAAGCTGATAACTTTTCCAATCCACTTCAATTTCGTTTTTAAAAGGCAGCTCTTCAATAGCTTGCTCAAAGTGTCTTTTTCCGATATAGCAAAACGGACACATTACATCCGACCAGATTTCTACTTTCATGACACAAAATTAGGGCGATTATATTTGGTCAGGGTAAGCTGAAAGTAAAAAGCCACTATCTTTTAGGATAGTGACTTTTAAACCGGGTTTAATGGTTCTTATTGATATAGCTGATTAAAAATGAGCTTAAATGTACCATGTGTTTGTGCCCTGAATGCAACCTCAGGTCCAAATGCCAGTAGTTTACCTTCGCCTACTTTGGCTTCAAAAGCGGTTACACCATCCTGCAGGTAAGCCTGTCCCCAGGCCCAGCCACTCCGTAAAGGCGTAGCATTTTCGAACCACATTAAGGGTTTAATTTTTCCTGATGCAATGGCATCTCCGGTTAATTTAAAAACCGGACTATTATCAAAATAAACATCTGCTTCTTTTTCCATACCCCAGGCGCTTGGTGAAGAGGTATCGATACCTACATTTAAAACACTGCCCGGAACATAATACTTTTCGGCAGGCAACCTTTTTTCTTCACCATTAACAATTTCCATCATCGCATTGCGTACGGGTAATTTTAAATGATAAGCGAGATTGGTGCTGCTGCCTATTGTCACGATATTTCCTCCTGCTTCTAAAAACTTTTTCAATTCCGGGATTGATTTTTCTGCACTAATCCGACCTAAACGGTTTCTGTATTCCTTCGGAACTTCTTCCGTTTTAGGGGCGAAAGACCGGCCAGCCCCCTGAACAGAAGGAATAGCTCCGCCAACAAAAATAATCACATCGTATTTAGACTTTAAATTACCAGCATCAATATCCTGTGGATAAATTACGGTTGCATTGTAATGGTATTGTTCCATCATCCACCTTACCCAGCCTGATGCCATAGAACCGCCGTAGGTGTCCCAAAGGGCAATCCGAGATGCAGAAACTTTAATTTTATCTTTCGGAGCTGCTGCCGTTTTTAATTTAACATTGGCCTTTTCTAAAACCTGTTTGCCTGCCGATGAAACATAGAAATCGCCATTTTCGGTAGAACGAAATACTTCAACCTTGTTTTTTAATAAGTCGTTTACAGTAGTATAAGAATCGTTTTGTGCTGCACTCAAGACATAGCCCGATCCATTGGGAAATTTATTTTCGGCTTTCAATAAAACACCATAAGGATTCTTCTCAAATGGTCCAGAAAAATCATCCAGAATGCGATCGAATTTTACATCCATTAAGTAAGCCAAAGTCCATCCGGCAGCATCGTAGGGTGGGATTGGTGCACCACCTTCATATTTAAAATCATTTGGGTGATCTTGCGGCTCAAACATATCCAGCACATGCGGGCGGAAAGCCTGATCGGTTTTAACCACATAACTGCCTGCAGGATAATTTTTACCGGCAACGGTAAATGCTCCCGTTGCCTTCTGCACCACAATACCAGTTCTGATCAGGGCATTTAAAAACTTTATTGCCGAATTAAAATCAGGCTGATCTGCAGAAAGAATATAACCACGCGGATCGCGGTTTGTGGGAGCTTTCATTACTGTATCGAAAGCTTTAATACTTAGCTGCCTTGAACCGAAGTCGGCATCACCACCGGCCACATTTCCTTTATCTTTTTTAGCAGCATTATTAATCGCTTCGATTTTTTTTGGCGAAAACGACCAGGTATCCTTTTTACCCCGCTCGATAGAGTTTCTGCCCATTTGGTAAATATTAAACAACAACTCATCGCGATACCGTGAGGCATAATTTAAAACTGCATAGTTTAACGATACAGAATAATCGATTGAGTTTTTAAAGTACCATTTTCTAGGGGTAACGGGGTTCGGCGAATCGCTGTTAGGCAATAAGCGCGACGGAACCAAAGGAATTTCTGATGGAGTAGGATTGCCCACGATCTCGGTCAGTAGGCCAATCATATTATGAAAATAGGTTGTTGTTCTTAAACCACCGTTGTACCAGGTAGAAAAAACAGATCCACCGCGCTGGGTATAGCCCGGCTTATTTTCTACGTTCATCCGAGTATGCATGGCTGCGCCCACAGCATCCAAACTGGTTAGCAAAGTTGGGTCGAATACATAATTGAAAGGATCTCGGTATGGCGGCCCCGCAACAACCGTTCCGGCCGGACCTGCCTGGTGGTGGTTGTACATAATTTGCGGAATCCATTCTACAAAAAGCTGGCGACCTATATTTTGGGTTTCTTTTAGGTTTAACATAAAGAAATCGCGGTTATTATCGTGCCCTGCGTACTTTTCATACAAAACCGGCAAGCCAGAAGTTGTTCTCTTGGTCTGGTCCTTTTCCCTCATGTACCAGTTACTAATCAACTCTTGCCCATCCGGGTTAGCGTGTGTAAACAAAATGATCACATTATCGAGGATACGTAAGGTTTCCGGATCAGTTTTCGAAGCAAATTCGTAAGCTGTTTGAATTAACTGGTGCGCTCCAACCACCTCATTGGCATGCAAACCGCCATCAATCCATACTACAGCTTTTCCTTCGGCAGCTAATGCTTTAGCCTGTTCTGTTGTAATTTCGGCATGTGCAAGCTGTTGCGAAATTTCTTTATAACGATCTAGCTTTTTCAGGTTTTCGGGCGAAGAAACGATTAGCATGTATTGGCTTCTTCCTTCTTCGGTTTGGCCAATATCAACCAGTTTAACCCGTTTTGAGGTTTCGGCCAGTTTTTTAAAGTAAGCCGAAGTTTGGGTATAATTGGCCAGCTGGTAATTATCGCCGATGTCAAAACCGAAATGTGATTTCGGCGTTGGCACTTCCTGAGCCTGGGCAGCACAATAAGCGGTAATTAAAAAAGCTAAACAAATCTTTTTTAGGTAGTTTTTTATCATAATCGGGTTAGTTTGATGGATAATCAAATATAATATTAGAAAGCGGAGCGATTTTACATGCGCTAAATTTGTTACAGTAAGCGCTTTGCATCAATTTTAGGTTTGGCCGATGCAATATTTCATTCTTTACTCTTCCAAATTATTGAAAATTAAAATTCCTCGTCACTAATTTCTACATTTGATCACCAATATACCTAAAACATGACCTTAGCAGAAAGAATAGAAAACTCCAAAACCAGTATTTTTAAAGCCGTTTTCCCGAATACAACCAACCACTACGATACCCTGTTTGGCGGTACAGCCATGCACCTGATGGATGAAGTAGCCTTTATAACCGCAACCCGCTTTAGCAGGCAGATTATGGTTACGGTGAGCAGCGACAGGATAGATTTTAAAAAACCAATCCCCGCCGGAACCATTATAGAGCTTATTGGCAAAGTAAACCATGTGGGTAATACCAGTTTAAAAGTGAATGTCGAAATTTATATAGAACAAATGTATGCGGAAGGCCGTGAACTGGCTGTACATGGCGATTTTACTTTTGTGGCAATAGATGAAAATAAAAAACCGGTTCAGGTAATTAAATAGTGATGTAAAACTCTATCGGAATGATATAACAGTTCAGCCTGGCAGGCCCTTATTTTTGAAAAAACTTAACTTATGGAACATCAGCATAGCACAGCAGATTTAAAAAATATTGCAAAACAACTGGCCTGCCCCGAAGGTGCTCAGGGCGTTAAAACAGGTGAGCTGATGAGCATCAACAATCTTGGGATGACACATGCCGCTATTGAGGCTCTTGTTATTGAAAAAGGAGATACCATACTGGAAATTGGCCATGGCAATGGTTCACATATCGAATATCTGCTTAACCAGGCCGATGGTGTTCAGTACTTCGGCGCAGATATTTCTGAAACGATGATTACCGAGGCGCGCAAAATAAACGCCAAATTGATAGAAAAAGGCCTGGTTCACTTTCAGCTCACCAACGGTATAGACCTGCTTTACGCGGATGAACAATTCGATAAGGCCTTTACAGTAAATACCCTTTACTTTTGGTCAGAGGCTCTTCAATACCTTAAAGAAATTAGGGATGTTTTAAAACCAAAAGGGTTATTTGCACTTTGTTTCGCTGATAAAACCTTCATGGAGAAACTGCCATTTACTCCCTATGGATTTACACTTTACGATGTAGAAAAAGTACAGCAACTATTGGAAAGTGCAGGCTTTACGATAAAGAATACAATTAAAAAATTAGAGCAGGTACAAAGTAACGCTGGCGAATATGTAGAACGGCCATACTATGTTGTAGTAGCTTCTGCCAATTAAATTTTTTAGCATTTATAATCCTTGTTTGTAACGGGGATTAGCGAGAATAGCGATTGCATCACCAATAGTACTATTAGTGTGCTTTCATAACGATCTTATGAGGTTGACCATGATTGTTTTAATACAAAATCAGGTACAGATAAGCGTAAACCACAGGGGCTGCCAGTAATAAACCGTCAAAGCGATCTAACAAGCCGCCATGCCCAGGCAATAACCCGCCACTATCTTTGGTATCCAGACTGCGTTTTAACATCGATTCTACCAGATCGCCCAGGGTACCAAAACTGGCAATTAATAAAGCCATACCCGCCCAAACCCAAACCGGACTTTCGGTAAATAGAAATGATAGGCCATAAGCAACCAAAACACTGGTAAACATGCCACCAAAAAAGCCTTCCCAGCTCTTTTTAGGCGAGTGGCGCTCGAATAATTTACGTTTACCATATTTTACCCCAAAAAGGTAAGCGCCGGTATCATTTGCCCACAACATCAATAAAAATGCCAGCGGAAAATGAAAATTATATTCGTTCCAGTTTTTTAAAAAGCCAAGCGCGTGAAAAAAGCAAAATGGAATGGTTACATAAACAAAGCCAACAAAAGTGTAAGATATATTGGCAAAGGGAATTTTATTTTTCTTGTACAACTCGGTAATAAAAACCGAAAAAATAAGCGGGATACAAAGCAACAGGTATTTAACATCGTATTTAAGGTAATGTAAACCTGCAGCCATTAAAAAGACAAGTGCGCCTGCGGCCAGACCAATATTTCTATGCGGCCTGATACCCGAATTTTTAATCAGTTTATAAAACTCAAACAGCGATAAAACACTTAAAACGAGATAGAATGCCGTAAATGTGTAAGTACCCAACAAAATAGAGCCAAGCATTACAATGGTAAAAAAGAAAGCGGTTATTGCCCTGGTTTTCATGTTAAAAATGTAAGATGGGAGATGTAAAATGGATGATGTTTAACCTGTTACTCGATTTCATTT
>Ga0157370_10007812_pt1 | contig 11587 bp, 9 predicted proteins | sample C35metaG_FD_113463 | JGI IMG/M metagenome (GOLD analysis project Ga0157370, IMG submission 113463) | Corn rhizosphere microbial communities from Kellogg Biological Station, Michigan, USA - C3-5 metaG | ecosystem: Host-associated > Plants > Roots > Rhizosphere > Soil | place: USA: Michigan... | reverse complement strand
CAGGGCTGCATTCACTGTCGCGTTGGCTTTGATTTAAAAACTGAAGAGGGAATTGAAAACTATAAAAAATTTACTGTTGAAGCTTCTCATTTGGTAGTGGATTATGGCGGCTCACTTTCGGGTGAGCATGGTGATGGGCAAACAAGAGGTGACCTTTTGGGAATTATGTATGGAAAAGAAATCATGCAGGCTTTTCATGAGTTCAAATCCATCTGGGATCCCCAATGGTTGATGAATCCGGGAAAAATCATCGACACTTATGGACAATTATCTGATTTCAGGCTGGGAACATCGTATAACCCTCCTTCTTCTAAAACTCATTTTCATTTTCTAAATGACGATAATAAAGGAAGTTTTTCAAGAGCCGTTCTTCGTTGCGTGGGTGTAGGGAATTGCAGAAGGCATGAAGGCGGAACTATGTGCCCGAGTTATATGGCAACACGCGAAGAAGAGCATTCTACACGAGGCCGTGCTCACATGCTTTTCGAAATGTTGCAGGGCGATGTATTGACTCATGGATGGCAGGAGGAAAAGGTAAAAGAATCTTTGGATTTATGTCTTGCCTGCAAAGGTTGCAAAGGCGATTGCCCGGTAAATGTGGATATGGCTACTTTGAAATCAGAGTTTCTTTCGCATTATTATGAAAAGAGAATGCGTCCCATAAATGCTTATGCATTTGGCTGGATTTATTGGTGGTCACGGCTTGCATCGGTAATGCCCGGAGTGATTAATTTCTTTACCCATGCACCTTTATTTTCGAACCTTGCAAAAGCGGCTGCTGGAATTACACAAAAAAGAAGTGTCCCAAAATTCGCGCAGCAAACCTTCAGGAACTGGTTTAAAAGTCGTCACAATAACAAGGCTTCTTATACACAAACAACAGGAAACTATGAACTGAAATCAAAGCGGTATGAACTATCAAAAATAAAAAATAAAAAAGTGATTTTATGGGTGGACACGTTCAACAATTTTTTCAAACCGGAAACATTGGTTGCAGGAATGGAAGTATTGGAAGCGGCAGGTTACGAAGTGATTATTTCTAAAAGATCCATTTGCTGCGGACGGCCATTATATGATTTCGGGATGCTGGATACTGCAAAAAAAATGTTGCTGCGAATATTGAATGTTTTGCGTGATGAAATCAGGAGCGGAACTCCCGTGGTTGGGCTTGAACCAAGTTGTGTGGCAGTTTTCAGAGATGAGCTTTGTGACATCCTTCCTTTTGATGAAGATGCGAAAAGATTGAAACAACAAACTTTTACACTTGCAGAATTTTTAGATAAGGAAGCAAAACATCATTCTATTCCACAATTGAACCGTAAAGCAATTGTTCATATTCATTGCCATGAAAAAGCAATTATTAAACCCGCACCTGAAGAAAATTTATTGAACCATATGAAACTGGATTATCACATGCCCGACAGTGGCTGTTGTGGCATGGCCGGATATTTTGGTTATGAAAAAGGCGATCATTATGATGTTTCTGAAAAAGTGGGAGAAATGGTCCTTTTGCCGGCGGTAAGAAAAGCGCCTAAAAAAACAATTGTTATTACTGATGGTTTTAGTTGCCGTGAACAGATTGAACAATTAACTGACCGTAAAGCATTGCACACAGCCCAGGTTATACAAATGGCTTTGCATGAAAATGGTTCTTCCGCTGCCGAAGATTATCCTGAGAAAAAATATGTGGATGAAATGAAACTAAAATCTGTTTCATTGATGATAAAACGAACGGCTGTTATACTATCAGTAGCTGTGCTTATTACGGCTTGTTGTTTGTACAGTAAACAAAACCGGCCCGACCAACGTCATTGGGCAGGAAATAAGTCTTAAAATTATTCTATCATTTTAAAAAAAAGTATTATGTGGTACTATAACGGTTATTGGGGAATGAATTTTATCTGGTGGATCATCTGGATTCTCTTCCTCATCTGGATTTTTGCTACCCCATGGGGCTTTCGGCGCACGCGAGATACTTCCTATGATATTCTCAGAAAACGTTTTGCGGCAGGCGAAATAACCAAAGAAGAATATGAAGAAAAGAAAGCAATTCTTGAAAAGGATTTCAATAAGCATAATTACACCACTTAAAAGTAATTTTTATGAAAAAATATAAGCAACAAAGCGGTTTGGCAAATCTTGGAACAGCGATTGGAGTTGGCTTAATTGCAGGATTGGCGGGCACAATTGCAATGACTTTATGCCAGATGGCAGAGATGAAAGTAACAGGCAGAAAGCCATCAAACACTCCGGAAAAAGCAGCGAGACAAGTATTGGACGTGAAGCCTGTAACAGAAAGTAAAAGCGAAGAAGTTTCAAATGAAGTTCATTTCACTTATGGAACATCGCTTGGAATGATTCGTGGAATTTTAGGTCTTGCCGGATTGAAAGGAATGTTTGCAAACTCGCTTCATTTTCTTATTGTTTGGGGCGGCAAACTTTTTATGCTGCCTTCCCTGAGAGTTGCAGCGCCAATCACAAATCAGAATGCAAAAACCATCACAACGGATATTGTGCATCACCTGGTGTATGTAACCACAGCCGGTTGTGTGTATGATGCCATCATGTGTGATAAAAACAATGATGTGGATGACATAAGAAATGTGAAAGTGCAAAATAGAATAAAGGGTAAAAAAAGAAAAAATAATTATTAACTCAAAAAAATTTATATGAAAAAAAGTATGTCAGGAAGCACCGGGACCACCGGAAACACGCATCATACAGAGAATACGTATGCAGCTGCACACAGAAATTATCGCCCAAAAACTGGCAGCAACGGTTCTGAAAACTGGTTTGCAGATCACAAAAAACTTTTGTGGGGAATTGGCGGAGCGGTAGCATTAGGAGCCGGCGCATTCATTTATTTCAAAAATAAAAATGGTTCTGATAAATATTCAGACACTTATGACGAAATGAATGCTTTGGATCAGAATGTGGATGTGATGAACGATTTGAGACATGAGGATGTTGTAATTACTACCATTACCGAATTAGAATAGGACATGAAGTATCAATTAATCAACAAGGATCAGCAAAAAACATTTGCGGTTATTTTAGAAAGTGGTGAAGAAGTAATGGAACAAATAATGTCTTTTGCAAAAAAAGAAAAAATTTCTGCATCGCAGTTCACAGCAATTGGAGCTTTCAGCGAAACAACAGCCGGCTTTTTTGATTTTTCAATCAGGGATTATAAAAAGATTCGTTTTAAAGAGCAAATGGAAGTATTGGCTTTAAATGGTGACATCACTCTTTTTGAGGATGAATATAAAATTCATGCGCATGTGGTATTGGCAAAAGAAGATGGAACGGCGCATGGAGGCCATTTGCTGAAAGCCACGGTTCATCCCACTTTGGAAATAATTCTGAATGAATCTCCTGCTTATTTAAACCGGAAAATTGATAAAGAATCCGGTCTTGCCCTGATAAAAATATAAAAAAGATATGGCGATAAATAATTCAACCCCACCGGGAGCTCCCGGCATTCCTGCCAGATGGACTTCAAGCGCCAAATCGGGTCTTGGAAAATCAACAAACGATTCTTCCAGTTTGATTTTTACCCTCAGCCATGGTATTGTAAATGAAGTCTATTATCCCCGGGAAGATGTAGCTTGTATTCGCGACATGGAAATGATAGTAACGGATGGCAAAGATTTTTTTTCAGAAGAAAAAAGAGATACTACACATGAAACCAAATGGATAAAAGAAGGGGTTCCAGCGTTTCACATTACTAATACGTGCATTCAAAAAAAATATATCATTGAAAAAGAAATTATTTCCGATCCCTACCGCGATACACTGCTTCAAAAAATAAAATTTAAACCGATAAAAAAAGAAGATTCAAATAAATTTAAAATCTACGTTTTGCTCGCACCTCATATAGATAATCGTGGTGCTGAAAACAATGGATGGCTGGGCGATTATAAAGGAATTCCGATGTTGTTTGCGAGCAGGGAAGGAATTACCCTTGCCATAGCATGCTACGGTACACAATTTTTAAAAAGATCAATCGGATACGTCGGAACTTCTGATGGCTACCAGGATTTGAAACAACACAAGCAGATGGAATGGGAATATGCAAGAGCCAACAATGGAAATATTGCACTAACAGCTGAGATTGATATTTCAAAAACAAAAGAATTCTTGCTGGCATTAAGTTTTGGTTTAAAAGAAGAAGATGCCGGAAACCGGGCATGGGCAAGCCTTATAGATGGTTTTAAAAAAGCAAAGCAACGGTATATTTATGAATGGGAGCAATTTCAGAAAAATTTAAAAAGCGTTAAAACGGGCAAGAATAATACGGGAAAAGATTTTAGGGTAAGCGCTACCGTTATGAACCTCCATCAATCCAGAAAATTTCCGGGTGGCGTTGTTGCCAGCCTTTCTATTCCATGGGGGAATACAAAAGGCGATGATGATCTTGGCGGCTACCATTTGGTTTGGCCAAGAGACCTGGTAGAAAGTTCAGGTGGTTTTCTTGCCTTACAATCAAAAGATGAAGTGTTGAAAATTTTGAATTACTTGATGTCAACACAGGAAAATGATGGTCACTGGAGCCAGAATATGTGGCTTGAAGGAATTCCATCCCTTACCGGTTTACAGATGGATGAAGTAGCGCTGCCACTGCTTTTGGTAGAACAATGCCGCCAAAAATATAACCTCGAGCCTGAACGTTTAAAAAGATATTGGCCGGGAATAAAAAAAACAATTGCTTTTATAGTTCGCCATGGGCCCTCGACAGAGCAGGACCGCTGGGAAGAAGAATCCGGTTTATCTTCTTTTACTTTGGCCGCGGAAATCACGGGACTGCTATGTGCCGCAAATCTTGCGGATGAAAATAACGAACCGGGCATCGCACAATATTGCAGGGAAACTGCTGATTTCTGGAATGAGCAAATTGAAAACTGGACTTACATCACCGATACGCCCATTTCCAAAGAAGGTGGGGTGGATGGATATTATATGCGCATCAATCCGTATCATTTGCCGGCAGAAGAAGTGAAAAATAAATTTATTAATATAAAAAACCGGACACACGAAGCAGGTAAAATGCATCTTTATGAACTGGTTTGTGTAGATGCTATCGCGCTCGTAAGATTTGGCTTGCGCTCTGCAGATGATCCCAAAATTTTAAATACGATTAAATTGATTGACGATAAATTAAAAGTAGATACGCCGAATGGACCCTGCTGGCATCGTTATACAAATGATGGTTATGGCGAAGATCCGGAAGGCAACGGTTATTCAGAAAACGGTAAAGGAATCGGACGTGCATGGCCGTTATTAACCGGCGAACGCGCACATTATGAAATAGCTGCGGGAAATATAAAAGGAGCAAAGGAATTATTAAAAGCCATGGAGGCCTTTGCAAATAACGGCCTGATCCCGGAGCAAATCTGGGACACAGATGATATTCCTGAAAAAGAATTATTTTTTGGAAAACATTCCGGATCGGCGATGCCGCTTACCTGGGCACATTCAGAATATATCAAGCTTTGCTATTCGATAAAAGCAAAAAAAATCTTTGATATGTTATCGGATACGCACGACCGTTATGTGATAAAAAAACAAGGTTCGCCTTTTATGATTTGGCGATTTGTTTTTCCCTGTACCATTATTTCTTATAATAAAATCCTGCGAATAGAAACGCCTGCTGCAGCGCGGATACACTGGACTGCAGATAACTGGCAAACGACAACTGATACAGATACAAAAGACACCAAAGTAGGAATGCATATCGCCGATATTGACTTCGGAAGAAAGAGATCAGGTGAAATAAAATTTACTTTTTTCTGGAAAGAAGCAAACCACTGGGAGAATAAAGATTTTGAAGTGAAGATTGTGAATGAGTGAAATGGAAAGATATTCATCTCATTCTTTGCAGTTCAATTTCCATGAAAAAGTAATTTATGTATTACATGTCCAACTTATTTTTCTGCCGGTATAATATAAATTCAATCGACAGCAAGCGAAATCAAATACTCCTTTTTCCTGTTTCTGTATCAGGATGAGTTGTAAAGTCTTAAAACAACAAAACCAGTGATAACACCGGTTTTGCAAAAGTTGATTTATTATCCGAATATCTTATGGTTTATTTGCCTGAGCAATCTGGGCTTCGCCAATTACTTTTTCTAAAACCTTTACAGTTTCATTTACATAGATGTCACTGCCAATCGTTTTGAGGAAAATATTTTGCTTCGAAACCTTTGCTGTGTCGCCTGCTATTTCCACGGAATCCTGTGGCAATGTTTGCGTGCGAAGATCAGCCGGCGATTTTAAAAAGGTATCCAGCTTTTTCGCAGCTTCTTTTATCTCTTTCTGCATTTGTTTATACTTCACAATGTTTAAAGGGGTTTCATCATTCTGGTACTTATCCAGCAACGCTACTTCATTTTTTATTCCTTTAAAATCAATGTTTTTATTAATCTCTGCGTTTACGCTGGCAATTACGGGAGCATAACTGTAACCGGGATTCCAAAGGGTGTAATTTGCCTTAGGGATTTCATCCCAATGCAATGCGTCAGGATTATCCTTCTCACGGAGTTTTGCATTTTCCAGCCTGTCAGGGATAATAATATCGGGAACAACGCCACGCAGCTGAGTAGCGCCACCATTGATTCTATAAAATTTCCTAAAGGTTAGTTTCACATCTCCAAGGCCTTCGGAAGGACGGCTAAAGAAAGGATTTTCTGATTGGGGATCCAATGAAACATTTCTTTGCACGGTTCCTTTTCCATAAGTAGAAGAACTTCCAATAATAATTCCACGATGATAATCCTGGATGGCCGCGGCAAAAATCTCGGAAGCTGAAGCGCTCAGTTCATCTACCATTACCGCCAACGGGCCTGAATATAAAACCTCTTTATTTTTATCGCTTAATACACTTGCTTCACCTTCACGGCCTTTTACCTGAACTACGGGGCCACCTTTTACAAACAACCCAACCATATCTACTACATCAGACAAAGAACCGCCGCCATTTCCTCTTAAATCCATTACAATTCCTTCCACATGTGCGGCTTTTAATTTTTCAACTTCTTTGGCTACATCAGTAGCAGAGCGCCTTCCGTTTGGATCATCAAAATTTGCATAAAACTCAGGCAAATATATATAGCCTATTTTATGCCCGTTATTATTAATGACGGCGCTTTTGGCAAATGTATCATCAAGTGAAATTTTACCTCTTTTAATCGGAACAACTTTTACGGTTCCATCCGCTTTTTTTAATGTCAGTCTTACTTCTGATCCTTCCTTTGCACCCCTAATCAATTTTACGGCATCTGTTACTGAATAACCGGTTACATCAACAGGTGTTGCAGTTCCTTCTCCTACTTTTAGTATTTCATCACCAGGTGTTACCTGTCCTGTTTTCCACGCCGGCATTCCTGTAATCAGATCGCCAATTAATATTTTTCCATCCTTTGGAACCAATTGTGCGCCTATTCCATAAAAAGTTCCACTCAGCATTTCATCAAACCCTCTTTTATCTACCGGGGCAAAATAAGTGGTATGCGGATCCATTGTACTGGTGATGGAATTTACAAAAGTGCTAAACAGTTCATCACTTGAATTATGATTTTTCAGTGTTTGGAAATAACGGTCCATCTGCCTCGAAATAATTTCTACTGCTTCCCGCTCCAAAGTAGAATCAGGTTTATAAGTCGAATCCTTTTTCATGTCTGTATCGCGTTCGTTCTGGAGGTCAACATACCTGCCTAAAACCAGGTACTTCAAACGTTTTCTGCCATAATCTTCCCTTTCGGCAAGGGTTTTTGGATAATTCCTTTTATCACCATCCGTTTGCAGGCTTTCATCTTTTGTAAAGTCAAAAGGTTTTCTTAAAATTTCTTTATAAGAAGCGGCCACTTCATCGAGTCTTTTCAGATACGTATTGCTGATGGTATAAAATGATTCAAGCGGAGCGCCATGAATTTCATCATCAATTTTATTTTCATATTTTTTGAAATTATTAATATCTGATTGCAGGAAAATATATTTGTCAGGATCAAGATTGTCTTCAAATTTTTTCAACACTTCCTGCGAAAATTTGTCGTCTATTTTTTTGGGATTGTAATGGCCCTGCTCCAGCACGATACCTACATTGCGAAGGATTTTCTCATATTTTGCTTTGGGATCATCGTTGGGTTTATCGCTTCTTCCCATCACGCCATATCCTACAAATAAACCGCATAAAATAAGGATAATAAGTACCGGAATAAATTTTTTGCTCATAATAAAACTGATTATTGGGTTCATACGTAAAAGTAACAGAAATTATATTTGTACTTTAAAATTAGGTAATTGAATTAACAAAGGTTTTTGCAAAAGTATATACGGTTAAAAAAAATGATTATTGCAAAGAGGGAAAAGTAAAATAAAGGAAGCCGTAATGGCAGTAAGCAAAATGAAAAATACAAATTCCGGTTATTTATTTGTAAGCTGCTCATGCGGGCTCTGTGGATCATGCCACACGCTTGAAAAATCCCCGATTACAGAAAATCCATTTTTATTAAAATGCAGGTTGTTTAATTTCAAATCATCAATATCCGATTGTAACACTTTCCGGGTAAAAGGATTGATTGTTCCACCATTTAAGCCAGGCTGGACAGAGGGATCATATTGAAATTGCGGATCTACTAATGTACCGCGCGGATACATAATTCCAGGCTGTCCATGACCGCGGATGTCTAAATCTCCCGGATGATCCAAACCAAGCGTATGGCCAAATTCATGAGCGGCGGTAGTAGAATTATTTAAAAGATTATCCAGTTTAAAATAGCCGGTATTGGAACCAATGCCATCAACAAAAGATATATTCCCATGGGCATATTCTTCTATTCTGAAATAATTATTGCGGGGATTTATGTTATTATAAATTATTTCAGGATTTAAAGCAGGATCGTAGAATCCCTCTATTTCGAATATTACCCGGTAAACCATTCTTTTAATAACCACTTTCCCCAGTGGTTCATTCCAATGACCGGCAATATCGTGTGCAATCTGAATGCTCAATAAATCATTGGCTGCATTCCCATAAAAATAAATGGAGGAATGAATGATAACCAAATTATTCCCGGGCTGTAGCTCTGCTTGCCCCATAATTATAGAATTTAAGAGATGAAAGTAAATCCGGGATTTATTAAGCACTCATTCTGTTTAATCTGCCAGCTCAATCCACACCGGTGCATGATCGCTTGTCTTTTCCCATCCACGCACATGGTGATCAACTCCCGCACCTATGAGGCGCTTATCCAAATGTGGACTGAGCAGGAAATGATCAATTCGTAACCCCGCATTGCGGCCGTAAGCATTTCTGAAATAATCCCAAAAAGTATAGATGACTTCTTCCGGATATAGTTTTCTGATTGCGTCTGTCCATCCCTGAGAAACCAGTGTATGAAAAGCTTCCCGCACTTCCGGGCGAAACAAAGCGTCATTTACCCAACGCTCCGGCTTGTAAACATCCAGTTCTGTAGGCATTACATTAAAATCACCAGTCAATAAAACAGGCGAATCTGATGCAAGCAGCTCTGATGCATGTGCGGTCAATCTTTCAAACCAACGCAACTTGTAATCAAATTTTGGCCCCGGCAAAGGATTGCCATTAGGAAGATACAAACAGGCAATCTTAACTCCATTTACCATTGCTTCAATGTAGCGGCTATGAGTATCTTCCGGATCGCCGGGAAGTATGCGACAAATCTCTTCGGGCTTTTCATTTTTAGCAAGTATGGCCACACCATTCCAACTCTTTTGCCCATGCCAGATTGCATGATAACCGGCATCTTTTATTGCTTCTTCCGGAAATTTTTCCTGGGGCGCTTTTAATTCCTGCAGGCAAACCACATCAGGAGATGTTTCATTAAGCCAGCGAAGTAATACAGGCAGTCGCCCGTTTACACCATTTACGTTGTAGGTAGCTATTTTCATAATCAGTTTTATATCTTTTATTTTATAAAAATAAGTTATCGATTAAAGATACAGATAGAAATAATAAAAGCCATTGAGATTTCTTACACTCTTACGCATTCAAATGACTCCCATTGGTTTTTTAAATAGTCACTCGGAAGTACTTCCTTATTTTTGTCCATTATTCGATTCAAAGTATCGCAAAGAAAAGATAATTCTTATGAAAGCTATGAAAAAACAGAGCGATATTTTTTAGATTAAATGCTTTTGAAATAAATATTTTAACCAACACCTTCCAGGTTTTAAAAACCTGGAAGGTGTGTGAAAAAATGTTCAAAAGCGCCTTCTTTATACTAAAGCGCTGCCTTTTCCGTTATTGATAGTGTTCCACTGCATTACCACTGCATTAATTAATGCAGTGATAATGCAGTGGAACGGGAAAGGGTATGAAGCAGGTAGCAGGCAGGTATAGCGCAACAGATTATCAATCAAAATAAAATAAACAATGGCACGCGTAACAGATGTTTTTGTAGAAGGTTCAGTTGAAAATATTATTTTTTACCGCAGAATGGGCAAAAGCTGCGCCCGCATTAAAAGGAGCCATATTAAGCAAACGGAGGCTACTAAAATAAGGGGAATCAATTTTGGGGTTGCCGCAAGGGCCTGTAAAGGATTACGTTCCGGACTGCAAAAGGTGATGCCTTGCCCTACCGACAGAAGTATGCAAAGCAGGTTTGCCGGATCCATCGCCAAATGGCTCGGGATATCAAACCCGGATGAGCTACCTTCTTCTGATGAAGTGCCATACGTTAGTACTTTCGAGTTTATAACAGGAAGTGCATTTCACGGACGGTTTAAAGCGCCTCTAAGTGTTACCCGCCGAGAAGAAAACCAGGTAACGGTAAGCATCGATGCTTTTGTGCCGTCATTGCAAATCTCTGCTCCTGCAGGTACGGTTTCTGTAACGCTGATACTATCTGTAGCAGGGTGCCTTTTGAAAAACGGATTGCCTACAGGCAGCGACACGCATAGAATAGAAATACCGTATAATGATATTGAAATACTGGCGCAAACGCTGCAATTTCACCTCCCTACCCCTGCACAAAGCTTTACCGTTACTGCTGCACGCCTTATTTATAATGAAATAAAAAACAATCAATTGTACCCAATAGAAAATGAAAGGTTTATGGCAGCAGGAATTATTAATGCAAGATTTGATTCTTAATAACGAAAGAAGGGATTGCTCTTTTTTACAAAGGGACTGGCGCGGCATTTATTTTAGAAGGAATAACTCAAATCCCTTAGCTGCGGAATGTATTAAAAATGGGTGGATGATGGGGCTCGAACCCACGACCCTCAGAATCACAATCTGATGCTCTAACCAACTGAGCTACAACCACCGTGTTTTTTGGAAAAGCAAAATTAATTAAAATTTTCTTGTAAAAAACAAATCCGGTAATTCTTTTCTTGAGGCGTTCTATTGTTCGCCAGGAAGATTTCGTCGGTAGAAATAACATACAGAAGCTTTTTGTTCCGTAGGAACATTTGGTGGGTAGATAAATACCATACAGAAGGTTTTTGTTCCGTAGGAACATTTCATGGGTAGATAAAATACCATACAGAAGATTTTTGTTCCGTAGGAACATTTGGTGGGTAGATAAATACCGTACAGAAGGTTTTT
>Ga0157370_10007808_pt1 | contig 11590 bp, 8 predicted proteins | sample C35metaG_FD_113463 | JGI IMG/M metagenome (GOLD analysis project Ga0157370, IMG submission 113463) | Corn rhizosphere microbial communities from Kellogg Biological Station, Michigan, USA - C3-5 metaG | ecosystem: Host-associated > Plants > Roots > Rhizosphere > Soil | place: USA: Michigan... | reverse complement strand
CTAATTCTTTATAATAGGCTTCCAGTTCAGGAGTATCCTGAACACGGGCACGGCCCAATACGCTGTCGTCATGTTTTGTATCCATACTAAAAGTATTGGTTGAAGTTTTTTATTCTAAGTCGTTGTTATTCTGAGTGAAAGTGATATTTTTTCTTGGACTCGTATTTACCCTAAGATCAAAAATATCAAAGCGGTTATAATGTCCTAAGATGTCATGCATTTGTTTTGGCTGAATGCATTTTGATAGGTCAATATCTGCATATACTATACCTTCTTCGTCAATAAGTGGCTCACCTATCACAGCACCATTCGGACCAATAATACCTGAAAAAGCACTGTTTTTACGTGTAAGCAGTTCTTCAGCATTATGCACATCCTGTTTCATTACATCAATAATTTCTTTTGTAATGGTTGAGCAGGATACTATAGTAAACAGTTTTCCTTCAAATGAATGTGCTGCAGCCCTTATTTTTATAGCTTCAGCCATGTCATAATCGGGCGGAGCTACGGGTAATGAAATGTAATTGGCTATGTGAATCAGCTCACCCTGTGCAAGTAATGAAAAACGTGCTAATGTATTAGTGTTTTCCCCACAGGCTAATGTACCTATAGGGCCAATTTCGGTATTATACACTTTAAGTGACGAACCGTCGCCACCTGTCCAGGTAAGCTTTTCAGCCCAAGTAGGTACCAGCTTACGATGCTTACCTATTAAATTACCTTTATTGTCTATAATAAGGTTTGTGTTGTATAGCTCTCCAAAGCTTTGCCCGCGTTCGTTGACACCAATAACAATATGGATGTTATGTTCTTTTGCAGCCTCACAAATTCTGTCAACTTCAGGGCCCGGAACGGTAATTGAGTTTACATATAATTGTTCGTACCATTTACTTCCCTGAACGGGTGTCATGATCCAGTTCCAGTACGGATAACCCGCTATGAATACTTCAGGAAAAGCTACTAATGAAGCACCATTACCGGCAGCTTCTTTTATAATAGATATAGATTTATCTACAGTAGCATCAATATTTAAAAAAACGGGTGATGCCTGTACTGCAGCGGCTTTAAATTTTGGTAAATCCAACATATTAAGTATTTTGAATTTTATATTTTTCAAGATCTGACCTCATTTGATCACCAAACGGGCTGGCTTTAATGCCGCCACGATCATCAAGAAAATCTACTTTTACTAATGTCACTTCACCCTCAAGGCATATTGAGCTGTCTTCATGTTCAAATTTAAATCCGCAAACCATAGAGGAGCCGCCAAGGTTCTTTATCCAAAGGTATTTTGTAAGTTCATCGCCCAGGCGTGCTGCTTTTTTAAACTGAATCTTAAGATCAACAGTTGGTATGCCACCGGTTTTATGAATGTTTTTGAATGGAAGATTTAATGCTTCTTCGTAAAAATCTTCCACTAAGCAATTCAGCATTTCTAAAAATCTCGGATAGAATACTATCCCTGCGTAATCTACATGCTGAAAGCGAACTTTTTCTTTCTTTATAAATGCGTTTTCCATTAGGCTTCTACTGTTGTCTTTAACTTAAATCGCTGTATTTTACCCGTTTCTGTTTTTGGCAGGGCATCCATATAACGAATTTCTCTTGGGTATTTATAAGGTGCTGCAACCTGCTTAAACCAATCCTGTATCGTTTTGGTAAAAGCATCACAAGCTTTTTCTTTATCTTTTAATACTATGTAAGCGCATACTAGCATACCTCTGTTTTCATCTGCAAGGCCTACAACAGCACATTCTGCAATGTCTTCGTGTGTAAGCAATACACTTTCTACTTCAATAGCTGCAATATTATAACCGGATGAAATAATCATATCATCTCCACGGGCCACGAACCAAAAATAGCCATCTTCATCTTTTCGGAATACATCTCCTGTAATGTTCCAGCCATTTTCTACATATTCTTTTTGTTTTTCGGGACTGTTCAGGTATTTACAACCTGTAATTCCTCTTACAGCAAGGCGTCCCGGTGTTCCGGTTTCTACTTCGTTACCTTTTTTGTCTACAATTTTGGCTTCATATCCGCGTACAGGTAAGCCTGTAGCTCCTTTACGCATATTTTCTTCGTTAGAAGATATAAATATATGCAGTATTTCTGTAGAGCCAATACCATCAATAATTTTTAACCCAGTTGCTTCATACCAATCTTCCCATACTTTTAATGGTAATGTTTCTCCTGCCGATACACATTTACGCAGTGACGATACATCAAACTCATTTGCTTTTGAGGTTAATACACGCCATGCAGTAGGAGCGGTAAAACAGATTGTTACTTTAAAATCTTCTATAGCTTTCAGTAATAATTCAGGAGTTGGTTTTTCTATAAGCACTGTTGATGCTCCATAATAAAACGGAAACAACACCAATCCTCCAAGTCCAAATGTAAATCCTAACGGAGGGCTTCCTGTGAATACATCAGCAGGAGTAGGTTGTAATGAATATTTAGGAAAGGCTTCACAAATCAGCAATATATCTTTATGATAGTGCGATGTCATCTTTGGCTTTCCTGTAGTGCCTGATGTAAAACCAATAATTGAAAGAGAATCGGACTTTGTAGGTTGATTTTTAAACGTTGTAGGTTTATTACCCATTAAAGTTTCAAGTTTCGAAATACCTTCGCCTGAGCCATCAAATGTTACGGTGTGTTTTAAAAACGGAGATTTCACTCTCGTCATAGCTTCTTCAAGTCTGTAATCACATAACACATGTGATATTTCAGCGCTTTCAATCATTACGCTGAGTTCCTTTTCACGCAGTAACGGCATTGTAGCCACGACTATTCCGCCTGCTTTTAATATTCCGAACCAGCAGGCAACATACATAGGATTGTTTGCAGAGCGTATTAATACACGGTTGCCCGGCTTAAAATCCAGATTTTCTGTAAGCACGTGGGCAATTTGGTTTGCCTTTTCATACAAATCGTTAAATGTCCATGTTGTATCAAAAGTATGTATCGCTACCTTGTCGCCATTACCTTCTGCAATATGCCTGTCTAACAGTCTTTCTACACAATTAAGGTCTTCAGGAAATTCAAAATCCGGATGTCCTGTAAAACATTCTGCCTGTAATGATGGATGCGGCAGATGATCGTGTGCAAAATTATCTTCGTAATGTTTCATTACTAATGTGTTATTACTTTTTATGCGTTACTGGTTTTAATGCTTTTTTCATACCTTCCATAGCCTTGCGTTCGCCAGCTTTGTAAGGGTAGTGGTGTGATGCAGCAGACATATATTGTTTAGGTATCCCAACAGATTGTAAATCATTAGCTTTATACTGCTCATAAGCCTGTGCATTGCGCACAAATGAAGTATCCAGTAATAATGTTTTACCAAGGGCAACAAGGTCAGCACGTCCATTTAACAGGATTGTATTTATTTGGTCAATGTCCTGTATATATCCTGCAGTTATCGTAGGAACGTGTGCTTCGTTACGCACCATATCTGAGAATGGTGTTTGCCACATTCTGCCTACAGCGGGTTTCTGATTTTCTACAGTCAATCCGGTAGAAACATTTATAATATCGGCTCCGGCTTCTTTAAATGCTTTTGCAATAGTTATTACGTCATCTTCTGTAATTCCTCTTTCAGCCCAGTCAGATGCTGATATACGAATACTGATTGGCTTTTCTGTACTAAACACTTCACGTATTGCCTTAAATATCCTTAATGGAAATTTCAGTCTGTTTTCAATGCTTCCGCCAAATTCATCTTTACGGATGTTTGTTAACGGAGAAAGAAACGACGCTAAAAGAAAACCATGATGTGCCTGAAGCTCTATCATGTCAAAACTTGCTTCATCAGCATTTTTAACTGCGTTTACAAATTCAACGGTAATTGCATCCATATCAGCCAAAGTCATTTCTTTTGGAGTACTCATTTTACCATTGAATGGAATAGGGGAGGCTGATATTAAGTTCCATGCATTTTCTATAGGACTGGCAGCATCCTCCCATGGAAATTGTACGGCACCTTTTCTACCGGAATGACCAAGTTGAATACCAATTTTGGAAGTACTGTTTTGATGAATAAAATCAGTTACTCGTTTCCAGGCAAATGTTTGTTCTTCAGACCATATACCCGGACAGCCTAAAGTAATTCTTCCATTAGGTGATATTGCTGTTGCTTCGGTTAATATTAGCCCAACACCACCTGTTGCACGCGAACCGTAATGCATCAGATGCCAATCTGAAACCAAACCGCCTTTAGCAGAGTATTGTTCCATCGGGCTCATAACAATACGATTGTCAATTGTCATTCCTCTTAGTTTAAAGGGAGTAAAAGCTGGCGAGGTACTAGAGTTTCCTTCAATACTGCTATTGAATTCTGCCTGTACTTTTTGAGGGAATGATGGATCTCTTAATGCAAGATTTTCAAATGTTACTTTTTTAGCCCTTGTCATTACGCTAAAGGCAAACTGCATAAACGGGTGCTGAATATGTCTGTCCACATGTTCAAACCAATCCAGTGATACGTTAGCAGCATGCTGTATCATTTCTACACGGTTACGACGGAGTTTTTCATAATTGTCAAAAACCGACTTCGTATCTGTTTTATATTTTATAACCGAATCTGCTAATGCTATAGCGCATTCCATCGCCAGTTTTGTTCCTGATCCGATAGAGTAGTGGGCCGTAGCTTTGGCATCTCCAAGAAGAACTATATTGTCTTTATGCCATTTATCATTTGTTACAGCCGGGAATTGCCTCCAGTGCGAACGATTTGATATCAATCCATGGCCATCAAGTTCTTCTTTAAATATATCTAATAGTTTGTTGATTGTATCTTCTTCATCTGTAACGCTGAATCCTGCTTTTTCCCAGGTTTCATCTGTTGTTTCAAAAATCCAGGTACTCATGCCTTCTTCATACTGGTAGCTATGTGCTACAAATGTTCCGTACGGAGTAGTCCTGAAGAAATAAGTAAAAGCATCAAGTGGTCGGGTAGAACCCATCCATACAAAGCGGTTGCTTTTCATTTCAGTCTTTGTTCCAAAATCTGAAGCAAATTTATCGCGAACACCACTGTTGATGCCATCTGCCGCAACGATAATATCAGAATCTGAAAATTGGCTTAAATCATCAACATTTGCTTCGAAGTTAAGATTTACACCTTCTTCTCGGCAGCGTTGCTGTAATAACTGTAATAATGTTTTACGTGAACAGCCACAGAAACCGTTACCTGTGATACGTACTTTTTCGCCGTCGCGGGCAACATCAAGTTCGTCCCAATATGCAAATTTTGTTCTTATCAGGTCGTATGACTGAGGATCGCGGGTAAGAAATTCACTTAATGTTTCATCAGAGAATACCACACCAAATCCAAAAGAATCATCTGCTTTATTGCGTTCGAATATGCTTATATCACAACCGGGCATAGCCTTCTTTAAAAGAATCGAGAAATACAATCCGCCCGGGCCTCCGCCTATAACTGTTACTTTCATTATTTATATAAAAGGTCTTTTAATTGAAAAAATCTCTCCAAGTTTAGAATAATTATTGCCGGCAAGCCTGGCTATTGGTCTGTAGATTTCCTGATTTATTTTATAATCAGGAAGTAAAATCGATTCATCAACATGAAACATAACCACACGGCCTATCATAATAGTGGCACCGCCATCTTTATAGTCTTCAAGGCTGTAATGATGTACAAGTTCGCATTCCATTGAAACAGGACTTTCCTTTACCCTTGGCGCTTTTACAAAATCTGACGCTATGGGTGTAAGCCCGGCATAATCAAATTCATTACCATCAGGCGGAAGATTAACAGAGGTTGCATTCATTGCATCAACTAAGTCTTCTGTAGCCATATTTACAACAAATTGCTTTGTAGCAAGTACATTGTTAAGAGTATCCTTGTTTACATTGCCACTTCTTACTGTGGAAAACATTACATGTGGCGGATCTTCGCCTACTGCATTAAAAAAAGAAAAAGGAGCAAGATTAGGTATTCCATTTTCACTGAAACTGGATATCCATCCGATAGGGCGGGGTATTACAGTACCTGTAAGAATTTTGTATATATCTTTCTGGCTTGTATGCGCAGGATCTATTTTCATATTCATCAATAAATGATTAGTGCAAATAAAAGAAAATTAACCATGAAATTTTAAACATTTTTGTTACAAAACATGATGATTCAAATTATTTTTAAATTAATCCTATTATTAAAGCTGATATTCAGTTCAGTTGATGTGAATTTAAAAAATATCAATATGATAAAAAACATAGATTATAAATATCATATTCTATATAATGGCGCAATTTTTTAATAGTAATATAGCATCAGTTTAAGATATATACTTACAAAATAGAATCGAAAATGTGTATGTTTTCAACGCTTTTTCTAAAAGAATCTGTTAATGTGTTATAAATCTGTTTGTAGGGATTTTTATAAAAAACCTTTATAAAATAATATAAGGATTGTATATTTACAGAACTGATTTAAAAATCCAAAAAACATCAAACATATTAAGATGAGCTACTATCAGGTTAAAAATTTAGAACAATATTTTAAGCATTATAATAAGTCAATACGCGAACCTCGTAAATTTTGGGATAAAATAGCAGATGAAAATTTTACATGGTACCAAAAATGGGACAAAGTTGTTGAGTTTGATATGCAGGAAGCTGAAGTTAAATGGTTTGTAAATGCAAAAGTTAATATCACCAAAAATTGTATTGACAGGCATCTTGCCAAAAGAGGCAATAAAACGGCAATAATTTTTGAACCTAATAATCCTAATGAAGAGGCATTACATATAACTTATACAGAATTGTATGAGCGCGTTGCAAAAATGGCTAATGTTTTACGCGATCAGGGTATAAAAAAGGGAGACAGGGTATGTATATATTTACCGATGATACCAGAACTTGCCGTTGCAGTACTTGCCTGTGCAAGGATAGGGGCTATACATTCTGTAATATTTGCAGGATTTTCATCTTCTGCAGTTGCTACAAGAATTAATGATTCAGGCTGTAAAATGGTTATAACTTCAGATGGTGGTTACAGAGGCAATAAAACTATCGAACTTAAAAGCATTATCGATGAAGCAATACAAAACTGTCAGACTGTAGAAAAAGTATTGGTTGTAAAAAGAACGAGTGGCGCTGTAAATATGAAAGAAGGCCGTGATCAATGGTTACAGCCACTTCTTGACGATGCAATTCCTAACAACGTTGCCGAAATAATGGATGCTGAAGATCCATTGTTTATACTTTATACATCTGGTTCTACCGGAAAACCTAAAGGTATGCTTCATACTACGGCAGGCTATATGGTGTATGCTGCTTATACTTTTAAAAACATATTTGCGTACGAAGAAAATGATGTATACTGGTGTACAGCAGATATAGGCTGGATCACCGGACACTCTTATATATTATATGGGCCATTACTTAATGGTGCTACAACTTTAATTTTTGAAGGGGTACCTTCTTACCCTGATTTCGGACGTTTTTGGGAGGTTATTGATAAACACAAGGTTACTCAATTTTATACTGCACCAACAGCTATTCGTTCATTAGCAAAAGAAAACTGGTCATGGGTAGATAAACACGATCTTACTTCACTTAAAGTAATTGGGTCAGTAGGGGAGCCTATCAATGAAGAAGCATGGCATTGGTACAATGACCACGTAGGTAAAAAGAAATCGCCTATTGTTGATACATGGTGGCAAACAGAAACCGGAGGTATCATGATTTCTCCGATACCATTTGTAACGCCAACCAAGCCAACATATGCAACCTTACCATTACCGGGAGTTCAACCTGTTCTTATGGATGAATTACGTAATGAAATTGAAGGTAATCAGGTTGTTGGAAGTTTATGTATTAAGTTTCCGTGGCCGGGTATGGCAAGAACGATATGGGGCGATCATCAGCGTTTTAAAGATACTTATTTCACAGCTTTTCCGGGTAAATATTTTACAGGAGACGGTGCATTAAGAGATGAAGTTGGTTATTACAGAATAACCGGAAGGGTAGATGATGTTGTAATTGTATCAGGACATAATCTTGGTACTGCTCCAATAGAAGATGCTATTAATGAGCACCCTGCAGTAGCAGAATCTGCTATTGTTGGTTTCCCTCATGATGTAAAAGGTAATGCCTTATATGGTTTTATCATACTTAAAGAATCTGGTTCAGGACGTGACAGGGATAATCTTAAAAATGAGATTAATGAGCACATATCAAGTCATATAGGTCCTATTGCAAAACTGGATAAAATACAATTTGTTTCAGGGCTTCCTAAGACGCGTTCCGGTAAGATTATGCGACGAATATTACGAAAAATCGCCGAAGGAGATTTTGAAAACTTTGGGGACACCAGTACGTTGTTAAATCCAGAAGTTGTAGAAGAAATAAAGAACGAAAAACTTTAGGTTTGGGTTTCATTCTAAATAGAAAGAGCGATTTAAAATCGCTCTTTTTATTTAGTCTTGTAATCCGAGTTTATTTTTAAGTTTTAAAAATACAAGAGCGGTTATATATGCGTTTCCCGAAGCTGTATGCCTTTCATCTTTTTTAATCTTCAATGCTTCGCATACTTCATCGAGTGAGGACTGTGTATCATCAGGTAAACTTTTCCAACGCTGATATAAAACATTGGTATCCATAAACGGATTCTTAATTCTTCCAAGATCAAGACGTTTCAAAGCCTGATTAATCATTTCAATATCAAGGTTTATGTTATGTCCAACAAGTACCGAATCTTTAGCAAAGTTGAGGAATTGTATCATTGCCTCAGCTTCAACTACTTTTTCTTTGCTTTCTTTTAAAACACCCTGAAGAGCAACTGACTGAGGAGAGAAATTTTCCTGCTGTAATACAACTTCAAAAAAGTCACCAACCTGTATAGCGCTTCCGTTAACTCCAATGGCACCAATAGAAAGTATAACGTCTTCCTTCCAGTCGAGGCCGGTAGTTTCCATATCAAAAACTACATAACGCTTTGATAGATTTTCATTGTCGTTATCAAAAAGCGACGTATAATTTTTCCAGAACTGAGGTAAAGTATTTCCGGTTAACCAGTCGAAAGCCATATTTAATTAATATATGTTATAGGAAAACGATTTTTTATAATATCCTGAATCTCATTAATTGGTTCAAAACAGTTTTTAAGTTTTACTTTATCAATTTTAGATAATTCATTTAGATTTAAGTACCTGCCATTTGAATCATTTGTTAAACCTTCTTCGGTTCTAAAACGCATCAATGTATTAAAAGCTTCAGCACATTCATCATAAAGATCGGCATTTTTTGGTTCGAGTTCAACAAGCCTTTTAAAACGATGGTAAGTATTCGTTATTTCAAAAAGGTTGTGGCTTAATGCGAGAACCCTAGCAGCATCGATAAGAGGTTCTAAAGCACGGCCTTTAATATCAAAACTATCTTTGTGCTCGCCATCATTTTCTAATAAAAATTGTCTGAAGAAGCCTAATGGAGGAGGATTTCTTAATGTATCGGCAGCCATAAAGCCAAAAAATTTCTTATTGTGCCCCATATTATGCTTGATGTTAGAGACTAAAGCTTCTTCTATTTCAGGAGTACCGTAAATAAAATCAAAATCAAAAAAAGTTGTGCTAAGTTCAACGCCTTTTTCAGCAGGAGTATTTATCCATGTATTGTATTGTTTTATCCATCCGGATAAGGATTTACACCATAATGGATTACTGGCTAAAAGTCCGCTGGGGGAAGGCAGATAGCCTACTTTCTCTAAAAATTGATTTACCATTTCGGCAAGTTCCTGAAAATATGTTTTTACATCATCATACTGTTCAGGTTCAACATCCTCAAAAATAAGAGCATTATCCTGATCCGTTTTTAAGAGTTGTTCCTTACGTCCCTGGCTGCCAATGTTTACCCAGGTAAAGCGGGCAGGAGGGCGTACACCTATTTTTTCTACTGATAATTCTATTGCCCGGCGTGTAAGTTCAATATTAATCTCCGCAACGATATTCGAAACGTGCGAGATAGGGATATTGGTATCTATAGAATTCTGTATAAGGTCTGTTAGTTTTTCCCTAACATATTTAAGTTCTTTAGCATTACTGGCTCTACGGGTTTGTTTTAATAAAACCCCCGGTGTATTAGACTGGGCAGCAATTACATCATGTTCGCTTATAATTCCACTAATTGTAGTTTTATTTGTACCGTCCTGCGTTACACAAAGATGGCCGACACCATGCTTAAGCATAACCATTTGAGCTTCTGCCACAGATATATTTTCAGGAACAGTAATAACAGGGCTTGTCATTATAGTACGTGCATCCACATCTATAGGATATTGTCCTGTTGCTATTTTGATACGTAGATCCCTGTCGGTAATAATGCCGATAGGCAATTGATTTTCCTGTATAATTACGCTTCCTATAGAACTATTAGCCATTGTTTTGGCTATAAATTTAAGTACATCATCAGCATTAGCTGTTATAGGATTTTTTGTGTATTTTATGGGTTGGTAATATTGTATCTCTGCAACCTGGTCATTAAATAATTGATTCTCCGAAATTAATATTCCTCGTCGCTCCTTGTCATAAGGATTACGTGTTTGAGAAGAAAAACTTTCTAATAAAAAGCTTAACACATTTTGATTTGCTACAACATAAGGTTGGAAAACAGCAATAGGTATTGCACATATTATAGATTCCTCTCTCGCTTTTGCGGTCATTAAATAATCATTCTTAGCAAAAAAAGGTCGCAGCCCAAGTATGTCGCCCTCGTCACATTTATCTATAAGAGTTTCTTCTGCATCAGAAGTTATTGACAAACCAATTGCTCCGTCTTTTACAACATAAAAATCAGTGTGAGTGGCATCACCACCTTTAAATAAAGTTTGATTTTTGTCCAGGTATAAAATTTTGGAAGATTCTGCAATTATCAATAGGTCATCTTTCTCCAATGTATCAAAAGGAGGGAAGTGCTTTAAAAAATCGACAATGCTCTGAGCAATAATGTTTTTCATAACGTTGAAAATGGAATTTAAAAGTAATGCTTTTTGAAGATTTATGAAAGAAAAAATACTACAGTTAAACCTTAAAGGTTTGTTAAAATTTACATTTAAAGAAATTCTTATCTATTTTTACGATATTAAATTAAATAACCTTAAAAAATGAAATTTACAACCAAGTTTACTGCGCTGATTGCAGCAGTTTTTTTTACATCAATCTCCTTTGCACAAGATAAAAAACCAGCGAGTCCTGCGGCTACGGCCAAAGGATCTATAAATGGTGCTAATATAACTATAAGCTATAGCAGTCCATTTGTAAAAGGAAGGACAATTTGGGGAGAATTAGTTCCTCATGGAGAAATTTGGCGTGCGGGTGCCAATGCACCAACAACTATTGAGACAGATAAAGCTCTTAAAATTGAAGGCAAAGATTTACCGGCAGGAAAATATGCAGTCTATGTAATTCCTGAAAAAGAATCTGCGACGGTTGTTTTTGGCAGCGATGCTAAAATGAGTGTCTTTAATTATGATAAAGCAAAAGATGCTTTAAGAGTTAATGTAAAGACAAAAAAATCTGCAAAGATGAATGAAAGTCTTGTATATACTATTGGTAAAAACAATATT